>ERZ834382.1452-NODE-1452-length-20354-cov-3.131041_pt1 | contig 20354 bp, 22 predicted proteins | sample MGYA00519692_ERZ834382 | MGnify/ENA primary metagenome ERZ834382 (study PRJEB31850, sample SAMEA3708751) | human gut metagenome | biome: human gut; feature: human-associated habitat; material: faeces | place: China | collected 2014 ...
GCCGCGCTCGCCGACACCGTTCTCACCATACAGATTGCCCAGCGAAACGGTGACGATCAGCTCGTCCTTGTTGTCCGCTTTGCCGTCCAGATCCGCCGCTTCCAGATGTACCATGGCGGTGTTCTCTGCGATATGCTGCTGACTGCCTTTGTCCAGAAGCTGAATATCATTCAGCGTTTTGCCGAAATAATTCTTCAGCGTTTCGTCAGTGCCGATGTTCAGTACATTTTCACCGCCGTGATAGTCTCCATTATTGCTTCTGAGCTCAGATTGCCTTTTGCCGGATCATAAAACACCACGGTTTCCTTGCCGTTGCCGTCAAAGTCACCCGCCGTGATAGCGGTATAGCCCTCGGCGTTGTAGCCGCTCAGCTTGCTCATCCAGCTGTAAGCGTCGTTTGCGTCAGAGCCTCCGTACTTGATACTGCTGCTGCTGCCAAATTGACCCGAATGGTCATCAAATACATGCAGCTTCATTTTGTAATCGTTGCTGCCAGTATCACGCGCAGCACCCCAGTACGCAACGGTGCTATCACGTCCGGTGGTGCCTTCTCGGTCAAAGGCCACCGCGCTGACATAGCGATAGGGCGAACCACCTGGGGTCTCGATTTTCTTGCTCATCGCCGACGCGGTGGAAAACTTCGTGCTGTCCAGACCGGCGTAATGGTCGCTCGAACTGAACACGCCGCCGCTCGAGCCTTTCAGAATGCTCGATTCGTCAAAATCGTACACGCGGCTGCTATAGTAATTGCCGCTCGACTCCAGGATACTGATCTCCTTGGTGGGGTTCAGATTGCCCTTGATGTCTTTGCTGTTGCCAAAGGGCTGCTTGCCGTCGTCTGCTTTAAAGCTGTCCGGTGTAGACAGATCAAATCCGTATTCATCCGTTGTGGCAGCGTCTTTGTTGTCCGCCAGCGCTACCGTCGGCAGCATAGGCAGGAACATGGCGACGCTCAAAAAGAGCGCAAGGGCCTTTTTACCCAAGCGGGTACCTGTCGGAACATATGGGATTTCATATGTCGATCTTCGCTTTCTCATATTTTCTCCTCCTTGGAGTCTATTTCCGGCTGCTTTGGCAGCAATCAGACAAGCTGTTCCAGTATTTTGGCGAAATATCGCAGCTTGGCGTTGTGCGCGTCACCGTTGTCCTCCGCGAATTTCATCTCTGCAATGTCGAACAGCAGACAGCCGCAATGTCCCGGCTGGGTCGGAAAGCAGATAATTTTCAAATACGTGTCGATTTCCGGGCTATGGGCGATCAGTTCCAGTGTTTCACCGTAGAGCGCAGCACGCTCGTAGCTTTTCAGCCACTTGCTGTCCATGTTGGGGAACACGCTCTTGAACGAGCGCCCGAGCAGCTCATGCATCGGCACCTTTTCCAGCCGCGCAAGCGCGGGATTGACATATCGAAAAATCCAGTCAACTGCTTTTTTGTCCTCATCGAGCACCATTTCGATATCGGTGAACGCAATCGGCAGCGCATCGAAGCAGCGGTACTGTGTGTGCAGCTCATCATGGGGCACAGGCAGCGTTTCGCTGTCCAGCGTACCGATCAGCCGAGCACGCTTTTCGGCCAGTGCGGCGGTCAGCTCCTTTTTGCGGCGGGCAACATAGCCGAGCGGTTCGCCGTTGTTGAGGTTTACTTTGTCCGTAATGTCGTGTATCGCCATCACCGATACCAGCCGGCTGCGGTGCACCTTGAGGAACGAGTCGCCCAGTGTGCTTTCCAGCCGCTCCAGCGAGATCAAACTCTTGTAGACCTTACCGCCGGAGGTGTGTATCTCCGCCATGTTTTCGTGCATTTGAATATACAGGATCGTGCGGATATCGATCGAAAGCTTCTTTCGATCGCAGGTAATGGTGAGAAAATTTGTTTTTTGCAAGCGCTTCGCATCCTTTCTGTTGCCGATGAGGGGCGGACACTGTGCTCACCGCATCGACCAAAAATCTTACTGTAATTATAGACTAACGAAACCGAGGTTTCGAGAGTAAATATTGCCATTCGCATAATATTAATGCTTATTCGCCACATATAATCCGGCGGAGAACTGCTGTCCCGCAACACCATTCTTAGTATGCCGTTCTTGTGGAACCTGTAAATCATCCCAAAGCATGAGAGGGAAGGGGACAGACGAATAGTACAGGGAATGTCCCATCACGCAGTTAAAGAAAATCAAAAAGAAGAAAATGGGACAGCTGCATTGGGGGTGAAGTCCAATGCAGACAGCGCTGATAACGAAGCAATTCAAAATTAGCACACAAGGGCCGTAAAGACACGAATCCCCTGCCGAGAATATTTCTCGGCAGGGGATTTTCGTACATCGTCTATTTGAGCAATCTCCGCTATCATAGAATCACAAAACAAAGCGGAGGTTGTTACAATGGAAAAATTCATAACGGACGAACACACAGGACTTACGAACTGGTCGGAGATTATTATCTGGTTGCCGGTGATGAAGAACCGGAGCTGGAACCAATCGGCATCTACGGTCAGCGCCATCGGCGCTATCTATCGCTGCAACGGATCTCAGAGGTTCCGTGTTCATTCGTCGGCGTTACATTTGCATTTTTGTTTGTCGAAAGCCGTGTTTTCTCGTCTTTTACTCCATGCGGAGCGGCCGGAGCGCCTCGTTTACCTGCTCGATATTGCGGACAACGCGGTCTTTCTGGCGGATGGCAAGGCTGACATACAGCGAATCGATCAGCGAAAACTGTGCAACACGCGGAGAAACAAAGAGCTGGTCAGGCGAATAAAGCTCAAGACAGAGGTCGCTCGATGCTTTGAGCGGGGTGTCTGGGAAGCCGGTGATGCCGATGGTCTGCGCGCCGTGCTCTTTCGCCGTACGGACGGCGGAAACGATCTCACGTGTCTTGCCGGTGTGCGAGATCGCGATCACGGCGGTATTCGGCATACACAGGCTTGCTTGAATCTGCATCAGATGCGAGTCGGTCAGCGACACCGCACGGAAACCGATGCGCATCAGACGGATGTAGAAGTCCTCTGCGATGGTGCCGGATGCGCCGACACCGAGAATGAGGATGTTTTCAGCGCGACTGAGCACATCGACCGCCTGCTCGATCTTCTGGAAGTCAAGCAGTTGGAGCGCACGCTCGAGCGTGTCGATGTTGCGGCTAAACACACTCTCGGAAATGGTCTGAATGCTATCGGTTTCAGACAAATCTTCGAATATTGTTCGAACTGATTTGGGCGAATACTTCGCGAGCAGCAGCTTCATCTCGCTGAACCCGGCGCAGCCGAGGATCTTGCAAAATCGAATAATACTCGATTCTGCGATGCCCAGCTCGGCGGCCATCTGCTGAATGCTGATCGAGGTAATATGTACCGGATCGGTTATGATATGGTCGGCAATCCGCTTTCCAACCTTGGAAAAAGTCGCATATTGCGACTGAATCGCAGCATAAACGTTTTTATCCATACGCTCACCTTTTATCTGTGTCATATTATGTTTTCATTGTAACACAATTCTTCCGGTTTGTGAAGGATGCACAAAAATGAATATTATTCTTTTTACAATATGAATTATTGAATTTTATTCCGCTCAGTGCTATACATTGTAAATGTTCGGTGGAACGGACTTCCACTGAAAGGGTATAGCGAGAGACGAGTCCGGACAACGTCTCAAAGGCAGACCCACTCCCGATGCGCCCGGCGCACCGGACGGTCTGTATCGCTGCAACTGGTAAGAAAAGAAAAATAAAAAAGGACTGAGCAAAAACCATGGGCAAATCCAGCAACCCGACTTTCGCGGGTGATAAGGAATTTGAGAAGATCCATCTCAAAGAAAAGTTTTCCTACGGCCTCGGCGACGTTGCCTGTAACGTTGTCTACGCCCTGACAACCTCGCTGCTGATTTACTTCTACACCAACGTAGTCGGCATCTCCGCAGCAATGATCGGTACCATCATGCTGTTCTCGCGTTTCTTCGATGGTATTTCCGACGTACTTATCGGTCATCTGGTTGACCGCACGCATTCCAAGCACGGCAAATCCCGTGCATGGATTCTCTGGATGATGATTCCGTACGGCATCGCAGCAATCCTGCTGTTCACCGTTCCGCCTGCTACGCCGATCGTAAAGGGCATTTACGTTTTCATTACTTATAACTTCTGCACCACCGTTGTTTACACCGCACTGAACCTCCCGTATGCAACGCTGGCTACCCTGATGACCCGCGACACCGACCAGCGCGCCGTTGTCAACCTGTTCCGTACCGGTATGTCCGCCCTCGGCAACATGGTCATCACCGCCATTACCTTCCCGCTCGTCACCCGTCTGGGCGACACCCAGCAGGCATGGATCGAGGTTTCCATTCTCTACGCCATCGTCTCGATCATCATGCTGTTCATCTGCTTCAAGAACTGCCACGAGCGCGTCAAGGAAGAAACCAAAACCAAGGACGGCAAGAACGTTCCGCTCTGGATGGGCATCAAGCTGTGCGTGACGAACAAGTATTTCATCATGTTCTTCATGCTCGCCGTGTTCCTCTCCTTCTATGAAGCCGTCACCGGCACCTGCAACGCTTATTACGCGCAGTACATCCTCGGCAACCGCGACCTGCTCGGCGCACTCGCGTCCTTCGAATCCATTCCGCAGATCGTCACTGTTCTTGTCCTCTCCCCGTTCATCGCCAAGTTCGGCAAGCGCAATGTCGCCCTCATCGGCGCAATCGTCGCCGTTATCGGCACGGTCTCCCTGTTCATCAACCCGAGCGCCCTCAATCTTGCGCTGTTCGCCTGCGTCATGCGCGGCATCGGCAAGGGCTGCTTCCGCGGCGTAAAATACTCCATGCTGGCTGACGTTATCGAATACGGCGCATGGAAGAGCGGCATCCGCGTACAGGGCCTGATGGTTTCCGCAACCACCGCCGGTCAGAAGTTCGGCTCCGGCATGACGAGCGCGATCTTCGGCGCCCTGATGAGCCTCGTAGGCTTCGCCGGCACCGTAACCATCAATGCCGCACAGTCTCAGATGCTCATCGCCATCTACATCATCGGCAACATCATCGCTTGGGGCGGCATCGGCGTACTGCTTCTGTTCTACAAGCTCGATAAGATCTATCCGCGCATTATCACCGAGATGAAGCAGCGCGAAGCTGCCGAAGCAGCAAAGGCGTCCGCAAACGCCTGATTTTCCCCCGCACTCCCTCATTTTTACGCATCATCTTTTTCTTCCCTTATATGGGGGCAGCCGGCGGAGTCAAGCATTCCTGCCGGCTGCCCCCATATTTTACCGCAAATAAAATTCTGTAAATATCCACCATTTATATGAAAGGCGTGTAACAAATGGAAACCCTGTCCTACGAAAAACGCATCGAACTCGGTAATCTCGTCCCGGCACTCGGCCAGTTCAAGGTCATGGAAAAAATCCCGCAGTATCAGCAGTGCGAGGTGCACAACCTTGTGGAGGCACCCGCCGAGGTACCCGAAACGCTGCGCCACGTAGTATTCAACATCGAGCGCGGCCAGACGCTTCACGAAACCATCGACTTTCTCAATATGTGCCCCGACCTCAAAAACATGGACATCATCTACGCCAACGAGCTGGATGACGGCGCGGTCCGCTCGGGCAACTGCAACGTTGCCTACGAAATCGCGAAATCCATCGGCATGAATTACGCCTACGGTCTGGAGTTTATCGAGCTGGTAAATCCCGAGGACAACAAGGGCTTCCACGGCAACGCCCTGTTCTCCCGCTGGCCCATCCGCTGGGCGAAGGTCGTCCATATGCCCGAGCAGTACAACTGGTACTACGACCGCCAGAAGCGCATCGGCGCACGTGTCGCCATCGTCTGCTCGCTCGACATCGGCGGACGCGAGGTCGGCGCGGTCAGCGTTCATCTGGAGAACCGTGCGGACAGCGAGGGCCGCGCGGCGCAGATGGCAGTCGTATGAGATCAAGCGTTCGTTCGCGCCGGACAAGCCGGTCATGATCGGCGGCGACCTGAACACCAACACCTTCGACGGCAACGATATTCCGGGCTTCACCGCGCTGTTCAACGACCCGGAGCGCCTCGCGAAGCACATGGCGGCGGTCGAGAAATACGAGCGCGTCCTGCCGCAGGCCGAGGAAAACGGCTTCTCCTACCGCGAGTTCAGCAGCATCGAGGGCACGCGCCGCAAGCCGATGCCGGGCGGCAAGAGCATGCTGCTCAAGCTGGACTGGCTGATGGCGCGCGGCATGGAATGCGTCGATCACGGCACGATTTCGACCGAAACGAAGGACTGCACCTGGGCCGAGCCGGGCAGCGCGCTGGCGAAGTTCACCGGTCCCGAGCTGTCCGACCATAACGCCTGCTGGGCAGACTGTCGATTCGCAAAGTAAATACTGAAATCTATTGTAGAAAGCTGCACACGCTGCATACACATTGGCAGCGTGTGCACTTTTTATCGTGTGAGGAGAACCTACATCAAATGAGTGGAATGATACAATACCTGCGCGAACTTCATTTCGCCTCGGTCGTAGTGCGGCTCGCCCTTGCGATGCTGCTCGGCGGCTGCATCGGTCTGGAGCGCGGACGCAAGCGCCGTCCGGCCGGTTTCCGCACCTATATGCTCGTCTGTCTTGGCGCAGCGCTGACCGTGCTGCTCAGCCTGTACGAATTTACCATGGTGACAGGGCCGTGGTCGGATATTTGCGCAGAGATCGGCATAAAAACCGACGTTTCGCGTTTCGGCGCACAGGTCATCAACGGCATCGGCTTTCTGGGCGCAGGAACCATTCTCGTTACCGGCCGCCAGCAGGTCAAGGGCCTGACCACTGCCGCTGGTCTGTGGGCGTCGGCCTGCACCGGCCTTGCGGTCGGCGCAGGATTTTACGAGTGCGTGCTCATCGCATTCGCGATGATATTTCTCAGCATCCGCCTGTTCCCAATTGTGGATGCGTACATACAGGAGAACGCGCGTGACATCAATCTGTACATGGAGTTCTATTCGCTCGGGGACATCAGTACCATCATCAATCAGCTGAAAGCGCAGAACGTGCAGATCTACGACATCGATATCGAGCGGAACAAAAGTGGCGAGGCGCTGCACCCAAGTGCGATCTTCTCGATCCGCCTCAATGAAAAAATACCGCACACGCAGCTTCTCTCCGATCTGGCGGAGCTGGACTGCCTTTGCGTGATCGAAGAGCTGTAAGGAGTGGACTGCTATGTTATCTGTTTTTGACGGCCTGCGCGACGTGACGACGCTTTCCGTGTTCGTGCGTCTGGCCTGCGCGCTCATCTGCGGCGGCATTATCGGTATCGAGCGCTCGTACAAGCGCCGCCCGGCCGGCTTCCGCACGCACATCCTCATCTGCATCGGCGCGGCCATCACCACGCTGACGAGTCAGTATCTGTATCTGAATATGCATTATTTCACCGATATGGCGCGTCTGGGCGCGCAGGTCGTTGCCGGAATCGGCTTCATCGGCGCCGGTACGATCATCGTCACCAAGCGGCAGCGCGTCAAGGGTCTGACCACGGCGGCTGGTCTCTGGACCTCGGCCATCATCGGCCTCACCTTTGGCGGCGGCTTCTACGAGGGCGGCATTCTCGCGACCGTGTTCATCATGCTCGCCGAGCTTGTGTTCTCGCGTATCGAGTACCGCGTGCTCGAAAATGTGCCAGAGATCAATCTGTATATGGAATACGAGGGCAAGCACTGTCTGGACGATGTGCTTCAGCTCTACCGCAGCTGCAATATTAAAGTGCTGAACATCCAGATTACGCGCTCGGCAGAAAACGGTGAGCATAACGCCTGCGCTATCTTTACGCTGCGCCTGCCGCGCAGCTGCGGCGTAGAAAAGTTGCTGACACTTGTCGGCAAGCGCGAGGGAATTGTGTCGGTGGAAGAGCTGTAAACCACACCGGATTTCAAAAAACAGAAAACCAAAGCGGTGATGCGCCTCGAATTTGGAGGCTGCATTGCTGCTTTCTTTCGTTTTTACCCGATGTGCCGTCGCGTAAGATGAAGAAAAATATCGAGTCGCTGCAAAAAGACAGTAAGGGTCATAGAGATTTTTCCCTGCGGGGCTGGATTTGAACAATCAAATCCGTTGCTTGTTACAACATCTTCTACGCAAAAAACGCAATATTGGCACCATCAAAACAAACCGGAGCGCACAGCTGAATTTCAGGCTGTACGCTCCGGTTTTTGCTGTTCAGATTGGCGTTCATAAAAATTTCTAAAAGGTTTTGTCAGTTCTTGAGGGCAAAGGTTGTAGTTGATTAGCAGAGGGACAAATCCAGCAAAATTCAGAAGAGAGGAGCAGCAGATGATGGTCCGCCGGGGCGGTATCCAGCAGCTTTCCTGCCATGCGCAGAGCCGGTCCGTCCCGGTTCCAGGCGGCGGCAAAGTAATTGAAGAACTTTCTCTCTGCGTTTTTTCGCTGAAATCCCCCGGTATCCGCGCAGACCGCCCGCTTACTGCCGCAGAAAATACACCAGACACGGCCGGCCGCCGGTGAGGTAGTCCATTTCGCTGCCGATGATCTGCCGGTCGGTCAGATAATTCATGTACCGGCGCACGGTTACGACCGACAGACCGACGTGCGAGGCGATTTCATCGCTCGTGTGCCGCTCGTCCGGCGCGGCGCGCAGATAGGTCTCGATTCGCGCAAGAGTCTGGCTTTGCAGGCCCTTCGGGGGAGCAGCAGACGGCGCCGGCGCCGTCTGCCGGAACAGCGTGTGATCGAGCGCATCCTGACTGAAGCTGTCGCGCTGCACGCTTTCCCTGCGGCGGCAGAACACCTCGAGCGCCTGCTGAAACCGCTCATAGGCAAAGGGCTTGACCAGATAATCCACGGCGCCCAGCCGCACCGCGTCATTGACCGTTTTGGCATCGTTTGCAGACGTTACCATGATCACGTCTGCGTCCACGCCCTTCGCGCGGAGCTGCAGCAGCAGCTCGGTGCCGCTCATCTGCGGCATGTAAACGTCCAGGATGATCAGGTCGATCGGATTGTGCTGAAGCCAGAACAGAGCCGGATGCGCCGCCGAAAAGGTCTGTACGACGGCAAAACGGCTGTCCTGCTCCACATAACGGCGGTTCAGCCGCGTGATCATCGGATCATCTTCAATAATGACCACTGTATACATTGCAGATCGTTCCTCCTTAGGTCTGTGCGCGGCTTTCCGCGTCGGAAAGTGTGATGATGAATGAGCTGCCGATGCCCGGCTCGGACTCCACGCGGATCGTGCCGCCGAAGGCATCTACGGTCTCCTTGACGAGCGAAAGTCCTGTGCCGCGTCCCTCGCCCTTGGTCGAGAAGCCGCGCTCAAAAATACGGTCGAGCTGCGGCGCCGCCATGCCTGCGCCGCTGTCATCCACGCTGAGGAGCATGCCGTGCTCGCCCTCGCGGATGCTGACGGTCACTTCCTTCTGCGCATTCTCCGGTGCGCTGCGCAGGGCGTCGAACGCATTTTCCGTCAGATTGCCGAGGATGGTGATCAGGCTGCTGGCCGGCAGGTACTGTCCGCGCAGCTCGCTGGCCGGGTCGAGGACGAACCGAATGCCCAACTCGGCGGCGCGGTATGATTTGCCGATCAGGAGAGCCGCGACCGACGGCTCCTGAATGCGCTCGGAGATATAGCTGATCGAGTGTGCGCGCGTCTTCGTCAGACGCAGAACGTATTCCTCGGCCTGCCTGTTTTCCCCGAGCTGGAGCAGACCGAGAATGACATGCAGCTTGTTGGTGAATTCGTGCGTATACGCCCGCAGCGCCTCCACGATATGCTGTACGCCGGTCAGATCCTGCGCCAGCCTTGTGACCTCGGTGCGGTTGCGGAAAATAGCGATCGCGCCCTCGATCTCCCCGTCGCGCCAGAGCGGCATGCGGTCGGATATGACCGAAACGTGCTTAATGGATTCCAGACTGATGTTGTACTCGCTTTTTCCGGTCTGCATGACGCGCGCGATGGTCGAACGCGGATAGATCGCCCTGAGCGGCTGTCCGAGCGCATCACTCGTGCGGATGCTGAGGATGTCCGCCGCCGCACGGTTGATATAGGTGATCGTGCTGTGCGAATCGATGGCCAGCAGACCCTCGTCGAGCGCGTCGAGGATATCCATGCGCTGCAAAAACAGCTGACGGAACGCATCCGGCTCATAGCCGAGCAGCTCCTGCTTGATATGATTGGAGAAGCGCACGCTGAGCAGACTGCCGACACCGAGCGCGAGCAGGGTGATCAGACAGTAGAACAGCAGCACGTGCAGCACTGTCCGGCGATAGGAGCGCAGATACAGCCCCGCCATCACGATGCCGAGCGCCTGTCCGTTTTCATCGCGTACCACGGCGTAGGCGCAGCGGTCGGCGTCCTCCGGCATCTCATCGCTGGAAAGCAGCGGTTTCTGCTCGCTGTACAGGCGGCGAACCGTATCGGCCCGCAGGGTCGGCAGCACGGACGCCTCTCCTTCGCCGGCGGCGAGATCGTAGAATACCAAAGGTCTGCCCTGCACGTCATATATGCCGAGCATATCCACCGCGGCTACGCGGCGGACGGTCCGTTCGAGATACTGCTGCGCGGTATCGGTCTGGATCGTATCCGTCAGGAGCGGCGCGTCGGCCGCCATCTGCGCGGCATTGGACAGCAGCTGATCGCGTGCGTACACATCCTGATACAGGCCGATGCCGAGCCCGACCGACGTCGAGAGCAGCACCACGATGGCGATGCACTGGATCAGCATCCGGCGCACACGCCGGTGCAGCGAGCCGGATGAGTGTGCATTTGTCAATTTCATTTCCCCCTTTGGAAAAGCTATTTTATATCATAGCACGCTGGTCAAAGTTCATCAAATCCCTTTCGAAAAATTTATGAAACCCGTCAAATTGCGCGGGTTTATTTTTTTTATTTTCGTAAGCTTGCGCAGAACCCGTCGGATTTCTACAATAGGAACGCAAAGCAAAACAAACGAGGTGATGCCCTTTGGGAGAAATCAAAGCGGAATTGAATGCCGAGCTGCAAACCCACATTGCGTTCGAGATTCCGCTGTTTGGCGGGATACCGGTACCGGAATCCGCCGTGGTAAGCTGGGTCATCATAGCGGTGCTGACCCTGCTCGCCGTCTGGCTGACGCACGGGCTGCGAAAACGGCCGGGACGCCGGCAGGCAGCCGCCGAAATGCTGGTGGGCTTCATCAACGGCTTCTGCCGCGACACGCTGGGCGACAAATACTGGCGCCTGTTCGCGCCGTATCTCGGCACGGTCGGTCTGTATCTCGCGCTGGCGAACATGGCCGGACTGTTCGGCGTTACCCCGCCGACCAAGGACCTGAACGTGACCGCCGGTCTGGCGATCATGAGCGCCCTGCTGATCTACGGCGCGCAGTTCCGCTTCCACGGTCTGCGCGGCGGTCTGAAGAAGTTCAGCGAGCCGGTCGCGGTCGTCACGCCGCTCAACATCATGGAGATCGGTATTCGGCCGCTGTCGCTCTGTATGCGGCTGTTCGGCAACATCTTCGCCGGCTTCGTCATTATGGAGCTGGTCAAGATGGCCGTTCCGGTCGTTGTGCCCATCCCGCTGAGCCTGTATTTCGATGTGTTCGACGGCATGATACAGGCAGTCGTATTCGTCTTTCTGACGACGCTTTTCCTGTCGGAATCGCTTGAGTAACCACTGTTTTATATGAGAAAGGACTACAAAAAATGAGTATTGCAATTGGTGCGGCTATCGCAGTTCTGACCGGCATCGGCGCCGGTCTCGGTATCGGCTACGCGACCGCGAAATCCTCGGAGGCCATCGCCCGTCAGCCGGAGGCCTCGGGCCAGATCAGCAAGAACCTGATCCTCGGCTGTGCGCTGGCAGAGGCAACCGCCATCTACGGCTTCCTGATCGCTATCCTGCTCATCTTCATGAATTGATCGGGGTGAGATCGAATGATCCTCAATCTAAATGCACAGATCATCTGGGTGTTTGTTGACCTGCTGATCCTGTTCGTGCTGATGAAGAAATTCCTGTTCGGGCCGATCACCAGAATGCTGGACGACCGCGCACAGGAGGTGTCGGACACGCTCGATCAGGCAGACAGGCGTCTGGCCGAGGCCGAGCAGCAGCAGACCGCGCATGCGGCGCAGCTCGCCTCTGCGAAGGCGGAGGCCGCGCAGATCATAGAGGACGCCCGCGCACGCGGTCAACAGGAATACGACCGTCTGGTCGCGGAGGCCCGCACCGCCGTGCAGCGTCTGGAGGAGCAGTCGGCGCAGCGCCGTGAATCCGAGCGGGCGCAGATGCTCCGCGAGGCGAAAAAGGAGCTCGCCGCTCTCGTTCTGCTGACCACCGCCAAGGTATCCCGGCAGAAGCTGAACAGCGACACCGACCGCGCCATGATCGACGATTTCCTGCGCGAAGAAACGGAGGCTGCACGATGAATTCGACCGCCGTACAGTATGCCGGGGCGCTGCGCCATGCCGGGTGCACGCTGAGCGAGCTGCGGCGCACTGCCGACTGCCTGACCGGCTGCGCGGAGCTGTGGGACGCCCTGTGCTCGCCCGCCGTGTCCGCACGGGAGAAAAAGGCCGTGCTGGCCCGTCTGCCCGCTTTTGACGCGCGGGGAGCGCTGCGGCATTTCTATCTGCTGCTGGCGGATAAAAACCGCTTTGCGCTCCTGCCCGAGATCGTCCGGCAGTTCCGTCTGCTCGAGCTGCGCGAAAACGGCGAGGGTCTGTGCGTATTCCGCAGCGCCCGTGAGCCGGAGGAGCAGTCGCTCGGCGCACTGGCCCGCCTGCTGTGCGCACGGCACGGCTACCGCGCGGTTACGTTCGAGATTGTGACGGACGAAACGCTGCTCGGCGGCTTTACCGCCGAGATCGACGGCGTAACATACGATAAAAGCGTGCGCGGACAGCTTCGCGCACTGGCGCATGACCTGTAAGGGGTGAAAACCATTGAACCATTCAGACGAGATTTTATCCATTCTCCGCGAGGAGATCGAACAGTATGACAGCCGAACGCGCTGCGACGAGACCGGTACGGTCATCGAGGTCGGCGACGGCATCGCCACCGTATACGGACTGAACCGCGCCGTCTACGGCGAACTGGTGCAGTTCGACACCGGCGTGCACGGCATTGTGCTCGACCTCAAACGCGACAGCGCGGGCGTGGTGCTGCTCGGCAGCGAGGACGGCCTGCATGAAGGCTCGACCGTTTCGCGCACCGGACGCGCAGCTGACGTTCCGGTCGGCGAGGCGCTGATCGGACGCACGGTCAACGCCCTCGGCGAGCCGATCGACGGGCTCGGCCCGATCGAAACGACCGAGCGCCGCCCGATCGAACGCGAGGCTTCGGGCGTGGTATCGCGCGAGCCGGTCAACCAGCCTATGCAGACCGGCATCCTTGCCATCGACGCGATGGTGCCGATCGGACGCGGTCAGCGCGAGCTGATCATCGGCGACCGCCAGACCGGCAAGACCTCCATCGCCATCGACACCATCCTGAACCAAAAGGGACAGGACATGATCTGCATCTATGTTGCCATCGGTCAGAAGGCGTCCACGGTCGCGCGTCTGCGCGGCACGCTGGAGAAATACGGCGCGCTCGATTACAGCATCATCGTTTCTGCCACCGCAGCGGACGGTGCGCCGCAGCAGTATATCGCGCCGTATGCCGGCGCGGCGATCGGCGAGTATTTCATGAGTCAGGGTCGCGATGTGCTCATCGTCTACGACGATCTGTCCAAGCACGCGGTCGCCTACCGCACGCTGTCGCTGCTGCTGCGCCGCTCTCCGGGCCGCGAGGCATATCCGGGCGATGTGTTTTATCTGCATTCCCGCCTGCTCGAGCGCGCGTGCCGGCTGACGCCGGAGTACGGCGGCGGCTCGATGACCGCTCTGCCGATCATTGAAACGCTCGCGGGCGATGTCTCCGCCTACATCCCGACCAACGTTATTTCCATCACCGACGGTCAGATCTATCTGGAAAACGACCTGTTCTTCGCCGGTCAGCGCCCGGCGATCAACGTCGGTCTGTCGGTATCCCGCGTCGGCGGCGCCGCTCAGACCAAGGCCATCAAAAAGACCGCCGGTACGCTGCGCATCGATCTTGCCCGCTTCCGCGAGCTGGAGGTATTCACCCAGTTCAGCTCGGATCTGGACAGGGACACCCAGCAGGCGCTCGAGCACGGCAAACGGCTGATGGAAATCCTTAAGCAGCCGCTGTGTCATCCGATGCCGGTATGGCGGCAGGCGGTCATTCTGTATGCGGCAACCAACGGCCTGCTCCGCGATGTACCGCTCGACCGCGTGCGCGGCTTTGTGCAGGACTTCGCGGACAGCCTGCCGGATGCGCTGCTGACCGAGATCCAGTCCACCGGCACCCTGACCGGAACGGCCGCCGAGCAGATCCGGGAGGCACTCGAGGCCTATAAAGAACAGGTGAGCGCAGTATGGCAGGCATAAAGGAGATCCGAACCCGTATTGACAGCGTGCAGCAGACGCTCAAGATCACGAACGCGATGTATCTGATCTCGTCCTCCAAGCTGCGCCGGGCGCGGCAGCAGCTGAACAGCGTGCAGCCGTATTTTATGAAGATCAGCTCCACGATCGCGGATATCCTGCACCATTCTCCCGAGATCGAGCATATTTACTTCGATAAGCGCCCCGAGCGGAAGCACCGCAGGGCAGGCTATATCGTGATCACGGGCGACAAGGGTCTGGCCGGCGCGTACAACCACAATGTCCTTCGGCAGGCAGAGGAGCGACTGGCGCAGGAGGACGACCCCACGCTGTTCCTGATCGGTCAGATGGGACGCGCCTACTTTGCCGAGCGCGACATCCGCGTGGACGGCGAGTTTATGTTCACGGTGCAGGACCCGACGATCGCTCGCGCCCGTGATATCGCGGATATTTTTATCCGCCTGTTCCGTGAGGACCGGCTCGATGACGTTTATGTCATCTACACGGAAATGGTAACGCCCATGCGGCTCGAGCCGCGCGTGCAGAAGCTGCTCCCGCTGGACGTCGATGCGTTCCCGTGGGAGCCGCGTCCGGGCGAGAACGGCCCCTATCATCAGACGGTGCAGTATATGCCCTCGGCTGACCGGGTGCTCGAGCATCTGGTGCCGGGCTACGTCAAGGGCGAGCTGTTCGGCGCGCTGGTCGAGTCGTTCTGCGCCGAGCAGAATGCCCGCATGACGGCTATGGATGCCGCGACGGACAACGCGCGTGATATGCTCAAATCGCTTTCGCTGCATTACAACCGCGCACGGCAGTCCGCCATCACGCAGGAGATCACCGAGATCGTCGGCGGCACGCAGGGCAGCGCGACAGAGACGCCGCAGCCGTGCCGTCCGATTCCGACGCGAACCGTCCGTTTTCTGGCGGACGGCAGCCGCGCATAGAAAGTGAGGAAAAAACTATGAAACGCAAAGGTACCGTAGTGCAGGTGACCGGCCCGGTCGTAGATGTTGCCTTTGAGGGCGGCAGTCTGCCGGAGATCAACGAGGCTCTGTCTGTTGCACCGGACGGGCAGGTGCGCATGATGGAGGTCGCACAGCATATCGGCGGTGACACGGTGCGCTGCATTATGCTCTCTCCGAGTGAAGGGATCGGCCGCGGCGACGAGGTGCTGTCCACCGGCCGCACCATCGAAGCGCCGGTCGGCGAAGCGACACTGGGACGAATGTTCAATGTGCTGGGTCAGCCCATCGACGAAAAGGGAACGGTCGAAGCGCAGGAAAAGTGGTCGATCCACCGCGCTCCGCCGGTATTTGCCCAGCAGAACCCGACGACCGAGATCCTCGAGACCGGCATCAAGGTCATCGACCTGCTCGCGCCGTATGCCAGAGGCGGCAAGATCGGCCTGTTCGGCGGCGCGGGTGTCGGCAAGACCGTGCTCATTCAGGAGCTGATCCACAATATCGCCACCGAGCACGGCGGCTACTCGATCTTCACCGGCGTCGGCGAGCGTACCCGTGAGGGCAACGATCTGTGGCGCGAGATGGCGGAATCCGGCGTGCTGAGCAAGACTGCGCTGGTGTTCGGACAGATGAACGAGCCGCCTGGAGCACGTATGCGCGTGGCGCTGACCGGTCTGACCATGGCGGAATACTTCCGCGATGTGAAAAAGCAGAATGTGCTGCTGTTTATCGATAATATCTTCCGTTATGTACAGGCCGGCTCGGAAATCTCCGCGCTGATGGGCCGCATGCCCTCGGCAGTCGGCTATCATCCGACGCTGGCCGATGAAGTCGGCGCGCTGCAGGAGCGTATCGCCTCCACAAAGGACGGCGCGATCACGTCGGTTCAGGCGGTCTATGTCCCGGCGGACGACCTGACCGACCCGGCTCCGGCCACGACCTTTACGCATCTGGACGCAAAGACCGTCCTCTCCCGCAAGATCGTCGAGCAGGGCATCTACCCGGCGGTAGATCCGCTGGATTCCACCTCGCGCATTCTGGAGCCGGACATTGTCGGCGAGCGGCATTACAAGGTCGCACGCGGCGCACAGGAGCTTTTGCAGCGCTATCGTGAGCTTCAGGACATCATCGCCATCCTCGGCATGGAGGAGCTGGGAGCGGACGACCGACGCATCGTTGACCGTGCCCGCCGGATGCAGCAGTATTTTTCGCAGCCGTTCTCGGTAGCGGAGCAGTTCACCGGCCTTGAGGGCCGCTACGTGACCCTGGAGGACACGATCAGCGGCTTTGAAGCCCTGCTCGGCGGAGAGTTGGATCAGTATCCGGAGGCTGCCTTCTCCATGGTCGGTACAGTGGACGAGGTCCGCCGGAAAGCGCAGGATATGGGGGCGCTTTGATGGAAAACACCTTCTATCTGGAGATCATCACGCCGGACCGTCAGTTTTATACCGGCCCGGCAGACAGTCTGGTCATGCCTGCGCTCGACGGTGAATACGGCGTGCAGCCGGGGCATGAGCCGGTCGTTACCGCACTTCGTCCGGGTACAGTCCGGTTTCACGCCGAGGGTGTCCGGCACGAGGTGGTCGTCAGCGACGGCTTTGCCGAGATCATGCCGGACTATGTCATCCTGCTGGTATCCAGCGCAGAGCGGCCCGAGGAGATCGACCGTGCCCGTGCCGAGCGCGCCCGCGAGCGCGCCGAGGAGCGTCTGCGCCAGAAGCAGAGTATTCGCGAATATCATCTATCCAAGGCGGCGCTGGCTCGTGCCATGGCACGACTGAAGGCGACCCGCTGACCTCTCTCCCAGCGCCTGCCCCGGTGTCATCAGATGGAACATCGGAGCAGGCGCTTTTTCGATAAAAACAGGCAGGGGCTGACTCGGAATGATTGCATGAAATCACCTGAGTCAGCCCCTTTAAGGCAACCGGAGCTTAATGGTGCGGTGTTGCCTTAACTGTGCTCTGTCTTATTTTTGATCGGCGGCGAGGGCGGCGTCGATGTTTTTCTGAAGCTGCGCCAGATTATCGGCGTTGTCGATGCCGCCGAGCAGCGGCTCGCCGACTGCGTTTCCGTTCCGGTCGAACACATAGGTCGTCGGGAAGGCCATGATGCCGAGGGCGAACGTGCCGGCGTCGCTCGAGGAATCGAAATAGATATTGCGGTAGGTCGCGCCCTTGGTTTGCAGGATATCCTTTGCGGTGGCGATGGCATCGGCGTTGCCGTCGAGCGTTTCGGTATTGATGCCGATCACCTCGCCGCCCTGCTGCTTCGCGGTCTGGTTCAGCTTGTCCAGCTCGCCCAGCTCAGCGACACAGGGCTTGCAGCCGCTGAACCAGAAGTTCACGACCGTGTAGGCGTTGTTCGCGAACAGGCTGCTGTCGACCGCATTCCCGTCGAGATCCTTGCCCGTAAACTCCGGAAACGCACTGGCCGCGTCCGTTTCGCTCTGGCCGGCGCTGTCGTCAGCGGGCAGGGACGCGATCTGCTCTTCGATCGAGCGAATGCTCTCGGCATCGCTTTTCAGCGTCTGATAATCCTCGTCGGAGAGCTTGTCCTTGCAGTTCTCCACCGCGCTCAGCAGGACATCGCCGTAGTTTTTCGCCGTTGCGGGAGAGGATTTGTCCATGGAGGCGAAAACCTGATCCCACAGCTCCTGATGTGCGCCGAGGATGGCGTTTTCCTCCTCGAGCAGCTCCGCAGAGGTCTTGCTGCCGGTATCGGCAGCTTCAGAGCCGGTCTTGCCGCACGCAGCGGCGCCCAGCAGCAGGCTCAGGCTGAGGGCAAGGGCGGTTGCACGTTTGATATTCATTTATGAGTTCTCCTTTGTTTTTTCGTTGCCGAAGCCGTACCGGCAGCAGATCGCCTCTGCCGGGCAGGCCTTAAGGACCTGCGTCATTGTTTTGCTGTGTAGCATAGTTTCTCTATCCTTTCCTGTGATGGGAAAAGTATATACCATCTAAAAGAAGATTGAAAGGAGAAAAAACGAAATTTTTGTAAACTTTATTCATCGCCGCCTGCGCGCTGCGGGAGTTTCCTCCTTTTACAGGAAAAACGGTTGACAAAGCTGCCTGCAATGGGGTACACTTTAGATAGGAAAGACCAGACAGCGCTGACGCGGGACTTTTTGTCCGTCCGTGCAGCGAAGTTCGGTATGCGTCCTTCGCATATCGTCTTAAACAGCAGACCTCAACTGAAAATCTGTGCATGACTCTCGGGAACGGGTGCAGGTACAGATAAAGGCACAGCCGGTGAAAGCCGGTGCCGCAAAGCCAGATGGGCCTAAACGGAGCTTGTCCTCCGCATGGCAGCCGGCTGCCGACGATACTTTGTACCCTCCTTGCAGAGCCGTGTGCGCTGTAAGGGGGGTTTTTATTTGGAAGCTGAATCGTCTCTGTACTGTCCAAAACGGTTCCAGGAAAAACACAATCATCTGTGCTACTCATTAAGGAGTAAGTTGTGCAGACAAGGGCACGATCGGTGAAAGCCGGTTTCGCAAAGCCAGGGGCCTAAACGGAAGATTTTTCTGCATGGCAGCCGGTTTCCTGATGCAGCTTCTTCATAGTAGTCTATTGCTACTGAAGGAGGGATTTTCATGATGAAAACAGGAAAGAACAAGCGATTATTAGCCAGTATACTGGCGGCGTCCATGCTGCTGGCAATGTCTCCGTTCGCGTTAGCGGAGGGAACGGAAGATACGACCAATCAGACAGGTCTGGAACAGGGTCAGTCCACCGAGGGCGGCGGCACTGAGCAGACATGCGCTGCAAAGATCGGTGAGACCGAGTATTCGACTCTTGCCGGTGCGATTTATGATGCAAACAGCGATGTCACTATCGTCATGCTCCGTAATGTTACGGAAAATATCGAGATTAACAAGTCTCTGACGCTCGACCTCGGCGGGTTTACGCTGTCGGGTAATGCAAATGCGGCCGTTGTAACCATTTCTGGTGATAAACCGCAGGTTACTGTGAAAAACGGTACAGTTACCGGCGGCAGAAATCCGCAGAATGGCGGCGGCTTCGCAATCGACAGCGCAGTCGTTCAGCTCGAAGATCTGACCATAACGGGTAATGAAGCAGTCGGCGGCAACAGCAATGGCGAAGTCGGCGGCGGCGGTATCTATGCGTCGCACGCAGATGTATCCATGAGGAAAGTCACTGTGTCCCAAAACCGCGTTACGGAAAGCAGCAGCGACGGCGGCGGTATTTTGGTTAGATACGGTTCTCTGACCATGGACAACTGCCATGTTGAGGGGAATACCGCTCCGGACTGTGGCGGCGGTATGATTCTGAGACATTCTGAACTGAACGCTGCAAAGTCCTTTTTTGAGAATAATACCGCAAAATACGGTGCAGGTATCTATTTTGGCGATACGCCGAACGAAGCAGAAGAAGGCTGTTCCGGCGAGCACAACCACCTTATCACCGATTCCACAATCTCCGGCAATATGGTTCTCGACCCTGAAAACGGTATCGGCGGCGGTATGTATGTCGGCACAACCTCTAATCTGACTCTCCGCAATTCTAAACTGTTGAATAACAACGGCGCATCGCAGGGCGGCGCAATCGTAGCTTACAGTGCCGGAACGATCGAACTTGACGACGTTTCGATTTCTGAAAACAAGGCACAGAGCGGTGCAGGTATCTTGGCTCTGTGCACTGCTGTCGGCAACACGAACATTCACCTGCTGAACGGCACGGCAATCGACAAAAATACAGCAACCGCCTACGGCGGCGGTATCTATGCCGATGCACTGGCTAACACCCTTAGCGTTACGGTGGAGAACAGCTCTGTCAGCGGTAATACTGCTGCCGGCGGTGCAGGCATCTTTACCTATAAGTCTGGCTCGGCGGTTATCAATGTGGATCTTCAGTCCGGCGCTGTGATGCACAATAACAATGCCGTAACTAACATGGGCGGCGCAATTTACGCCTATAATGCGGCAAACATCAACATCGCAAAGAACAGCGCAGTGTACAACAACACTGCAAAGACCGCAGG
>ERZ834382.1519-NODE-1519-length-19553-cov-3.850805_pt1 | contig 19553 bp, 20 predicted proteins | sample MGYA00519692_ERZ834382 | MGnify/ENA primary metagenome ERZ834382 (study PRJEB31850, sample SAMEA3708751) | human gut metagenome | biome: human gut; feature: human-associated habitat; material: faeces | place: China | collected 2014 ...
GTAGCATTTTGAAGGTTGGCTCTGAACAGTTACAAGAATATTATAAATATATAACTGTTGAAGAAAAGGAGAAGAGTTATGAGCAGAGTACTTGTAATCGGCTGCGGAGGAGTAGCCAGTGTAGCAATTCAGAAATGTTGTCAGGCAGATGAGGTCTTCACAGAACTTTGTATCGCAAGCCGTACAAAGGAAAAATGTGATGCACTTGCAGAAAAGCTGAAAGGAAAGACAAAAACAGTTCTTACGACAGCCAAGGTTGATGCAGACGATGTGGATCAGCTGATCGAACTGATCAATGATTACAAACCGGATCTGGTAATGAATATTGCGCTTCCATATCAGGATCTGACGATTATGGATGCGTGTCTGGCATGTGGCGTAAACTATATGGATACAGCAAACTACGAGCCGGAAGATACAGATGATCCGAAGTGGCGTGCGATTTACGAAAAACGCTGTAAAGAAGAAGGATTTTCAGCATATTTTGATTATTCCTGGCAGTGGGCATACCGCAAAAAATTTGAAGATGCAGGTCTTACAGCACTGCTTGGATGCGGATTTGACCCGGGTGTCACACAGGCATACTGTGCATATGCATTAAAACATGAATTTGATCAGATTAATACCATTGATATTCTGGACTGCAATGGCGGTGATCATGGATATGCATTTGCGACAAACTTTAATCCGGAAATCAATCTTCGTGAAGTAAGTGCACCGGGAAGTTACTGGGAAAATGGACATTGGGTAGAAATCCCGCCGATGGATATTAAGAGAGAATACAACTTTGATCAGGTCGGAGACAAGGACATGTATCTACTTCATCATGAGGAAATAGAGTCTCTTGCGAAAACAATTCCAGGGGTAAAACGTATTCGTTTCTTTATGACTTTTGGACAGAGTTATCTGGATCATATGCGTTGTCTTGAGGATGTGGGAATGCTTTCTACAACACCGATCCAGTACAATGGACAGGAAATCGTTCCGATCCAGTTCCTGAAAGAACTTCTTCCGGATCCGGCAAGTCTTGGTCCACGCACAAAAGGAAAAACAAATATCGGCTGTATTTTTACCGGTGTAAAAGATGGAAAAGAAAAGACTTATTATATCTATAATGTGTGCGATCATCAGGAATGCTACCATGAGGTTGGAAGCCAGGCAATCAGTTATACAACAGGCGTTCCGGCAATGTGCGGAGCATTGATGATGCTGACTGGAAAATGGATCAGACCGGGTGTATATACCGTAGAGGAATTTGACCCGGATCCGTTCCTGGACGCACTTGACCGTTATGGTCTGCCGCGCAGTGAAAATCATGATCCGAAGCTGGTAGACTGATGGAAAGATTAGATAAAAGAGCACCATTTACAGCCACCGGCGGAATTATTCCGCCGGAATTTCAGAACATCAAAACACCTTGTTATATACTGGATGAAAAAGCACTTATAGAAAACGCAAAACTGCTCGGTGAAGTAGCAGAACGGACAGGATGTAAGATGCTTCTGGCACAGAAAGCATTCAGTAATTATGATTGTTATCCTTTTTTTGAACCGTATCTGGCGGGTACAGAGGCCAGTGGATTGTATGAGGCAAGATTAGGGGCAGAGGAAATGCCAGGAAAAGAAGTTCATGTATTCTGTGCAGGTTACCGGGCGGATGAATTCGAGGAACTTCTTCAGTATGCCGATCATATTGTATTTAATTCTCCGTCCCAGCTTCTTCGCTTTGGAAGAAGGGCGAAAGAGGCAGGAAAAAGCGTGGGACTCAGGATCAATCCGGAATGTTCTACCCAGGAGGGACATGAGATTTATGACCCTTGTGCACCGGGAAGCCGCATGGGTACAACAAGAGTACAGTGGGAGGAAGCAATTGTGAAGAATCCGGAGTTAATGGAACTTTTGGATGGGGTTCATTTCCATACCCTCTGTGAGCAGGACTCGGATGATCTGGAGACAACCCTTGCTTCCGTAAAGAAACAGTTTGGCGATTTGATCACCAAAGTGAAATGGATTAATTTTGGCGGTGGTCATCATATTACAAGACCGGGATATGATATTGGGCGACTGGAGCAATGCATTCGAACGGCACAGGAAGAATGGAAGGTAGAAGTTTATCTGGAGCCAGGAGAGGCCTGGGCATTGAATGCAGGATTCCTTCTGACCAGTGTGCTGGATGTTTTGAAAAATGGAGACACACAGATTGCAATCGTAGATGCCAGCGCAGCCTGCCATATGCCGGATGTACTGGAAATGCCTTATCGCCCACCGCTTCTTGGTGCAGCGGACGAGACAACAGAAAACGAGGTTACAGTCCGACTTGGGGGGCCAACCTGCCTGTCCGGTGATATCATTGGAGACTATAAATTCAATAAACTACCAGAATACGGAGATCTTCTTCTGTTTGGAGATATGGCTATTTATACGACTTGCAAAAATAATACATTTAACGGAATGCCATTACCGGATATCTGGATCAGACATACTGACAGAACGATGCAGCAGTTAACTTTATTTAATTACACAGATTTTAAAGAAAGATTAGGAAGCCGTGAGTAACGGCTTCCTTGCACATTTATCTAACACATTTCTTGTTTCACATCAATGTCCATACCCAATATACAACTCCAAGCGCCCAGCTCGTCACAATTCCATACAGGATCACCGGTCCGGCAATCGTGAAAATCTTACAGCCAATACCAAAAACCTGGCCCTCCTTCTTATATTCAATCGCAGGTGCAGCAACAGAGTTGGCAAAGCCGGTAATCGGAACAAGTGCACCGGCACCGCCCCATTTGGCAAGCAGTGGATAAATTCCGGTACCGGTAAGAAGGATACTCAGAAGAATGAGCAGAATAGAAGTCCAGCTGCTGCAGTCATCCGGGGAAAGATTTTTCAATTCACAGAAATGATAAATACATTGTCCGATCAGGCAGATCATTCCACCAAGGAAGAATGCCTTCATCATGTTGAACCACACATTGTGCTGTGGTGTTTTCTTTTTGACATAGGCCTCGTATTGCTTTTGTTGTTTCAATTGTTCTATTTTGTCCATAAATGAAAATCCCTTCTTTTTGTTTTTAAATTCTACACATAGTTTTTCACAAAAATGAAAATAATATCCTTAAAAATAAATAATGAAGCATCAGAAATGAGGAAATGATATGAATGATACGGGAAACAAGAACCGGGCAATTGAGTCGGAGTGCGGTCCTTTTCATCTGTCCCAGCTTCGTGGGGCACAGAGCATTGTATTCACAAAAGCACCTTATCTTCTAAGCGCTGCATCTGTGGCAGGAAGCAAAGAAGCGCAGGGGCCGCTTGGAAAATGCTTTGATCTGACAAATGAGGATGACCTGTTTGGAGCAGAGACCTGGGAGGAAGCCGAAAGCAATATGCAGAAGGAAGCCTGCGTACTGGCACTGGGAAAGTCGCATGTGGATCCGAAGTCTGTGCGTTATCTCTTTGGAGGAGATCTTCTCAGACAAGGGATCGCAACTTCTATGGGCGTTGAAGATCTGCAGATTCCCATCTTCGGTCTGTATGGCGCATGTTCCACATCAGGAGAAGCACTGGCATTAGCAGCAATGAGTGTGGCAGCAGGATACGGAGATTACATGCTGGCAGTAACATCCAGCCATTTCGGAAGTGCAGAGAAAGAATTTCGATTTCCGTTAGGATATGCGAACCAGAGACCACTTTCCGCACACTGGACCGTGACAGCCAGCGGGGCTTTCCTCGTAGGAAGCCATCTGAATAAAATACATTCCGATAAGCAGCATCAAAGAAAATCCCAGTTCCGGCATGTTCGGATCACCGGCGTTACGATAGGGAAGATTGTGGACTTTGGCCTGAAGGATTCACAGAACATGGGGGCATGTATGGCTCCGGCTGCAACCGATACCATCTACCGTAATTTTCAGGATCTTGGACGTACACAGGAAGATTACGATCAGGTCATAACAGGTGATCTTGGATATATTGGTCAATCCATACTTTTTGACCTAATGAAAAGCAGAGGATATGATATCAGAAAAAAACATATGGATTGTGGAATGACTATCTTTGATCAGGAAACACAGGATACACATGCCGGCGGAAGCGGCTGTGGATGCGCAGCGTCAACACTGGCTTCTTATATTCTGCCAAAGATTGAGAACGGAGAATGGAGAAGGATACTCTTTGTGCCGACCGGTGCATTGATGTCAACGGTCAGCTTCAATGAAGGAGCAAGTGTGCCTGGAATTGCGCATGCGATTATGATCGAACACTGTTGAAAAGCCCTATTATAATAGGAAGAAGTAAAAAATGTGCTAAGTGTGTGTTAAAAAAAGAAAAGGAATAGAAAAATGGATTATATAAAAGCATTTTTAATCGGAGGTCTCATCTGCGCTGCAGTGCAGATTCTTCTGGACAGAACAAAGCTGATGCCGGGACGGGTTATGGTATTACTCGTCTGTACAGGCGCAGTGCTTGGTTTTATTGGAGCATACGAACCATTTGTAAAATTTTCAGGAGCAGGCGCAAGCGTTCCACTTCTTGGATTCGGAAATGTCCTGTGGAAAGGTGTGAAGGAAGCTGTTGATAAAAACGGATTCCTCGGAATCTTTCTGGGAGGGTTCAAGGCAAGTGCCGCCGGAATCAGCGCAGCACTTATTTTTGGATACCTGGCTTCATTGATTTTTGAACCCAAAATGAAGAAATAAACGAGAAATCACTATAATGTTACAAAATGTTACAAGGTTCATAAAAATATACATGAAAATATCTTGACAGTAAAAGAAAATGAAATATCATTAATTGAGTATTAAAAAGATACGACGGAACAAGGAGGCACGGCAGGACAGATTTTTTATCCCAGGTGTCTCTTTCATTGTGTAAAAGGATGAGTTAAAGATGATTGATATACATAGCCATATCTTGCCTGGAGTTGATGATGGAGCGTCTTCGATGAAAGAAAGTCTTCATATGCTTTCTATGGCGAGAAGACAGGGAATCACAGATGTGTTTGCAACTTCACATTATTCCAAAGCGTTTCCGAACAGAGATCCGGAGAAGCTGAGACGGCTTCGGGATGAGCTGATGAGCCGTGCAAATCGTCCGGTGCAAGGACCAGAGGGAAAGGTGAAGTGCAAAAGACCAATTCGAATCTGGACAGGCCAGGAGATTTTTTATTCTAATAGTGTTATACGACTGCTTGAAGAGGGAAAACTGCTTACGTTGGCAGACAGTAATTACGTACTGGTTGAGTTTATGCCGTCAGTGCCTTATTCAGAGATATGTACAGCGGTGAGGAATCTGTCAAGAGCAGGATATACTCCGGTAGTTGCTCATGCGGAGAGGTATCGTTGCCTTAGAAAAGGTAAGCGTGTGGAAGAACTGATCGATCTGGAAGCATTGATCCAGATGAATTACAGATCCGTCAGTGGAGGCTGGCATGATGCAACAGCGCGCTGGTGTAAGGATAATCTGAAAAAAAGGAATATCCATTTTATGGGAACTGATATGCACAATATCGGGAGCAGAATGCCTGATACAAAAGAGGCAATGGGTTGGATGAGGAAGCATTTAGACAGTACTTACCTCAGACAGATAACAAGAGAGAATGCACTTCGCATTACAGAAAACAAAATAATAAAATAAAGGGGAGCAAAGATGGGAAAGACGCATGATGACGACGAGGTCGAGATTGACCTCAGAGAACTATACTACGCATTGAAAAAGCGTGTTTTGGTAATCCTTGCAGCCGTACTGGCGGGAGCAGTGATTGCCGGAGCAGCAACAAAGCTTTTTATAACACCTGTTTACAGTGCAACAGCTACAATGCTTGTTCTCACAAAGGAAACAACACTTTCTTCACTGGCTGATCTGCAGATCGGTAGTCAGCTGACGAAAGACTACAACATCCTGATCACAAGCCGTACAGTATTGCAGGACGTAGTAGATGAACTGAATCTGGATATGACATATAAAGAGTTGATGGAATGTATCACAATAGAGAATCCAAGTGATACACGTATTCTTTCCATTACAGCAATAGACAAAGATCCAGAGATGGCAAAGAAGATTGCTGACACGCTGGCGAAGACATCAGCTGACTTTATCGGAGACAAGATGGAAGTAACACCACCGAAAGTTATTGAAGAAGGTGAAGTGCCGACAATCCAGACAAGTCCGAGTACAAAGAAGAATGTGCTGATCGGAGCACTGGCTGGTCTGATTCTTTCCGCAGGTATTATTATCCTTCTCACACTGATGGATGATACAATCAAGTCAGAGGAAGATATCGAGAACTACCTCGGTCTGACAACACTGGCAAGTATTCCGGATAGAAAAGACTACATTACAGGAAAAGGACCTCGCAATTCAAGCAAGACAACATCGAAGAAAAAGAAGAAAAGGAGGAAAAAATAAATGGCAATTCAGAGAGTTATATTGACAGATTCCAGAAAAGAAGATGTCTTCTATGAAGAGGCTATTAAAACCCTCCGTACAAATATGCAGTTCAGTGGTGTAGAGACAAAGAGTATTGTTCTCACAAGCTGTTATCCAAATGAAGGAAAAAGTGATGTGGCTTTCCAGCTTGCAGTAGAGATTGGAAAGATGGGAAAGAGAGTTCTGATCATAGATGCAGATATTCGTAAGTCCAGTTATATCAAACGTTACCAGATCAAACAGAAGACCAATGGACTGTCACAGTATTTAAGTGGACAGGTTGCTTTGGAAGAAATAATTTATTCTACCAATTACCGTAATCTTGAGATTATCTTTTCAGGTCCGTATGCTCCGAACCCGTCAGAGCTTCTGGAGCAGGGACGTTTTGGCAGATTGATCGAAGAGACAAGAAAAGTTTATGATTATATTTTGATTGATACACCACCGATCATCAGTATGAGTGATGCAGCAATCGCAGCAAAACAATGTGATGGAGCAATCCTCGTAATCGAGAGCGAAGCAGTAAGCAGAAGAGATGCAATGAAAGCAAAAGAACAGCTTACAAAGAGTGGATGTAAGCTTCTCGGTGCAGTACTGAATAAAGTGGATATGAAGAAAGAAAAATACTATAGTAAGTATAATTCATACTACTACGGTAAAAGCAAACAGGAATAGCCGGATATGCAGTGGAGAATATCCGCTGCATATTTCAGTTTACAGAGAAAAAACAGACAAAGCATTTAAGATAAATAAAATCAGATGTTTTGTTATGCAGTCAGACAGAAGATTATCAGGGGAAAAGGGTGTACGCGAATGTATAGGAAGAACAGTAACGGCTGGTTGAAGCACTGGGATTTCATTATACTAGATCTTGTTGCATTACAGCTGGCTTATATAAGCAGTTATGTATTGCGCATGGGAACAAGTGATCTGTATCATAACGGATTATATCTGAATATCGGGATTATTATTATACTGATAGACATTTGTACAGCTTTCTTTACAGAGCCATATCATGGGATCATGAGAAGAGGATATTTTGTAGAGTTTAAGAATGTATTGAAGCATGTGTTTATCGTGAGTGTGCTTGTGATCGTATATCTCTTTATGAGCAAACAGGGAAGCATGACCTCGCGTCTTGTGATCAGCTCATTCATTCCAATGGCAGTGGTTCTGCTTTATGCGGTGCGAATCGTATGGAAGAAATATTTGCTGAAACATGGCAATATGCTCTATTCAAAAATAAATATACTCCTTGTTTCAACAAGTGATGAAATAGATTCCATGTTAAGACGGGTGGAACAGAATGTATTTAATGAATTCGATATTGTCGGAATCGTACTTGCAGACCGCGAACCGGAAGAAAATGAAATGATCGAAGGAATTCCGGTTGTAAGTAAGATTGATACAGTAACTGAATACATACAGACAAGATGGGTTGATGCTCTTCTTGTTGGAATTAAGAAGAAAACATTGATACCGGAAGATTTGTTTGAAACATGCGTGAACATGGGAATTACAGTTCACGAATGTCTGGAAGACAGAGCAGGATGGGCAGGAAATCAGTTTATTAACCGCATGGGTGGATATACAGTCCTGACTTCCAGCGTCAGAGTGATTTCCTCACGACAGGCTATGATGAAGAGAACGATAGACATCTGTGGCGGAATCGTTGGAATGATTCTGACAGGTATCATTACAATATTCCTTGCTCCGGCAATCTATATTGCTTCACCGGGGCCAATCTTCTTCTCTCAGATGAGAGTAGGAAAAAACGGTAAATTATTTAAGATCTATAAATTCCGAAGCATGTATATGGATGCAGAGGAACGCAAGAAAGAACTGATGAAACAGAACGAGATGAAGGGGCTCATGTTCAAGATGGAGAATGACCCAAGAATCATTGGAAGCGGAACGGATGGAAGCAAGCATGGACTTGGCTGGTTTATCCGTAAGACATCTCTGGATGAATTCCCGCAGTTCTGGAATGTACTCAAAGGAGATATGAGTCTCGTAGGAACCCGTCCACCAACAGTGGATGAGTGGAAACAGTATGAGCCATATCACCGCGGAAGACTTGCTGTAAAACCGGGACTGACCGGAATGTGGCAGGTGAGCGGAAGAAGTGATATTACTGACTTTGAGGAAGTTGTAAAGCTTGATATGGAATATGTCAAGAACTGGAATATCGGAATGGATATCAAAATTCTGCTTAAGACTGTCGGAGTTGTACTTAAGGGCAGTGGATCCAAGTGATGGATTGGATGGAAGAGATAAGGAAAATGATATAAGAATGATGATCTGCAGTGGAACCGGGAGGGGAAACTGCAGGTGTTATTGATATTGAACGTATAGCTATATGGAGAAAAAAGAGGAGAGGGAAGACTGGGATAGATATGGTTGGAAGTTTTCTTTCTTATTCCAATGTTGAACGTATAACTACAGGAGAAAAAGATGGATAAAATGACATACAAAAGAAAGGTTGATAAAGCAGAGATTCCAATCTGTAATATTATGGGTGTAAATATTGCTGCAATTAATATGAAGTGGTTATTGGATTATTTGGAGAAAAATCTTTCAAATTTGAAGGGTGATTACATCTGTGTTTCTAATGTTCATACAACAGTAATGAGTTATGAGGAGTCCTCTTATTGTGCAATTCAAAATGGAGGTATTATGGCTATACCAGATGGTGGACCACTTTCTTCATTAGGACGAAAACGTGGATTTGTTACGATGGAGCGGACAACAGGTCCAAGCTTGATGGGAGAACTGTTTAAAATTTCAGCAAAAAGAGGCTATCGCCATTATTTTTATGGAAGTACAGATGAGACTTTAGAAAAATTAAAAAATAGACTTCAAGAGTATTATCCAGAAATTCAGATTGCTGGAATGTATAGCCCACCTTTCCGTGCATTATCTATGGAGGAAGATAATGAGGTGATTGAGAAAATAAACGAAACAAATCCGGATTTTGTTTGGATTGGTTTAGGAGCTCCGAAACAAGAAAAATGGATGTCTAATCATCAAGGCAGTATTAATGGATTGATGATTGGCGTAGGAGCAGGATTTGATTATTACGCGGGAAATATTAAGCGAGCACCACAGTGGATGCAGAAGTGTAATTTGGAGTGGGTGTATCGTTTGATGCAAGATCCAAAAAGATTGTTTAAACGATATTTTCATACAAATATAAAATTTATTTTACATGCATATTTACTTAAGAATTGAGGGGGAAATAATGAATCAAAAGCCAACTGTAAAAGAAATACAAGAAGAAATACTTATTTTGCTTTCTGAATTGGACAGAGTATGCAGAAAGAATAATATAAAATATTCATTGCATGGAGGAACATTACTCGGTGCAGTTAGAGAAAGCGGATTTATTCCATGGGATGATGATGCTGATATTACTATGATGAGGGAAGAATACAATCGACTTATAGAATGTTTTAATAAAGAATCTAAAGATTTTATGCTTATTGAAAGCTTTTTACATATGCCTAGAATAGTTCGAAGAAAATTTGAAGAGGACACTGTTTTTGCATGGATTGATATTATGATTTATGATCCTATAACAGAAAAAAATATTCCTCAAAAAATTAAGTTTGGAATGATATTGGCATTTCAGGCAATGTGTAGAAATGAGGTTACGATTCATTTAATTGAAGGAAAAACTCATTCTGCATTGCAAATGGCAGCATTTAAATTTGCTTATTTTGTTGGTCGTCCTTTTTCTTATGAAAAAAAATATAATTGGTATCAGAAATTTTGCCAGAATTGTTTGTGCGGAAATAGAAAGTATATTCATAGATCAAATGATCAGTTACGTGGTATGAAAATGTTAGTACCAGCGGAGTGCATGAATGAATATATTGATATTTCTTATGAGGGTAAGCAGTTAATGATTACGAAAGATTATGATAAAGTTCTTACTATTAGTTATGGGGCAAATTATATGACTCCGATTCATGATGAGGCAAATGATGATTTACATGTTCATTTTCGTGAGGCATTTTTAAAACATTTAAAACTTATCTGATTAAATTTAATTATGAGGAATAATTTGATTATATGAAAATGAAGAAAAATTTAAATATAGAATATATGCGTGCAATTGCTTGTTTAGGAGTAATATTGATTCATATTATGAAAAGTGCACATGACGTTTTCGACAATATGACACCAGAAATATATTTTATATGTACTTCTTTTGTGAATAATTTAAGATGGTGTGTCCCGGTTTTTTTGATGATTTCTGGATACCTCTTATTAGATCCTGAAAAGAAAATTGGATTGATTAAAATTAAACAATATATTATTAGAATTGTTATTGTTTTAGGGATATTTGGTACTGGATTTGCATTTATTGAGTTAATATCTAAAAAACATAGTGTCTGTTTTACATTTATTTTTAGAGCGTTTGTAAATATGCTTATGGGCAACACATGGAATCATCTTTGGTATTTATATGCATTAATTGCGTTATATTTATTTTTACCCATGTTAAAAAGCATAACTGGATATTTAAGCAAGCAGGAGATTACATATATTATTATTGTCTTTTTGATATATTCGAGTGTATTTCCGACATTAAAAGAACTAGGTGTAACAATTGGGATTGCTTATTTTTCCTTTTCAATTTATTTGTTTTATATGTTATTGGGATATTGGGTACGGCAAAGTAAAATAAAAATTCCGAAGGTTTTATCTATATTGGGTTTTATAGGAACAGGCCTTTATTTTGTAATACTAGCTTACGTATCAGATGTGAAGGATTATAAAATTCCGGAGATTTTTTATTCTCATTCTTCTATGGTGGTTGTATTGCAAGCAGTTCTGATATTTTCTCTGATAGGGAATATAAAAATATCAGTAGATGGGCGTTTACACAAAATTATTTTATCAATTGCAGATTATTCTTTTGGAATGTACATAATGCATATGTTTTGGATTAATATTCTCTATAAGGTATTTAAATTAAATCCTGCAAAATATGGTATATGGATTTTTATACCAATATATATAATTGTAATAATATTGACATATGTAACTGTTTTCATAATGAGAAAAATACCTATTATAAGAAAGTATATTTAAATTAAAAAACTCAATGATAGAAAAAATTAATGTGTGGAGGATAGATTTGTGAATATTGCAGTAATTTTTGCAGGCGGTGTTGGAAAGCGAATGCATACTAAAGAAAAGCCAAAGCAGTTTTTGGAAATTTACAATAAACCGATTATAGTACATACTTTGGAGAAATTTGAGAAGCATAAGGATATAGATGGAATTATTATTGTTTGTGTTGAAAATTGGATTTCTTATATGAATGATTTGGTTTATAAGTATAGGCTTGAAAAAGTGAAAAAAATTGTTCCGGGCGGGGAAACAGGACAACTTTCTATTTATCATGGATTATGTGCTGCGAAAGAAATTAGTGGTGATGAAAAATCTATAGTGCTTATACATGATGGTGTTCGTCCATTAATAGATAAAAAATTAATTTCGGATAATATTAAAAGTGTACAGATGTATGGCTCAGCAATTACAACGGCGGTTGTCAAGGAAACTATTTTAGTAGTTGATACAGACGCAGAGAAAATTGATTATGTTCCAAGCAGAGCAAATTCGCGCGTGGCAAAAGCACCTCAAAGTTTTTGGCTTGATGATATCTTGCATGCGCATCAGGATGCTCTAAAAAAGGGAGTAACAGATTGTATTGATTCATGTACAATGATGCAAAGTTATGGAAGGGATCTGCATCTTGTAACTGGATCTGACGAAAATATAAAAATTACTACACCAGAAGATTTTTATACTATGCGAGCTTTACTTGAGGCAAAAGAAAATGCTCAAATTTATTCATTTGAAAGCAGGTGAGAAAATGATTCATGAAAGTTTGAAAAAAGATTTTTCAGAAATTGCAGATATGGAAGGAATGGAACAATTTCGTGACAAAACAATTTTGATTACAGGATCTACGGGCTTAATTGGAAGTCTTCTTATAAAATTTTTTATATATTTGAATAGAACACAAAATTTAGGAATTAAAATCTATGGTACGGTGAGGAATCTTGATAAAGCCAAAAGTTATTTTGCTGAGTATGATTGTGATAGTATCAACTTTGTTTTGATAGATTTTTTAGATGATAAAAAAATAGAAACTTTCGAAATTAAAGGTGATATTGACTATATCATTCATACAGCTGCAGTTACAACTTCCCAGCAAATGGTAAAAACCCCAGTTGAGACATTGTTGGGGGCAATACAAGGAACTAAATGTATGCTTAAGCTTGCAAAGGAAAAAAGGGTAAAAAAGATAATTTATTTGTCCTCAATGGAAGCATATGGCATTGTTGGTAAAAGTGAAAAAGTAAAAGAAAACGAATTGGGGTACTTAGATCTAGATAATATTCGTTCTTGCTACCAGAGGGAAAAAGAGCATGTGAATGTTTATGCAAAGGCTATCATGCAGAATATGGAGTCCCTACAATTCAGATACGTCTTGCACAAACTTTTGGTGCAGGTATACATTATGAAGAAAATAGGGTTTTTGCACAATTTGCACGAAGTGCAATGAAAAAGAGTCCTATTGTTTTACATACGGCAGGTAAATCAGAAGGAAATTATGTATATACATCAGATGCTGTTCAAGCAATTTTGTTTCTTCTGTTGCATGGAATTGAGGGAGAAACATATAACATTACAAATGAAAACAACCATATGACAATTTATGATATGGCAAAGCTTGTTGCAAAAACAATTGGAGGAGACATTTGCGAAGTAGTCGTAGATATTCCTGAGAATGCTGAAAAGCTTGGATATGCACCAGACACTAAATTATATATGAGTTCAAGAAAAATAAATAAATTAGGCTGGTATGCAAAAGTTGATTTGAATGAGGCTTATGTAAGATTATGCGCTTATTTGAAAGAATGTGAAGGAGAAACATTGTGTTGAAAAATAATTCTCTTATATCAGTTATAGTTCCTGTTTATAACACAAAAGCATATTTAGGGAAGTGCATTAAAACAATCATTGATCAAAGTTATAAGAATCTTGAAATTATATTAATTGACGATGGATCCACTGACGGAACATCTGTGATGTGTGACGAATGGTCTCAAAAAGATGCTCGTATTAAGGTTTTTCATTTACAAAATGGAGGAGTATCTAAAGCAAGAAATTTTGCACTTGAACAATGCCATGGAGAGTGGGTTAGTTTTGTAGATTCGGACGACTGGTTGGCGTTAGATATGTATGAGATATTGCTTGCACTGGCTGATAAATTTGAGGCAGATACGGCTTGTTGTGGAGCTTGGCAGGGAAACGAAGAGAATTATATAGTAAGAAATATATGGCGGAGATTCAAAGAAGATGAAGTGTGTTATAACGGCGGTTCTGCCTTAGGAAATGTAATTGAACAATCTGGGACATTGTGGAATAAGCTTTTAAAAAGAGAACTTATCGGTTGTATACGATTTAATGAAAAAATCAGATATGCAGAAGATACTTTATTTTTATCTGAATATTTATTAAAAGCTAATTGCGTCGCTGTAACCAAAACCCCCTTATATTATTATCGCATTAATCGCTTAGGAAATGTAGTTTCTGGAGGTCTTAATTCAAGACATTTAGATTATCTTTATGCTACTGCGTTGATTTTTGATATTTTGAGAGAAAATGGCTCTGTTGATGTGGGCGTTGAGAGAGTGGTTGATGTGGGCATCAGAGTTGCTGCTTTGATGAATAAGACTAATAAACAAAAATGTTATATGGACGCGATAAGGCAGCTTGCAAAAAAAGCAATGCCTTATAGAACTGAATTGATAAAAAATAATCGAAGTGTAAAACAATATTTTAAAAAATTTATTTTGACTCAGATGTCTTATGGAAATTGTTTGTTTGTTTATTGTTCTAAAATTGTGAATCGTATAAAGTGAGAAATGAATGATGGAGAAAGTAGTTAGGTTTTCTAAAAAATCAGTAAAATATACAATTGCTATTGTAAATTGGCTTATATATTCAATTATAGTTGGAGGAACTACTACACCAGTTAATGATACATTTAGTAATATCTGGTATTTGTTTAGTATACTTCTTTTTATATACACAATTTTCGTGTCCTATTATAGAAATGTGAACTATAAAATAATTTTTCTTTTTGCAATGGTAATGGGAGTTATAAGTATTGTTACTTATACAAGTAATTATTCACCATTGCTGGCATGGGGACTGATGATTTTTGCAGTTCGAGATATCGAGTGTGATTTTATTGTCTCTGTGTATTTTAAAACTTTTATTGCTTTGGGGATTTTAATTCCTTTAATGGCTGTAACTGGACTTATATCAAATACGGTCATGGATACTGTAGGTATAACTGGAAAAAGATATGCGTATGGTTTTACTCATCCTAATGTGCTTGGAGCTGTATTGTTAGTAATTGTAATTTGTTGGTGTTATTTGCACTGGAAATCAATTAAGCTATACCATATTGTCATTATTAATTTACTTAGTTATGGTATGATGCAGATTACTGATAGCTCATCTTCCTTTATATGTATTGCATTTATTTCTGTAATTGCATTGTTAGAAAGATGGTTTGATAAGAAGTCAAAATTAAACGTGTGGTATTTTGGAATTATAGTTTTATTAATTTTTTGTCCGGCTATTAGTTATTATTTTATGGTTAAGTATACTCCTTCGAATCCGCTTATGCTGGCTATAGATTTATTTACCACGGGACGTTTACGGACAATGAATGCTTTTTTTGTAAAATATGGAGTCAAAATATTGGGTAATCCTATAATATTTGATATGGAAAGACGATCACTTTTATTATTTGCATTAGATAATAGCTATGGATATATTCTGATTAGATTTGGAATTATTGTATCACTGTTTTATTTTATGGGACTTTTTAAGGTGATTAAACGTGCAATACAGATTCGAGATACTAGGATTATTATTTGTGTTTTAACATTTTTAGTTTATGGCTTGTTTGAAAATTACTTTTTTAAGATACAGTTTAATTTTACATTATTATTTATTTTTGCAAATTATTATGGTAATTCCAATAAATTACGTGTTAAAAAATGGAGAGTAGTAAATCATGAAGATTGGAGTAATTACATTTCATGGTGCAGATAATTACGGATCTGTTCTGCAAGCTTATGCACTAACAGAATATTTAAATGACAAGGGATATGATGCGGAAATAATTGATTATTATTTTGAGCATGATTATCGTCAATACAAACCCTTTAGAACCTATTTATATTCTCGACATCCAAAGGCTTTTTTGTCTGATGTTTTTTCATATTCTGTACATTGTAAGCGTATTAAAAATTTTCAAAATTTCCGTAAAGAATTTTTGAAATTATCATCTGTGCGGATTGGGGCATCGGATGGCTGGCAAGAGATAGCATCATATTATGATTGTTTTATTTGCGGAAGTGATCAAATTTGGAATTTGAATTGTACAAATGGTGTTTGCGGACCATATTTTTTGAACTTTGTAAGTGGGAAGAGAAAAATAGCTTATGCACCAAGTATGGGAGATTATTTGCTGTTGGATAATGATAGGGAAAAAATGCGAAAGGCACTTGAGGAATTTTACGCTATTTCTGTGAGAGAAGCTTCGATGATACAGATGTTAGAACAGTTAAATTTGCCGATTTCAATTCAAACTGTAGTAGATCCAACACTCCTTTTGAAAAAGGAAGATTATATTCAAGGACTAAAACTGGAGAAAATGGTATCAGCGGGAAAGTATATTTTTGTATATATACTTGGTGGTACGAAAGCTTATGGCAATATCGTAAATGAGGCTAAAAAGATAGCCAAACAGAATGGACTTCAAATTAAATATGTTTTTGATAATAATAATGCAATGATTAAAAATATAGGTTTTGATTGTAGTGGGTGTAATCCCAGAGAATTTGTTAGTATGATTTATAATGCAGAATATGTATTGACAAACTCGTTTCATGCAACTGTTTTTTCTATTATATTCAAAAAAAATTTTACATCATATGCAAGAGGAAAATCATCTGGAAGAATAACAGAATTATTGAGCTCTTTAGGACTAGAGGAACGATTTAACTTAGAAAGTAATGGATGTATTATTGCGATAAATTCATATGATAAAGTTCATCAGCTTTTAGCTAACATGAAAATAGAATCAATGATATATTTAGAGAATGCATTGAACGTAGAGGGGATTAATTCAAATGAATGAAAGAAGGAGACTGATTAAAAATACTGGAATTATTGCCATTGGAAATATTAGCACTAAATTGGTTTCCTTTTTTTTATTACCACTTTATACAGCTGTTTTATCTACAGCCGAATATGGTGCATATGATTACATAATAAGTATAGCAACTTTTTGTGTTCCGTTTGTTTCAGTATTAATGGATGAATCTATATTTCGATTCTTAATTGATTGTAAAACAGAACTTGATAAAAAGAAAATAATTTCTACAGCTGTAATGATTGTTGCTGTGGGAATGACCTTATTTACAGTACTTGGAATTCCTATTATGGAGGGATTGCATTATAGCTATACGGTTTATGCTATTATTTATATTTTATTAAATGTTATTTGTGGAATGTTAAGTGCTCTTTTAAGGGGGATTGGAAGAACCGATCAATTTGCTTTTTTTAATTTTCTGTTAGGTTCACTTCAAATTGTTTTAAATGTTGTCTTTGTAGCTGTGTTGAAATTGGGGTTGCAGGGTATGTTGTTGGCCTCAGTTTTAGCACAATTAATTGTTGCTACGATTTTTGTTTTGAAAATAAAGTTATGGAAATTTATTAATATTAAATGTGTAGAGATATCATTAGCTAAGGAAATGATAGTGTATTCATTTCCTTTAATTCCTAATAAAGTGTCTTGGACAATTATTAATCTTTCGGATCGTATTATTTTGATGAACATGATTGGAAGTGAAGCTACTGGTTTATATGCTGTATCGTATAAGTTTCCTAATTTGATGGATACTGTTTATGGTTTCTTTTACCAGTCTTGGAAAGAAAGCTCAGCTAGAGTACTTGGAGGTGAGTCGCAAGATGAATTTTATAATTCAGTGTACGAATATTTGAAAAATTTTCTATTTTCAATTGTTTTGGGAATGATAGCATTTATGCCAATCATATTTAGAATATTAATTAACAAAAATTATTACAGTGCAATCTATTATGTGCCGATTCTTTTGCTGGCTACGTATTTCGCAAATATTTCAGGATTTTATGGTGGGATTTTTACAGCGTATAAGGATACAAAAATTATGGGGACAACAACTGTTGTAGCTGCTATAATAAATCTAGCTGTTAATATTATTATGATTAGAAGTTTGGGGATATATGCAGCTGCAATATCAACACTAGTTGCAAATTTTACAGTATATATTTATAGAAGAATTAAAGTTGGAAAATATATTAAATTAAAAGAGAATTGGAAAAATAGAATAGTTTCATTGATAATTTGTATACTAATTATTATTTTATTTTATGTACAAAGTAAAACAAGTATTATAGTAGGATGTATAGTATCAATATGCTATGCTTTAATTGTTAACTTTAATGTGATTCGTTTTATATTAATAAAGAGTGAACTAAAGTCGAGAAAATGAAGGGACATTTTAATATGATTCAAGTTTATAACAATAAATCAGAATGTTGTGGATGTGGAATATGTGAAACAGTTTGTACACAAAATGCTATAGAAATGAAGATGGATGAAATTGGGGTTATATATCCTAAAATTAATCAAGAAAAGTGTATAGATTGTGGAGCGTGTAAAAAAATATGTGGTTATAATGCAGACGGTGCAAATATTATAAAAAAAAGTTATGCAGCCGTTAATACGAGTGATATTTTTTTACAAAAATCAGCTTCTGGAGGAATATTTTCTGCGATAGCACGATCTTTTCTAAACGCGGGTGGAATTGTATGTGGAGTTGAAATGTCAATTGAGAATAACTGTGCTGAAGTAAAACATATTTTAATTAAGTCAGAAGTTGAATTAGAAAAATTACAAGGTTCAAAGTATGTTCAAAGCGATGTAAAGCAGTGCTTTAATGAAATGATTTCATATTTAAAAGAGGGAAAAAAAGTACTTTTTTCAGGGACACCGTGTCAGGTTGCAGCTATTAAAAGTTGTACTAGAGGAAGGTTTGAAGATAATTTATTTACAATAGATATTATTTGTCATGGTGTTCCAAGTTTGAAGTTTTTTAATGATTATCTTCAAGCGGAAAAAAACAAAAAAGGGATAGATATTAAGAAATTTATATTTCGAGACAAACAATATGGATGGGGAACAAAGGGGAGTATTTTAGGAATAAAGGATGGAAACATGATTGTTGAACCTATAAATTCCAGAACATCATCTTATTATAGTTTTTTTCTTGATGGAGAAATTTATCGTGATTGTTGTTATCAATGCCCTTTTGCACAAGAAAAAAGAGTCGGCGATTTAACCATTGGAGATTATTGGGGGGTAGAAAAATATAGTTCTGAAATTATGGAAGAAAATGGAGGAGATTTTTCAAAAAGAAAAGGTGTATCCTGTTTACTAGTAAATACAAATAGAGGGAATGAGATATTGGAAAAGTACGGGGAATTTATTAATAAGGTACCTGTAGACATTGAAAAAGTGAAAATTATTAATACCCAATTAAAACATCCAACTCAACATACGAATCTCAGAATTAAAATATTTCAAATATATAAAAAAATAGGATATAGTGGTGTTGATAAAATTTATAGGAAGCAATTGTATTTAAGAAAAGGAAAAAATGGATTAAAGAAAGTATTAAAATTTATTGGCTTGCATTGATATACCGGTCAATTGATTATTTCACATCAGGAGCAGTGGAGCTAAGCTTTACTTAGCTCCACTGGTTTTTAATATATTAGGAAAGTTCTTGGATGTGAGTATATCTTACGTAAGTATTGTGGTTCAGTTGTCAAGACAAAAATCTAAGCTTTTTATAATGAACTGATATGTGTAACTGGGTAGGAGAGAAAATCCCTTCTTAGGCTGCATTGAATATTATGGTGCGGCAGAGCCGCCAGTCCGGTGTGGCGAGAGCCACCTGTCCGGACTAACGG
>ERZ834382.1535-NODE-1535-length-19467-cov-7.099629_pt1 | contig 19467 bp, 14 predicted proteins | sample MGYA00519692_ERZ834382 | MGnify/ENA primary metagenome ERZ834382 (study PRJEB31850, sample SAMEA3708751) | human gut metagenome | biome: human gut; feature: human-associated habitat; material: faeces | place: China | collected 2014 ...
GGATGTTGACTTCGACAAGAAGCGCATCAGCCTGTCCATGAAGGCTCTGCTGAACAACGACGCTGAGTAATCAGCCCTTCGTGCAAAAGCATAGCTTCTGACACAATGCGATCTGCAGCCCCGTTGCCGGGAAAACGGCGGCGGGGCTGTTTTTGTTAAGATAGTCATGATGAAATTTTTCAAAAAGCACTGGGAAGTGCTCAGTTATCTGATCTTCGGCGTGCTGACCACCCTGCTGAATATTGTGCTGTATGCGCTGTTCAGCCGCCTGTTCGGCTATACCGCAGCCAACAGCTGGGGCAATGTGCTGGATAACGCTTTGTGCATCCTGTTTGCCTACTGCACCAACCGGGCGTTCGTGTTCCGCAGCAAGACCACCGGCAAAGCCATGGCAAAAGAGTTTGGCACCTTTGTCACCTGCCGTCTGGGCACCATGGTGCTGGATGCCGCTATCATGATCGTGGGTGGCAATCTGCTGGCTGCGCAGGGCGCGGCGCTGATGGACGGTCTGATCGGACATTTTATCCCGTCCGGGGTAAGCTATACCGGCGCGGCGGCTTCGGCAGCAGCATCGGCAGCGGGTGTTGTCATCATTGGCGGTGCAGACGGCCCTACGGCGATTTTTGTCAGCTATAACGCGCAGGAGCTGTGGGGTCTGTGCGTCAAGGTATTCTCCAACGTGGTGGTCGTGGTGCTGAACTATGTGTTCAGCAAGCTGATCATCTTTAAAAATCGTAAGTGAGATATTTTCTCCGCCGCAGGCGGAGAAAATATCCAATATAATTTAGGAGGTACGGTATTATGAAACGTGGTCTGAAAGGGTTCGCATTCCTGGTTTCCGGTCTGGTGCTGGGCATCATTGGTGCAACGGCATCGGTGACTGCGATCGCACTGAGCGCTGTGGGCATGGCAAAGGTGCGCCGTGCCAGCAAGTAAAACAACGGAGGAACGAACATGAACCGCGAAGAGATCCTGTCCCATGTCGATCATACCCTGCTGAAGCCGGAGGCCACTTGGCCCCAGATCCAGCAGCTGTGTGACGAAGCCATTGCAAACCACACCGCATCCGTCTGCATCAACACCTGCTACGTCAAGCAGGCTGTGGAGTATATGGCAGGCCGCATCCCTGTGTGCTGCGTGGTGGGCTTCCCTCTGGGTGCCATGGATACCGCCAGCAAGGCCTTTGAAGCCAAGACTGCCATCGAAAACGGCGCAGCCGAGGTGGATATGGTCATCAACATTGGCCGCCTGAAGAACAAGGAGTACGATGCTGTCCGCGAGGACATCCGTGCCGTGAAGCAGGCTGTGGGCGATAAGATTCTGAAGGTCATCATTGAGACCTGCCTGCTGACCGAGGAAGAAAAGGAAAAGATGTGCGACATCGTCTGCGAGGCCGGTGCCGACTACATCAAGACCAGCACCGGCTTCTCTACCGCAGGTGCAAACTTCCACGACGTGGAGCTGATGGTCAAGGGCGTGCATGGCCGCTGCAAGGTCAAGGCTGCCGGCGGCATTTCCACCGTGGAGGATATGGAGACTTTCCTTGCACTGGGCGCTGACCGTCTGGGTACCTCCCGCGCTGTCAAGATCCTGAACGGCGAGCAGGCAAAGGGCTATTAAGTTTTCTGCAAAAAAATGTATTTCGGCAAAGCTCTGGGCTTGGCTGAACTGCAAAGGATGATTTCTCAAGGGCTGCTGCACAAATTGCTGTGCAGCGGCCTTTTTCGCGCCCAAGCCTTGCAAGCAGGGCGCGGCAGGGTGTATAATACAGATAGGTACTGTATAAAATAGGGGCTGTTCGCCTTGTGGGGCAAGGCGGGCAGAGGAGGAAATGCAATGAATATACCCGAGATCCTTGTGGCCAATGGCACAGGGGCGGTGCTGGTAAGCTTTCTGCTTTTATTGCGGGTGCGCGGCGAGAGTAAAAACAGCGTGGGAACAGAGCTGTTCTGCCGGATTCTGGTGGTGACGCTGCTGGCACAGGCCACAGAGACGATCAGCTTTCTGCTGGACGGCGTGCCCGGTGCGGCAAGCCGGTTCTGGCTGTACCTGACCAACACCATCTGCACCGGCGCTACCGTGTGCGTGGGCTATGCGTGGTGTTTGTATGTGGACTTTCGGGTCTACCGCAGCACCGGACGCCTGCGCAGAAGGCATCTGCTGCTGGGTGCGCCGCTGCTGGCGCTTTTGGTGCTGCTGGTGGCAAACCTTTTTGGCACGGGGTGGATCTTTTCCATTTCGGCGGACAACGCTTACCATCGGGGCCCGCTGAACATTTTGCTGTATCTGCTGCTGTTCGGCTATTATGCCGAGAGCGTGTGGCAGGTGCATAAGGCCAAGCGCGATGGCATTACGGTGGAGTTTTTCCCGGTGTACTACTTCGTGGTCACCTGTGCGGTGGGCACGCTGCTGCAGGGGGCATTCTACGGCATGGCCTTTGGCTGGCTGTCAGTAGCCATCGCCTTTGTGCTTGTGGACAGCCAGACCCGCAGCCTGCGCGGCTATACCGATGAGCTGTCCGGCCTGTTTGGGCGCAAGTACATGAACTACTGTCTGGACCGCATCCACGCCACGCAGGAGAAGGACGTTTACGGCATCATGATGGACGTGAACTGCTTCAAGGAGATCAACGATACCTATGGGCACGCCGAGGGCGACCGCGCCATTCAGGAGATCGGGCACATCCTGTCCGGGGCGCTGGTGGCAAACTCGGTAGCCATCCGCATGAGCGGCGATGAGTTCATGGTGCTGATCCGTCACGGCTCGGAGGAGCTGCTGGACGAGATCTGCACCGCCATCGAGCAGCGGATGTACGCGGAAAAGCGCGCTTTCCATGCCGCCCGGGACGGCCACGCCGCACCGGAGCAGGGAAATGCTTCATCAATTTAAAAGGAATGTCTAAAATAAGTGCGACTTATCTTGACAATCTGACGCTGTAATGATAGAATATGTGGCGTACCAATTGAATACCGACTTATCAAGAGCGGCTGAGGGGACAGGCCCTGTGAAGCCCGACAACCTGTGCGAAAGCATAAGGTGCCAAATCCTGCGGGAAACCGGAAGATAAGAGTGCAACGCTCAGAGCTTTCGGCTCTGGGCGCTTTTATTTTTCAAAACAAACTTGATGGAATGGTAAATACACGCAACTGCAACATTTAGGAGGCAAAAAATGGCTAGACACCTGTTTACTTCGGAGTCCGTCACCGAGGGACATCCCGACAAGATCTGCGACCAGATCTCGGATGCAATTCTGGACGAGATCCTGACCCACGACCCCAACGCCCGCGTGGCCTGCGAGACCTGCGCATCCACCGGCCTTGTGCACATTATGGGCGAGATCACCACCAGCTGCTATGTGGACTTCCAGAAGGTCGTCCGCGAGGTGGTGGCAGATATCGGCTACACCCGCGCAAAGTTCGGCTTTGACGCCGACACCTGCGCCGTCATCTCCAACATTGACGGCCAGAGCCCCGATATTGCACTGGGCACCAACGATCAGGTGGGCGGTGCAGGCGATCAGGGCATGATGTTCGGTTATGCCTGCGACGAGACCCCCGAGCTGATGCCCATGCCCATCAGCCTTGCCCACAAGCTGGCAAAGCGCCTGACCGAAGTGCGCAAGAGCGGCGAGATGGACTACCTGCGCCCGGACGGCAAGAGCCAGGTGACCGTGGAGTACGACGAGAACAACAAGCCTGTGCGTGTAGACGCCGTGGTCATCTCCAGCCAGCACAGCGAGAGCGTGAGCATGGAGCAGCTGCGCGCAGACGTGATGGAAAAGGTCATCAAGGCTACCATCCCTGCTGAGCTGCTGGACGAGAACACCAAGTACTACATCAACCCCACCGGCCGCTTTGTTGTGGGCGGCCCGCAGGGCGATACCGGTCTGACCGGCCGTAAGATCATCGTGGACACCTACGGCGGCTATGCACGCCACGGCGGCGGCGCCTTCTCCGGCAAGGACCCCAGCAAGGTAGACCGTAGCGCAGCCTACGCTACCCGCTGGGTGGCCAAGAACATCGTGGCTGCGGGTCTGGCAAAGCAGTGCGAGGTGCAGGTGGCCTACGCCATCGGCGTGGCAAAGCCTGTTTCCATCATGGTGGATACCTTCGGCACCGGCACGGTGGCAGACGAGAAGATCGAGCAGGCTGTGGAGAAGGTGTTTGACCTGACCCCCGCCGCCATCATCCGTGACCTCGACCTGCGCAAGCCCATCTACCGCCAGCTGGCTGCCTACGGCCACATGGGCCGCGAGGATCTGGGCGTGAAGTGGGAGAACACCGACCGCGTGGATGCCCTGAAGGCTGCCGTTGCTGCCCTGTAAAAAGCGTTTTACCCTGATAGAAGGTAAGTGAAGAAAGCTCCTCACCGGAATGTGAACGGTGAGGAGCTTTTTGCGTATAAATCAGTGCAAACGGTGTTGAAATATGCTATACTAAATCTATTATACAAGATTGGTGCGTGCGGATGTGAGATTTGTATGTGATCTGAATCCTGAAATTTATAACAGGGTTGTACCGATAATAAAAACCTGCCATGTGATTATTACAGATAAACAATTGATTCATATCAGAGAACGGCATCCTGATATTTCGGAAACAGTGATGGAACGACTTGCTGAAATAATACAGGAGCCGGATTACATTATTGCAACAGAAAAACTTTATACAGCCAATGTTTTAAAGAGAATCGAATGCAATGGAAAAAGTTATCAGCTTGTCTTGCGGATATATACAGATGGCGACCCAGACGGGTTTCAAAATTCGATTATTACATTTATGTCTGTGAATGAAAAGCGTTATCAGCAATACCTGCGTAATCGCAGAATTCTTTACAAACGGGAATGAATATGGTAAAATAAACATAGGATAAGAGAGGTATTTGAGGTGGTAAAATTCGTAGCGACCACACGCCGCCGGTAACGACAGGAACTTCGGTTCTGAGAGATGCAGGAGAATGCTACGCCTGCCAAATACCAATCGATGGGGAACGGTTTTGATGCCGTTCCCCGTTCCTGTTTTTAGGGGACTTTGGAGATAAGAAGATTAACAATGAAAAGTACTACTTTTCCTCGAAAATCAGATAAACTTTGCGAAACGGTAAAGATTTGGTCGCGTTTTTGTAAGAAACTCACATTCTCTTGAAGGAAAAGGAAAAACAGCTGTGCAAGGCGCAGAAAATCGATACATGAAACAAATTGATATGGAACAATCGACAAAATGTGATAAAATAAAACTAGATATGCGCACTTGTGTGCATGGTACGGATGGTAAACAGCAATAAGGAGTTATGTGACTATGTCTATTGAAATTTCCCCTAAGTCCTTCTTTGAGCAGCCCAGTGTGGCGGATATGCGGCTGATCGCCTGCCCCGGTGCAGAGGAGCTGACCGGCCTGATCGACAAGCACCTTGTCCGTTGGGCAAAGGCTGCCGGAATTGAAAAAGACACCTTCATTATTTCCTGCGACTGCCCCCGCTTCCAGAGCGGCGACGCCAAGGGTCTGGTCAAGGAGTCTGTCCGCGGCGACGATATCTTTATCGTGGTGGACCCGGGCAATTACAGCGTCACCTACAAGCTGTTCAACTACGAGAACCACATGTCCCCGGACGACCACTTTGCAAACCTGAAGCGTCTGATCCAGGCTGTGGCCGGTAAGGCACACCGCGTTTCCGTCATCATGCCCAGCCTGTACGGCGGCCGTCAGCACCGCCGCGTGGTGCGCGAGAGCCTGGACTGCGCTGTGGCTCTGCAGGAGCTGCAGACCATGGGCGTGCGCAACATTATCACCTTTGACGCACACGATCCCCGCGTGCAGAACGCAGTGCCCCTGATGAGCTTTGATAACGCCATGCCCACCTATCAGGTGCTCAAGAGCCTGCTGAAGAAGGACCCCACCCTGTCCTTCGACAAGGAGAAGTTCACCGTGGTCAGCCCGGACGAGGGCGCTATGAACCGCAATATGTACTTCTCCAGCGTGCTGGGCTGCAACCTGGGTATGTTCTACAAGCGCCGCGATTACACCCGCGTGGTGAACGGCCGCAACCCCATCGTTGCCCATGAGTATCTGGGCGAGAGCGTGGAGGGCAAGACCGTCTTTATCGCAGACGATATCATTGCTTCCGGTGAGAGCATGCTGGAGGTCGCCAGCAACCTGAAGGAGCGCGGCGCTGCCAACATCATCGCCAATGCCACCTTCCCCCTGTTCACCAGCGGTCTGGAAAAGTTCGACAAGGCTGTGGCAGACGGCACCCTGACCTACGTTGTGGGCACCAACCTGACCTACCGTATGCCCGAGCTGCTGACCCGCGACTGGTATGTGGACGTGGACGTTTCCAAGTACGCTGCCTACTTTGTGGTGGCACTGAACCACGATATGTCCGTTTCCAGCATCATCGACCCCCTGAAGAAGATCGAGAACCTGCTGGCAAACCGCAAGTAAGATAGCTTTCCAAAGCCCCTGCACCCTGCGTGCAGGGGCTTTTTGAATTTTCATAGAGAAAAGGAAGTGTATCATTAGAAACAGCAGTGGTATAGGGGACTTTCGCTGATCAGCACTTTTTACAAAAAAATGATATATTAATATATTAATCGAAACAAAAAACACTAAATACTGTTTACAAATAACGATATAAATGGTATTCTTTGTACAATGCTGAAGCAGGAAGGCACCTGCTGTGAGAAAAAATCGGAGAAAAAGCAAGAGAGTCCGGCCTTCAAAGCCGGGCATAACAAAGTGCGCAGGCACTTACAAAAAGGAGAAAACACTATGAAACGACGCGATTTTATGAAGCTTTCCGCCGCTACCGCGCTGGGTGCTACCGTAGCCGCTATGGCACCCTCGGCTCTGGCTGCGACAGAGCTGGACCAGACCAACGGAGATCTGCACACTACCGTAGATCGTAAGACCGCAGCCATGGGTCTGGGCGATGGCAAGACCTTTGCTTATGACCCGGAAAACCCGTACCTGAACGTGAATGTGGGTCTGTTTCATGATGCGCAGGTAATGGTGGGCGGTCAGAATGTTGGTACTGCTACCTATTACCTGCCCGACGGCATGGATCCCTGGGCGCCGGCAGTTATCGTGCTGACCCCGGACAACACCACCGCAAAGGCGTTCTCCGGCTCGGTCACAGGCCGTATGTGGCGCACGGTGGCGTGCAAAAATAAGATCGCAGTTGCATTTTTCGGTCCTGAAAACGGCGGCAGCTGGAACCTTTCCCTGAGCGCTGCCGGTCGTGATGACGCAGCAGCGCTGGATGCATTGTATCAGCTCATGCGCAAGAAGGGCGTTAAGCTATCCGGTGCATTCTCCATGGACAAGTCCCACACTGCACTGGTGGGCTACAAGGAGGGCGGCGCAGCCGCTCTGCTGTTCGGCGCTCGCTGGGCAAGCGATTTCAGCTCCATCTGCGCCGTGGATGCCGTTGAGGTCCCGGCAGCTTCTCTGGAGGCAGTGGGCGGTGAGTATGTGCTGCCCTTCCCCGGCGACTCCACCCGCGGCGTGCAGGAGGAGGCAATCGCCGCAAAGACGGTGGATACTCCCGTTTGGTTCGTCCGTTCCAAGGCGGATACTACCAATAAGGCAGCGCTGAAGTTCTACCTGAACGCCAATCAGGCTGTGGCAAAGGAAAACGGCGTGTATGTCAGCAGCCGTACAGGCTCTGCCGCCGAGGTGTGGGTCACCGAAAAGGCACAGTGCCCGGCAGCCATCTGGGAAAAGTTCTCCGGTCAGTTCAAGCGCTTTATGGCACTGCAGCTGCCGGGTCGCGTAGCAAAGGCAGAGGACTTTACCCGTCGGGGCTTTGATATCCATGAGGAGTGGGTCAACGGCGAGCTGCGCCGCTGGATGGTCTATGTGCCGTCCACCTATACCGGCAGCAAAAAGGTGCCGCTGGTGCTGGTGATGCACGGCTACACCGCCTCCATGTACGCCATTGCCGAAGAGTCCCGCTGGTACGATGTGGCAGAGCAGAACGGCTTTATCGTGGTGTTTGCGCAGGGCCTGGTACGTCCCGCAGACCTGATGGGCAACATTCCCACCGCCATGTGGCTGGCAGGTCCCTTTGCCGCACTGGCTGGTAAGGATACCGACCCCAGCGTGGATCTGGAGTTCATCAACAGTCTGCTGGACCGCATGGAGCGGGATTACAGCATCGACACCACCCGCGTGTATGCTACCGGTCACTCTAACGGCAGCCTGATGACTTGGGCTACCGCCTGCCGCTACGCAAGCCGCTTTGCCGCCATTGCACCCGTCGGCTATATGTTTGCCCCACTGCCGGAGCTTGACCCCGCTGTTCTGCTGCCGACATGGGCTTTCCTGGGCGAGTACGACTCGGCAGGTGTGGCAGAGCTGGTGGAGGATAACGGTACGGTGAAGGCGCTGCAGGGCTGGAACGCCCACAACGCCACCAACGAGGCAGCTGTTGCAGAAAGCACCTCCTACGATGGCGCTTTTGTGACCAAGAGCTTTATGGGTGGCAACGCTCCGCTGGTGCAGTACACCGTGGTCAAGGATACCCCTCACGTTTACCTGCAGGAGGAGAGCGCTGCCATCTGGAATGAGTTCTTCTCCCGTTACAGCCGCGGTGCGGACGGCACCCTGTACTATCAGGGCAATGCCGTGACCGCCGGTAAGCATCAGCCCAGCGCAGATTGGTACGCTGCAAAATAAGCTGACAATGCCCGCCGCGCGGCGGTACAGAAGCTTTATATCTCGGGACATCGGAACGTCTGCGGACGCTCCGGTGTCCCTTTTTATGTTTTGCGGCGGCTTGTGTTAAGTTTTTGAAAATTCGTGCCGGGGGCTTTGCAAATCCCGGTGGGTTTATGCTATATTTAAGTTGAAATACTTTGCATTCTGACAGAAAGGAAAAACGCCATGGAGCATTTTGTGGAGTTTGAAGATGTCTGTAAATATTACCAGACCGGCAGTGTGAAGATCGCTGCTGCAGACCACCTGAATTTCTATGTGGACAAGGGCGAGTTCTGCATCATCGTGGGGCCCTCCGGCGCGGGCAAGACCACCCTGCTGAACATTCTGGGCGGCATGGACAACTGCGACGAGGGCAACGTCTGGCTGGACGGCCGCAACGTGAGCCGCTTTTCCGCCCGGGAGCTGACCACCTACCGCCGGTATGATGTGGGCTTTGTGTTCCAGTTCTACAACTTGGTGCAGAACCTGACCGCGCTGGAAAACGTGGAACTTGCCAGTGAGATCTGCCGCGACCCGCTGAATCCCGCCGAGACCTTGCGCAGCGTGGGGCTGGGCGAGCGGCTGAACAACTTCCCGGCGCAGCTTTCCGGCGGCGAGCAGCAGCGGGTGTCCATTGCCCGCGCACTGGCCAAAAACCCCAAGCTGCTGCTCTGCGACGAGCCTACCGGTGCGCTGGACTACCGCACCGGCAAACAGGTGCTGGGCCTTTTGCAGGATACCTGCCGCAAGACCGGACGCACCGTCATTGTTATTACCCACAACACGGCACTGACCGGTATGGCTGACCGCATCATTCAGGTGCGCAGCGGCCGCATCGTGTCCAATCAGGTCAACGAGCACCCGGTGCCGGTGGAACAGATCGAGTGGTGAGTACTGTGCAGAAAAGTTACCGCAAAAATATCCTGCGCGAGATGAAAAGCAGCATCAGCCGGGTGGTGTCCCTGTTTGGCATCGTGGCGCTGGGGGTGATGATGCTTACCGGCCTGATGTGCATTGCCCCCGATATGCGCACCGCTGCCCAGAAGTACTATGTGCAGCAGAATGTGTTCGACCTGCGGGTGCTGTCCACCCTTGGCCTCAGCCAGAGCGATATCAGCGCGATTGCCGCTGTGGACGGCGTGGACGCCGTGCAGGCGGTGAAGTATCAGGACGTGGAAGGCCACTGGACAGGGGACGAGCAGACCACGGTGGCGCGGCTGTATCAGCTGCCTGCCGACCCGCAGGCCGATACGCCGGAGAACATGAACCGCCCGGTGCTGCTGTCCGGCCGGATGCCGGAAGCTGCCGGGGAGTGCGTGGTGCATGTGATGGGCCACGGCAGCCCGGTGGAACTGGGCACCCAGTTGACCCTGCCGGAAGAGACTGAGGGGGTCAGCGGGCAGGTGTTCACGGTGGTGGGCACGGTGCAGGACCCGCTGCATTTTTCCTCTGATTCCGAGAGCAGCACCGTGGGCGATGGCCAGCTGGACTGCATCCTGTTTGTGCCGGAGGGCACTTTGACCGCAGATTATTATACGGTGTGCTATATCAAGGCAGAAAACGCCGGATTGTATGATAATTATTCCGATGAATATCAGGCCGCAGTGGATGCCGTAGCGGAAAAGCTCAAGGCCATCCAGAGCGTGCAGTGCACCGCCCGGCGGGAAGAGCTGATGGACACTGCCAACGACAAGCTGACCGAAGCGCGCGCCGAGTACGACAGCCAGAAGGCCGAAGCGGAGCGTCAGTTTGCCGAGGCCGAGGCAAAGCTTGCGGACGCACAGCAGCAGCTGGATGCCGCCAAGGCGCAGCTGGAAGCCGGGGAAAAGGAGCTTGCCGCCCAGAAGACTGCCCTGCCGGACACTATGCAGAGCGGTGCCGACAAGCTGGTGAGCAGCGAGGAGCAGGTGCTGGAATTTGAGGAGCAGCTGCAGCAAATTGAGATGCTGGTCAACCTGAAAAAGGTGGCAGACCCCCTGCTGACCTACGCGGAAGCCGCTCTGCGCAACGCCGAAAAGGCGCTGGACGAAGCCGAGCCGGAGGACGAGGATTACATTGAACTGCGGGATGCACTGGCCAAGGCGCAGGCCGCTTACGACAACATCTATAACCAGCTGCAGGGCTATCAGCAGCAGCTGGACGCGGGCAAGCGGCAGATGTACAAGCAGGGGCTTATCTCCTCGCCGAACCTCTCCAACGACCAGCTGGTGACCGAGGCCAAGGCTGCGCTGCGCAAGATGAAATTGCAGCTTTTGCAGGGACAATTGCAGCTGACCACCGGCACCGCCAGCGCCTACACCCAGTTCGATGCCGCACAAAAGCAGCTGGAAGAGGGTTGGGCAGAATACAACGCCGGGCAGACCCAGCTGGAAGAATCCCGCACCGAGTACGAGAGCCAGAAGGCCGAGGCAGAGCAGAAGCTGGCGGACGGCCTTGCCCAGCTGAACGATGCCGAGGAGCAGGTGAGCCAGATCAAAAAGGGCGAGTGGTATGTGCTGGACCGCACCTCCACCATGAGCTGCGTCACCTTTGCCCAGTACGCCGACCGCATGGACGCCATTGCCCGGGTGTTCCCGGTGTTCTTCTTCCTTGTGGCGGCGCTGGTGGCTACCACCACCATGACCCGTATGGTGGACGAGAACCGCCTGCAGATGGGCACCTTAAAGGCGCTGGGCTACTCCAATTTCAGCATCGCGGGCAAGTATTTGTTCTACGCGATGCTGGCCACCATTCTGGGCAGTATCGTCGGCATGGTGGTGGGCTTTGTGGTATTCCCCATCATTATCTGGAACGCCTATCAGCTGGTGTTCAGCCTGCCTACCTTCACCCTGTACTTCTACCCGGGCATGGCAGCCGCCAGCGTGGGCATCAGCGCCGCCGTCATCGGCTTTGCCACATGGTACGCCTGCCGTTCCAGTCTGGCCGAAAAGACCGCAGCTTTGCTGCTGCCCCGGGCTCCCGTGGCGGGCAAGCGCATCCTGATGGAGCGCATCACCCCGCTGTGGTCCCGGATGTCCTTCTCCCAAAAGACCACCGCCCGCAACCTGTTCCGGTATAAAAAGCGGTTCTTCATGACCGTGCTGGGCGTGGCGGGCTGCACCGCGCTGCTGCTTATCGGCTTCGGCATACAGGATTCCCTGCTGCCCATCGTCACAAAGCAGTCTACGGAGCTGACCCACAACGATATGTCCATCACCCTCAGCGACCCCAAAGCCCTGACCATGGAGCAGGGGCTGGCAGAGGAGCTGGACAGCAACAGCGCCGTGCAGAACTGGGGCGCGGTGTATACCAAATCCACCACCATCTACAATGCCGAAGGCGAGAGCGCAAGCGTGAGCATCGTGGCTGCCGCCAAGGACAGCGACCTGACCCGGTACGTCACTTTCCGCACCCGCAAGGGACACAAGGCCATCAGCTTTGACAGCGGCAGTGTCATCCTGACCGAAAAGACCGCCGAGAATCTGGGTCTGCACACCGGCGATACCTTCTGGGTGGAAAACGCCGAGGGCACCCGGGTGGAGCTGACCCTGACCGGCATCACGGAAAACTATATGTTCACCCGGCTGTACCTCCCCCGCGCACAGCTGGAAAGCCTGCTGGGCACGGAGGATATCCCGTGGAACACGGTCTACGGGCAGACCACCTGCACCGATGCTGCCGGGTACAACGCCCTGCGCACCGACCTGCTGGACTGCAACTATGTCAGCGGCATCAGCTTTACCGAGGACACCACCGAACTGTTCGATAACCTCATCGTCAGTCTGGGCTATGTGGTGGTGCTGATCATCATCTGCGCGGCGGCACTGGCGGCTGTGGTGCTGTATAATCTCATCAGCGTCAACCTTGGGGAGCGCAAAAAGGAGCTGGCGACCATCAAGGTGCTGGGCTTCTACGATCAGGAGGTGTACCGCTACATCTTCCGCGAGATCGAGCTGCTGGCGCTTATCGGCTCCGGCGTGGGTCTGGCACTGGGGGTGCCGCTGCACAAGTTCATTGTGTTGACCGTGGAGATGGATCAGCTCATGTTCATCCGCACCATCGCCCCACGCAGCTACCTGCTGGCGGTGGCGCTGACCATGGTGTTTACCGTGGTGGTCTGCTTTGTCATGCGGCGGCACGTCCGGCGCATCAGCATGGTGGAAAGCATGAAGGCTCCGGAGTAATTACAAAAGCAAAACCATAAAAAGCACCCCCTGCGGTCTGTACGGGCAGACCGCAGGGGGTGCTTAGTCTTTTATACGCTCAGGGAATCAGAGGAACACATACTTGAGGATGAACAGCACGGTGAGCACATACATCAGCGGGCTGATCTTCTTCTCCTTGGCCTTGCCGGTGATCACATTGATGATGGTCCAGGAGATGATGCCGATGGCGATACCCTCGGAGATGCTGTAAGCGGTGGGCATAGCCAGAATGGTCAGGAAGGCGGGGATGCCCTCGCTGGGATCATTGAAGTCGATCTTGATGGCAGAACCCATCATGTAGAAGCCCACGATGATCAGAGCCGGAGCGGTAGCAAAGCTGGGGATGGTGAGGAACAGCGGGCTGAAGATGGTAGCCAGCAGGAACAGCACGCCGGTGGTCATAGCGGTCAGACCGGTGCGGCCGCCCTCGGTAACGCCGGAGGCGCTCTCCACGAAGGTGGTGGTGGTGGAAGTACCCAGCACAGCGCCCACGCAGGTGCCGATGGAGTCTGCCATCAGTGCGCCCTTGATGTTGGGCAGACGGCCGTCCTCGTCCAGCATATCAGCCTTGGAGGCCACGCCGATCAGGGTGCCCAGCGTGTCGAACAGGTCCACGAAGAGGAAGGAGAACATCACGGCGAAGAAGTTCAGCAGGCCGACACCGGAGAAGTCGGTCTTGAACACCTGACCAAAGGTCTCGCCCAATGCGGAGAAGTCGAAGCTGACAAAGGCGGTGGGGATGACGGAGTACATACCGGCATCCACATCGGGGACGTAGATACCGGTCAGCTCGCACACGATGCCCAGCAGCCAAGTGATCAGGATGCCGTACAGGATGCCGCCCTTGACCTTTTTGACCAGCAGAATGGCGGTGATGACCACACCCAGCAGAGCAAGGATGGCGCCCACGCCCACGCTGTGGAAGGTTGCGCCCTTGAAGTGCTGGTAGGTGACCAGCGTGGAATCGCTGTTGACGATCAGCTTGGCGTTCTGCAGGCCGACAAAGGCCACGAACAGGCCAATGCCCACGCTGACGGCGCTCTTCAGGGTCATGGGAATGGCGTTGAAGATGCCCTCGCGCACATTGGTCAGGGACAGTGCAATGAAGATGACGCCCTCAACAAAGACGGCCATCAGAGCCAGCTGCCAGCTGTAACCCATGGTCAGCACGACCGTGTAGGCAAAGTAGGCGTTCAGGCCCATGCCGGGAGCTAGGGCAAAGGGGTAGTTGGCCAGCACAGCCATCAGTGCGGTGGCAATAAAGGATGCCAGCGCGGTGGCAATCAGCACAGCCTTGGAATCCATGCCTGCTGCGGACAGGATGTTGGGGTTGACGGCAAGGATGTAAGCCATGGTCATGAAGGTAGTGATACCAGCCATGATCTCGGTCTTTACATCGGTGTGGTTTTCTTTCAGGTGAAAGAACTTTTCTAACATGAGAAACCTCCTGCTTCCAATAAAACACTCCGCCGGTTGCGGACGGCGGAGAAAGAACAGCTCCCATTCTATCAGCTGAAAACGTTTTTGTCCACACCAGAAACACACAAATTTCGCAATTTGTTCAAATTTTCTTAAATAAGTATGACTTATCTCACAAAAAATCTAGCATATTTTAGTAATTTGGACGGAATGCAGGCGATATGTGCAGAAAAAATGTGTGAGGGAAAAAAGTAGTTCCGAAACACCCTGCGGGTGTTTCGGAACTACAAATAAAATATTTTTTACAAATTACCGGCGCTTACAGCGTCTCTACCCGGTCGAACAGATCCTTTGCGGCTTCCACGGCGTCCTTGCTGCCAAAGGCCACCCGCACACCGCCGGACAGCACGTCAGACAGGGCGGCGGCCTGTGCTTTGAGCAGGGCGGCGTCCACGCTGCACAGCGCCTTGCGGTCGGCGGCGAGCATCTCGTCCGTGATGCCGCAGAAGTACCGGCGGTCCAGCTCCCGGGCGGCGGCACGCGCCTTGCGGGGCGTGTCCAGCTTGGCGGCGGTGCCCACGATGAATTCGTCCAGATCCCGGGCGGTGTAGTCCCGGGCGGCAAGGGCGGCAGGGGCATTTGCAAAGGTCTCGTAGCTTTCCCGCAGGTGGGGGTCCCGGTAGGTGTACAAAAACTCGATGCCGTCGGCACAGAGCATTCCGGTGCCGTAGGCACCGCCCACCTCCCGGATGGTGTGCCACAGGTATTCGTAGCTCATCACCCGTGCCAGCACCCGGCGGCGGCTGTCCCGGGGCATGGGCCATGCCAGCACATCGTAGTTCACGCCGCCGTCAATGATAAAGACTTCGTTCACCGGGGGCGTCAGGGGCTGGGTGTAGGGCTGCGCCGGGGTGCGCCGGGCGGCGGCAAAGCGGCTTTCCGGCAGCAGGGTGCGCAGCTTTTCCAGTGCAGCTTCGGTGCCGTGCAGGCTGACGGTCAGGGCGGCAGTTTGCAGCACCCGGCTGCGCACAGCATCCAGTTTTGCGCCCAGTGCCGCCCAGTCGGCCTTTTCCAGCAGATTGCACAGGAAGTGGTAGTAGCTCACGCCGGTGCAGGCTTCGTCCGCAGCGCCCTCTACATAATAATGGGCGCGGGCGCGGGTGGAGGCAAACTCGTTGCCCTGCTGGATAAACAGCTGCTCCATGCGCAATTTCAGCTGGCTGACCACCCGGGCATAGGCGGCTTCGGCGGCAGCGCCGGTAAGGACGGTATCGTACAGCCACTCGCCGCCGATCTCCACCGCCTTTTCTAGGCTGCGTTCCAGCAGGCTCAGGCAGAGGGTGAGTTTTGCGTGGCAGGGAGCGCCCTCCTGCCGCCCGGTCCAGAGATCCAGCTGGGCGCGGCTGTCGCCCAGCCATGTGCTGCGCAGGGTATTCAGCTGCTGGGCGGTGTGGGCGGGGGTGTCCAGCTCGTCCAGCACATCGGTGAGCAGGTTCAGATATTGCAGTTCCTCCGGGGTGATGCTGCCAAGATCATAGTAGAAATTCAGGTACAAGCTGCCGGCAGAGGGGTGGCGCAGCAGGGTGGCACCGGCCAGCTGCTCGGCGCTGCCCTGCGGGGCGGTATCGCCCGCGCCAAGGTCGGCGGCGGTGAGGGGATGCTCCAGCACCAGTTTGCCATCGGTGCGCACCGGGGCAGCGGCATCCTCAGTCTTGGGTGCGGTGGGGATTTGCAGCACCTGCACCGGGGCGGGGGCAAACAGCTCCCGCAGCAGGGTGTCGAACCATCCCTCTTCCAGCTTGCTGCGCAGGGCGGCAAAGAGCTTATCGGTGTGCAGCAGCAGGGCGGCATCGCCGGTGTGCAGCCAGCCGGTGGCGGCGTTGATGGCGTCCAGTACGCCGTCCGGCAGGCTGCCCGGGCGCTCCAGCGAGGCAAACTCGGCCTCGTTCAAAGCGGCCAGCAGCAGGTCGTGAGGAATGCCGGTCTTTAGCAGCTCGTCCACAGCCTTGCGTACAGCGGGGGCAAATTTGCGGGCAGAATCCACCGTAGCGCCGCGCAGCAGCAGCTCCAAGGTGGGCTGCAAGGTGCTGTCGTCAAAGCCGATGTCGATATCTGCGCCCAGCTGCTCGGCCAGCAGCGCGGCCTTGAGGGGAGAGCTGTTAGTGCTCAGCAGCGCACCCAGCAAAATCTCCACGCCCAGCTGCCGCTCCCGGTCGGCAAAGGCGCCGGTGTACCATGCCAGTGCGCACTGCACCTCGTCCGGCTTGGGCTGGTCGGTGTAGTAGGGCAGCTCCACGAACGCGCCGGGCTGCTCGTCCTGCATGGTCAGGCGGGGGCGGGCAGCGGCCTTGGGCATCTTGGACAGGTAGTCCTGATCCAGCCGCGCCAGCTTGTCGGCCATATCCATCTTGCCGTACAAGGTGATGCAGCAGTTGTCGGCGCTGTAATGGCGGCGGTACACCCGCTGGTATTTCTCGTAGGTCAGGGCGGGGATGGACGCCGGGTCGCCGCCGGACACAAAGCCGTAGGCGGTATCCGGGAACATCGCCCGCTGCAGGGCGTTTTGCAGCTGAGCATCCGGGGAAGCCAGTGCACCCTGCATTTCATTGTAGACCACACCGCTGACCGTGCCGTCTGCGTCCCGGTGCCAGCCCTCCTGCTCGAACACGGCAGAGTCCACCATAGCCAGCGGGCAGAACACCGCGTTCAGGTAGACATCCATCAGGTTGCAGAAATCGGTCTCGTTTGGGGTGGCAAAGGGGTAGACCGTTTTGTCCGGGAAGGTCATTGCATTGAGGAAGGATGCCATGCTGCTTTTGAGCAGCTGCACAAAGGGGGAACTGACCGGGTATTTTTCGCTGCCCGCCAGCACGGAGTGCTCCAGAATGTGGAACACGCCGGTGTCATCGGAGGGGAAGGTGCCGAAGCCGATGCCAAAGGCCTTGTTGACGTCCTCGTTCTCCACCAGCAGTACGGCTGCGCCGCTGACGTCATGGGTGAGCAGGGTCAAAGTACCGTGCTGCTCGGGGCAGGGCTCGGTGCGCAGGACGGTATAACCGGGATAGTGTGCCATTTTTATTCTCCTTTACGGGATATTTTTCACAGAGGATGCGCCTGCGGCTCAGCCGCCGAACAGGCCGAAAAAGCTGGTGTGGGTCACGCCCAGCACAAGAAAAAGAGCAATCAGGGCGAACAGCACGCCGATGATGATGTCCATCTGGTGCACCGTGAGCGGGAATTTATCGTAAAGCTTTTCCTTGGGGTTTACAAAGTCCTTGTTGCCGTTGTCCAGCAGGCGCTTTTTGCCCTGCTCAAAATCGGCCTTCTGCGCCTGCAATTCAGCCTGCTGGCGGGCAAGTTCTGCCTCGCGGGCGGCCAGTGCGGCCTCGCGGCGTTCAAGCTCGGTCTGGGTATCCGGGGTGGGCTGTGCCATGGAAAGTCCCTCCTATAAGCATAAGATGTTTTCCTTATGATACCACAAAAATGTGGACAAAAAAAGCACCCGCAGTACAAAGACTGCGGGTGCAAAGGGGGATGATGAGGAGATTACTTCTTAGCCAGATACTTGCGGATATCAATGGCGACAGCCACGATAATGACAAGGCCCTGAACGATGTAGGTGTAGGAGGAGTTGACGTTCATGAACTGCAGAGCGACCTTCATCAGCTCAAAGACCAGAACGCCGACCAGAACGCCGGGAACAGTACCAACGCCGCCGGTGGTGGAAACACCGCCGATGGTGCAGGCTGCGATGGCGTCCAGCTCATAGCCCTGTGCGGTGTTGACGGATGCGCCGCCGGACTTTGCAGCCAGCAGGCAGCCGGCCAGACCGAACATACAGGAGGCCAGAATGTAGATGCGGATCTTGGTGGCGTAAACATTGACACCGGCTACCTCGGCAGCAGCTTCGTTGCCGCCGATGGCGTACATATACTTACCGTGGCGGGTCTTGTTGTACAGGAACCAGAAGCAGACAGCCACGATCAGGGCGAACCAGATCAGCACGGGGATGGCAAGGAAGGTGTCCTTTGCCAGTGCGGTGAAGTTGGAGTTCAGAGAGCCGATGGGGGTACCGCCGGTGTACACCAGGCAGATACCGTAGACCACCTGCTGCATACCCAAGGTAGCAATGAAGGGCTGCACCTTCAGGTAGCTGACCACCAGTCCGTTGCACAGACCCACGATGGCGCAGATGGCAATGACCAGAACGAACACCACGGGGGTGGACAGGGTGGGCATATTGGGGTAGAACTTGCCGGAAGCGCCTTCGGTCTGCGCAAAAATGCAGGCAAGGCAGGCGGCAAAACCGGCCAGACGACCTGCGGACAAGTCGTTACCGGTGGTGATCAGACAGCCGGAAATGCCCAGCGCGATGATGTAGCGGATGGACACATTCTTGAACAGGTTAATCATGTTGGTGCCGGAGAAGAAGTTGGGGTGAATGATGCCAACGATCAGGGTGACGGCCAGCATCATCATGATAATGGCGTTGTTGCTGAGCCACTTGCCCACAGCCTTGCCATTCAATTTTTTGGTAGCTTCCACGATAGACAGCCTCCTTAATTACTGATTTGCCGCAGCTGCGTCAGGTGCGGTCTCGAACTGGGTAGCCAGCGCCATGATGTTCTCCTGCGTGGCATCCTTACCGTTGATAAAGCCGGTGATACGGCCATCGCACATGACCATGACACGGTTGGACATACCGATAATCTCGCTCATTTCAGAGGAGATCATGATAATGCTCTTGCCCTGCTTGGCCAGATCGGCGATGATGCAGTAAATTTCATACTTTGCACCGACGTCGATGCCGCGGGTAGGCTCGTCCAGAATGAGCACATCGGGGTTGTTGGCCAGCCAGCGGGCGATCAGCACCTTCTGCTGGTTGCCGCCGGAAAGGCTCTTGATCTGGGTCTTGGGGCTGGGCACCTTGATGGCCATTTTTTCCTTGTTGGTAGCCACCAGATCGAGGATCTTTTTGTTGTCCAGCATGATGGGCCCCTTGCGCAGGGCGTCCAGAGAAGCAATGGAGATGTTATCGGCAACGCTCAGCACGCCCAGAATGCCGGTGGCACGGCGGTCCTCGGTCAGCAGAGCAACGCTCTTCTGAATGGCGTCGCGGGGCTGCTTGATGTTGACCTCTTCACCCTTGATCCACACCTTACCGGAGG
>ERZ834382.1537-NODE-1537-length-19443-cov-8.674799_pt1 | contig 19443 bp, 20 predicted proteins | sample MGYA00519692_ERZ834382 | MGnify/ENA primary metagenome ERZ834382 (study PRJEB31850, sample SAMEA3708751) | human gut metagenome | biome: human gut; feature: human-associated habitat; material: faeces | place: China | collected 2014 ...
TTGATAAGCAGTGGGGGCAGTGATTACGGTTGTTTGTTCCGCAATCCCTGACCGTAATGAATTTTCCGCAGGCTTTGCAGTTAAAGCCCTCGTCCTGCGTTCCGTCATCGGTTACTACAGTGTGATATTCGGTTTCTTTGTGTATATTTTTTACCGGTTCGTCTGTGCGTCTGCGTCTGTTCATATTTCCGTCCTTTTCAGATTATTAAAAACGGCAGGTGTATTTCAACCTGCCGCAGTTAAATTAAATTATACGGGCATTACCTTGTTAGCTTTATCAGCGTGTTCAGCGTCAATGCCAAGCTGTTTGTCCTTACGCTTTTCAAAGAACTTTTCAGCTACCTGACCGAACATAGCGTAGCTTAATACGTCCTCGTCCTGCTGTGACCACTTAGCACATTCAGCCTTCAGCTTTTCAAGCTCAGGCTCGATAAGGTCTGCGGGACGGCAGTCGATAGGCTGTTCGTCACCGAGAATCTTCTTTCTGAACTCGGGGTCGATGGGAGCGGGTGTCTTACCGTAGCTGCCCTTTACAAGACCCTTGAATTCCTTTGTTACAGTCTTGTAACGCTCACCGAGAATTACATTGAATACAGCCTGTGTACCAACAATCTGTGATGTAGGTGTAACAAGGGGAGGGAAGCCTGCGTCGGCTCTTACACGGGGAACTTCCTTAAGAACCTCCTCGAACTTGTCAGACTTGCCTGCCTGCTTAAGCTGAGAAAGGAGGTTTGAAAGCATACCGCCGGGAACCTGATATATAAGAGCGTTAGCGTCAACTGCAAGGAGCTTGGGGTCAAGCAGACCGCTGTCGATGTACTTCTTGCGGAGCGTCATAAAGTATTCTCTTATCTCTGTGAGGAGCTTTAAGTCAAGTCCTGTATCATACTCTGTACCCTGTAATGCGGCAACCATTGACTCTGTGGGAGCGTGCGATGTGCCGAGTGCTAAGGGTGACATTGCTGTGTCGATAACATCAACGCCCGATTCGATACCCTTTAACAGACACATTGAAGCAAGTCCTGATGTGTAGTGTGTGTGAAGCTGGATCGGGATATTTACAGCACTCTTGAGTGCCTTTACAAGTCTTTCTGTTTCATAAGGAGTAAGCAGAGCCGCCATATCCTTGATGCAGATAGAATCTGCACCTGCTTCTTCTATTCTCTTTGCATAGTCGATGTAATACTGTTCTGTAAATACTTCACCGAGTGTGTAAGAGATAGCTATCTGAGCGTGTGCGCCCTCCTTCTTGGCAGCCTTAACGGCTGTTTCGAGGTTTCTTATATCGTTGAGCGCATCGAAAATTCTGATTATATCAATACCGTTTGCTACAGACTTCTGAACGAAATATTCCAGTACATCGTCAGCATAGTGACGGTAACCGAGCATATTCTGTCCTCTGAAAAGCATCTGTAACTTTGTGTGAGGCATTTCACGTCTTAATATACGCAGTCTGTCCCAGGGGTCTTCATTCAAGAAACGTAAGCATGCGTCAAATGTAGCACCGCCCCAGCATTCTACCGAATGATAGCCTACCTTGTCCATTGTGGAAAGGATAGGGAGCATTTCCTCTGTAGTCATTCTTGTTGCGATAAGCGACTGATGAGCGTCACGCAGTACGGTTTCGGTAATTCCTACTTTTGCCATAACCTTTATTATTCCTTTCAATCAAGAGTTACGCATTGATTGTTGCAATCAGTGTGCCTGTTTCAACAGACTGACCCTTTGTAACATTGATGCTTGCAATTGTACCGTCACAGCTTGCTACAACGTCGTTTTCCATCTTCATAGCTTCGAGAACTGCGATTACTGTACCGTTTGTAACCTTAGCGCCTACTGCGAGCTTAACGTCTACGATAGTACCGGGCATGGGAGCGTTAATCTTAACGCCGCCCTGTGCGCCTGCGGGAGCAGCGGGAGCTGCTGCCTTCTTGGGAGCGGGAGCTGCTGCGGGTGCAGCAACAGGTGCTGCACTGCCGTCTGTTTCTTCAACGGTTACATCATAAGCGGTACCGTTTACTGTGATATTGTATCTTTTCATAACAAAAATCCTTTCTTATGTCGATTAATATACGAAGTTAACGTGCTTTTTAGCAGGAGTAACAACTCTCTTTGAAGATGTTGCTTCAATTGCAGATGTCAGTGCGGATTTAGTATCCTCGGCTGTGATAACTCTGTCAACATAGCCGTTAGCCGCAGCTGTGAATGCGTCTGCTTCATTGTCTGCATATTCCTGAGCCTGCTTTGCGTTGTCTTCCGAAACACCGTTTAAGAATACAACAGCCGCTTCGGGAGTTGTGGGAGCGATAACCGCACCTTCCCATGCGAATGTGAAGTCGCTTCCTGCCGCTGTGCTTGCGAGTGCAACATAAGCACTGCCGTAAGCCTTGCCTGTTACAACTGCAATCTTTGCTGTTGTAGCGGAAGCATAAGCCTGTGCGAGCTTTGCACTGTCACGGATGCTTCCTGCAAGCTCAGCCGCACTTGACTTTTCAAAGCCTTCGCTGTCAACGAATGTAACAACGGGGATTGAATAAGCGTCACAAAGAGTAACGAAACGTGCAATCTTTGCACTGTCGTCTGCTGTCAGCTTTGCACCGTTGTTTGTAGCAACAAAGCCTGCTGTTCTCCAGTTAAGGCTTCCTATTGCAGTAACCGCAGATGTACCGAACTGCTTGTAAAGCTCAATAACGCTTTCCTTGTCGGCTACCGAGCTGATAAGCTCGATGCCTTTGAGATCAGCCGATACAGCCGCATCGTTTTCCATATAATAATCGTTTCCTGCTGTTTCAAGATTGTTCGCAGGGAGAACGGATAATAACTGCTTAGCCTTAGCTATAGCTTCATCGCTGTCCTTTGCAAGAATAGCCGCTACACCTGACTTTGCGGCATTCTCGGCTGTACCTGCACCTGCCGTCTTATCATCGGCTGTAAAAGGTGCTGTCATGAACAGCTCTGATTTTTCTGTCATAATGACCACATCAGCCATACAAGCTATCATAGCGGCTGTGCCTGCACAAAGGCCGTCTACTACAGCTATCTGGGGAACAGCACCCGAAAGTGCCGCACTCATCTTGGCTATCTCGCCGTATGCACCGAGTGTCTTCATACCTTCCTTGATATCTCCGCCCTTAGAGTCAAAGATACCGATAACAGGAGCACCGTTTTTAAGTGCCAGCTCGTAAACCTTCTTGATTTTGAGAGCTGCCGCAGTGTTTACCGCACCTGCATTAACGCTTGTGTCCTGAGCGTACGCATATACGACTGCTCCGTCAACATAGCCGTAACCGCTTACAACGCCTGTCTTTTCACCGTTTGCTCCGACAAATTTGCCAAGCTCGACAAAGCTGTCCTCGTCAAACAGAGAGATGAGCTTGTTTGCAGCTTCGCTTGCGGCTGTCTGCTCCATTTCAGCAATTGTTTTCTTCATTGCCAGAATTCCTCCGTTCTCGCTTTTCTGTGAAGCGGTAAGCTGCTGAAAAAAAGAGCCGACCGCTGTTTATAATTATGCCTTTGGGCACATCATATTCAAGTATAATTATAACTCATTTCATCTTTAATAACAAGCGAAATTCGCTATTTTTTGCAACTTTTATGAGATGTGAAAAAATTATCAATGTCAGAGATGTGATTATCGTTGTTTTGCACAAAACCACGTTTTAAAAGTTCATTCCATACCGTTTCGGATTGCATATTTACGGTACACTTATTTATAAAGTGATTAAAAGCGTAGTTCATAGCGGTTCTCATAAGCCCGTCAACAAGCATTATGTACTGCGTTTCAAGCTTTTCCACAAACAGTGTTTCGCCGTCTGTCGTGCAGACGACCGAGCCTACAGGCGTATCGCCGTCCTTTGCCTCGAACACCAGCTTGTCGGTAATAATGTTGTTTTTAAGTATCGTAATCATTTTTTACCCGTTCTCTTGGTCGATTTGTCGCTTGAAACCAGTGCTTTCAGTCCCTTTAACTCTTCTGCGGTAAGGTCTGCCCATTCGCCCGGCTTCAGCATACCAAGCTTTATATTTCCGACAGCGTTTCTTTTAAGACGCACTATCTGTAATTTTACAGCCTCGCACATTTTTCTTATCTGTCTGTTCTTGCCCTCGGCAATCGTAAATTCAAGCACGGTTCTGTTTTCTTCTTCGGCAAGTACCGCAACGGTGCAGGGAAGTGTAACGCCCGTGTCAATCTTAACACCTGAAGCAAGCGTTGTCAGCTTGTCATCTGTTACCTCGCCCCTTACGGTTACACGGTAGCGCTTCTTTATATGACGTGACGGGTGCATTACGGCATTTGCAAGCGCACCGTCGTTTGTGAGTATCAGAAGTCCCTCAGAATCCTTGTCAAGTCTGCCTACGGGATAAACACGCTCGTCAATGTCGTCGAGAAGGTCGGTAACTATCTTTCTGCCGTGCGTATCCGCCATAGTGGTCACATAGCCTCTCGGCTTATACAGCTTTATGTATCTCAGCTGAGTGCCGGATGAAGCTATCTTTTCGCCGTTTACCGTTACAATATCGTTCTTGGGATCGGCCTTGTCACCGAGAGAAACCGGTCTGCCGTTTACCTTTACACAGCCCTGTTCGATATATTCCTCGGCTTTTCTGCGTGAGCAGTAGCCGCTGTCTGCTATTATTTTCTGTAATCTCACTTTTTCCATTGTTCCGTATTCCTTTCAAATTCCGTATCCATACAGTATCAGCGTGTCAGCAGTCCTGCAATGAATTTATATATCACGGTAAAAAAATCCGTTTTACGTTCTTTTTGTACACAGCTTTCAGCCGTTTGGAGCGGCGCTGTTGCTATTGTATTTCCGTTTAGCAGGTAATGTATTTCGCCGACCTTTTCGCCTGCGGCAAGTCCTGCATAAATAAATTTCGGCATATATATTTCTGCGGTTATTTTGTCTTTCTGTTCGTTACACAGCGGCAGTTTTACGGTACCGCATTCAACACCGACCGTTTCCTTTTCTGAGCCGACAACGGATAAGGAAAGAGCGGATGAGTCGTACTTCATTTCACAAAGCGTCACTTTTTTGAATCCGTAGTCCAGCATTTTTGCGTGGTCGCTCCAGTCGTTCGGCGCATTAAGCGTTACCGCTATAAGCTTTACGCCGTCACGTTCGGCACAGCTTACAAGAGTTCTTCTCGCACTGTCTGTAAACCCTGTCTTAACTCCGATACAGCCGTCATAGTTTGTGAGCAGTTTGTTCGAGTTAACGAGTATGCGGTCGCTTTTGGGATTGCCGAAAGAAACCTTTGCTTTTGGCAATCCGCATATTTTTGCAAAGTCCTTATTGTTCATCGCCTCCCGTGTAAGCAAGGCAAGATCATAGGCACAGGAATACTGACCGTCTGCGTCAAGTCCCGACGGGGTGACAAAGTTCGTGTCGGTCATACCGATTTCTTCGGCTCTTTTATTCATCAGCACGGCAAAAGCCGATTTGCTGCCGGATATATTTACCGCCGCCGCATTTGCCGCATCATTTCCCGAAGGCAAAAGCATACCGTAGCATAAAGCTCTGCGTGTTACAATATCGCCTTCCCGAAGTCCCATTGAGGTTCCTTCGACCTTTATGGCGGTCGGGTCTACCTCGAATTCCTTGTCGGGTTCTCCTGCCTCAAGGGTCAGCAGAGCAGTCATTATCTTGGTCGTGCTTGCTATCTGTCTGTGTTCTTTTTCGTTTTTAGAAAAAAGCACAGTTCCCGTATCCGCCTCAATAAGAATAGCACTGACAGCCGATACTCCGATTCCGCTTTTATCGGTATTTTCAAGATAACACAGCTTTTCTGCGCTCTCGGCATAAACTGTCACAGTCGCAGTAACGGTAAAAATCACGGCAGATAAAGCCGATAGAATCTTTCTTTGCATAACGTTGTCCTTTCCGCATAGTTTTGGTATATCTTATGCGAAAAGGACAGATGTTATTGCTTATTCTTCTGTTTTTTCTTCAGATTCTTCTTCGCCATCCTTCGAGAAGATAGCCTTAATCTTGGAAATAAGGTCGGGTACGCCGCTGATTATACCGTCAATAGCACTGTTACCTGTTGCACCAAGCTCAAGCATTTTAACGTCGCCGTCACGCTGTACTACGATAAAAGCCTGCGGATTTATCGTGATGCCTGCGCCGCTTCCGCCTGCAAATACTTCCTTGGGAGCTTTTGTGGGCAGGTCTGAACCGCCTGCGACAAAGCCGAAGCTGACTTTCGAAACGGGAATGATTATTGTTCCGTCGGGAGAGGTGATAGGGTCGCCTATTATAGTGTTAACGTCAACAAGCTCTCTTATCTTCTCCATAGAAGTTCCCATAAGTCCGTTGATTGGATGCTGTTCTGCCATTTTGATTTCCTTTCCGAAAGCTCACGCTTTCTCTGCTTTTGGCTTTGTATTGCTTTCAGCCGTTGCAGTTTTATTTACATTCTTTGAATTTATCTTCAAATATAATTTTGCTGTTCTGAATAAAAGCCACAAGACACAGCCTATGGCCGTTCCGAGCCTCAGTTTCACTTTGCACGAAAGCTCGTACTCCGTTTTGCCCGATGTAAAGTCTGCGGTAATATCTATCTTTTTCACATTCAGCTTAACGGTATTGTAAAGCACTGCTAAAGCTGTGTGTACAAGCCAGTTTATTTTTCCGTAGTTCATCGCCGCCTGCGCCGCATCTTCTCCGCTTGCCGTTATAAACAGATAAAAGTTACTTACACGGATATGGCTTATAAGCCTCTTTATCGGTTTTGAAGCCGATAAGATGAGCTGTTTTACAAATTCAATCGTTTCGCTGATGTCGCCGCTCAGACCGAGCTTTGATAAAAGACCGTTGTTGCCGTTGTTATCTGCTTTTTTTCCGACTTTATGCGTTTTCTTGCTTTCTTTGGATATATCGCTGCTGCCGTTTGCTTTATCGGCAGTGTTTTCGGTATTCTGCACCGGTTTTTCGTTATCCGCAGAAATGTTATCGCTTTTATCGTCCGGCGATTTTCTTTGTTTTTCCTTGTTTTTCTTTTGCTTTTTATGTTTTTCGTCTTCGGGAGAAACAGAGAATATTGTTATGCCTGCGTATCTGATTTTTATTCTCGTTTCATCGTTCAGATGTACGTTGACTGTTACCGACAGCATGAGAGCAAGTACGATGATGAGCAATATATCTATGAAAATAAGCCAGCCCATAAGCCCTCCGTTTCGGTTTGGTGTGCGGACGGTACTCCGATAAGAGTATCCGCAGGAGTAATCGGATTATTCCTCAAAGCTGTCATCCGGAATAAAATCGCCATCTTGCTGTAATGTGCCGATCTCATTCAGGTTTAACTGTCCGTCTTCATCGGGAAGGCTTGGCAACTGTGCCAGACTTTCAAGCTTGAAACAGCGAAGGAAGTTGTCCGTTGTCTTGTATGTAATAGGTCTGCCGGGCAGTTCAAGTCTGCCTGCCTCATACAGCAGTTCACGTTCTACCAGCGTGTTTATAACACCGGAGCTGTCAGTGCCTCTGACCTGCTCGACAAACGCTTTAGTGACGGGCTGATTATAAGCTACTACAGCCAGTACCTCAAGTGCCGCAGGGGAAAGCCTTGCCTGACGCTTGTTTTCCATTGCACGCTTTATATAAGGTGCATATTCTTCTCTTGTCGAAAGCTGATATGAGTTTTCAAGCCTTAGCACCCTTATCGCACTGTCGGATACGTTGTATTTCCTTTCAAGCCTGTCAATCAGCTTTACCACCGTTTCCGGCTCTATACCGCTTGCTTCGCTCAGTCGGTCAAGCGAGATCGGTTCACCCGATGCGAACAGCAGAGCTTCTATTATACAGATTGATTCATTGTAATTCAATTATCCGCCGCCTCGCTTTCATCCGGTTCTCCGAAAGAGAATTCTTCTTCTATTTTATCCTTAGGCACAAAGTGAAGATATTTGTTGTCATCGGTAAACTTTATACGGCTGTTCTTCGACAGCTCTAAAAGCGCCAGAAACACAGCCACGCAGTCCGATCTGGACTGACCCTTATATAACGAATTTACTTCAACCTTATGACCGTCATTTATACGCTTCAACACATATACTATCTTTGTGAATACGCTGACAAAGCTCTTTGCAATGGCAGGCTTTACATGAGGCACGGCTTTTCGTACCGCATCCTTGTAGTTTAAGTTCGACATTGCCAGAAAAAGCTCGTCCGGCTCGTGTATGCCGAGATATGCCTTGTTTTCTTCCACCTGTACGGGCGGACGCACGAATACATCATCGCCTACCCAGCTTTGCTGCAGCTGTAATGCTATCTGCTTGCACATTGCATATTCTATCAGTACGCCTTGAAGCTCTTTCTTCATTTCTTCCGCTTCGTGCTTTGGCAGAAGTGCGGCTGACTTTATGTAGATAAGCCTTGCCGCCATTTCGAGAAATTCGCCCGCTATTTCTATATCGGCCTGCTTCATTCGGTCAAGATACAGCATAAACTGTTCGAGCAGAAGAGAGATTTCTATATCGTAAATGTTCAGCTTATGCTTTGCGATAAGGCTCAGCATAAGATCGAGCGGCCCTTCATAGACCTCCAGCTTGAATTTCAGTTCCTGCATTTCTTATACTCCGAGAGGTACAAGAGGAACGTAAGAGGTCGTGAAATCAAGAAAGCTCATAACCGCATTGTCAAGGAAGTTCAGCGGTGCATCAAGCACACCTGTCCAGCAGATAGCGAGTACGGCGATCATTATATACTGTTCGTACTGCATCAGCTTGAAATATGTTCTTTCCTTTAAGAATACGAGCATTATTCTTGAACCGTCCAAGGGCGGTATGGGGAGCAGGTTGAACACTGCAAGCGAAACGTTGATGCTTGCCGCCATATCAAAAGCGTAGTAAACATATGCTACAACATCGGGATTTGAAGCACCGAAGAAGAACCATACAAGCTTTCCGATAAGTACGAAAATGTATGAGAGTATAACATTGGATAAAGGTCCTGCCGCCGCAGTCAGTGCCATGAACGTTCTTGCGGAAACCTTTCTTGCTCTGACGGGGTTTACGGGTGCGGGCTTGCCCCAGCCTAGTCCGACAGTAAGCATACCTATCGTACCCCAGAGATCCCAGTGCCTTATCGGGTTCAGAGTGATTCTGCCCGAATAAAGTCCTGTATCATCGCCCAAAAGATATGCCGCAAAGCAGTGTGCGCATTCATGTATCGGTATGGCAATAAGCAGGATCACCGCATAAGCGAATACGGTGATGATAATGCTCCGCTGATCGCCAAGACTGTTCATTATATTAAGTAACATAGATTTTCCTTTCACATTTGAAAATTACCACTATTAAGGCAGTATATTCATATTCTATTATACACTATTACCGCCGCATTTGCAACTGTTTTTTGCTTTATGTCTTATTTTCGGCTGTCATACGGCGGTTATGCGGTAAATTATTATAGGGGATAAAAATAAACCGCTCATTAAGAGCGGTCCAACTTGTAGAAAAAGTCTGTTTTTATAAGATAGTGCGAATTCTCTATCCCTATCCCCTTTAGGACACTCTGATAGCTTTGCTTCGTGCAAAGCTTGGTGTGTCCTTATTTCGGCATCCTTGCCGAAAACCCCTTTCCCCCGTGAAAGGCTGTGTATGCTTGGTTGGCTCTGCATCGTGCAGAGCCTTTGGGCATACACGCCCGGCATCCGTGCCGGGGCTATATTACTGGGGCTACCGCCCCTAGACCCTGTCGGGGGCTTCGCCCCTGCGACCCCATTTTCAGAAAACACAAAGGTTTTTCGACAGTCTGAACCGCTCATTAAGAGCGGTCGGGAATTACTTCTTATCTTTCTTTACATTGATTTCGGGAATAGCCACATTGTCGTAATTTACCGGCTCTTCGTCTGTTTCCTCGGTATCGCTTTGTTTTTGCTCTATTGCGTATACTTCGGGAAAAGCGAGATTGTCATAAAGAACATTGTAGTTTTCCTCCGAATGTCCTGCTTTATCACTCATTTTCCCTTTTTTCTTTTTCTGCTTGTCTTTATCTTTACCGAACATATAATTCCCTCCGAAAGTAAACCACTGTAGGTTTACAGCATATTTATAAAGAACGTGATGGTGATACTGTTGAGAAAATCCGCAAACAGACTGCCTATAAGCGGAACAAGGAGATACGCCTTTACAGACGGCGCATACCTTTGACATATAGCCTGCATATTAGCCATTGCATTCGGTGTTGCACCCATACCGAAGCCGCACATACCGGCTGTCAGCACTGCCGAGTCATAATCTCTGCCCATAATTCTGTATACGACAAAATAGGAATACAGGAACATCAGCAGTACCTGTCCGCCGAGCATGATTATCAGCGGTAATGCAAGGTCGGCGAGTTGCCAGAGTTTCAGTGTTATCATTGCTATTCCGAGAAATAACGACAGGCATATACCGCCGAGGTCGTTTATTTCGCCCATATGAATAGTGATTTTGCCCGTGTATTCGCCGATATTACGCATAAGAGCGGCAACAATCATCGCACCGATGTATATCGGGAACGTCATTCCCGTCATAGTCAGCAGGTAGGAGATTACCGTGCCTGCTCCGACAGCGAGTACAAGCTGATATACGGCAGGAGCATACATAGAGAAGTGACGCTCGTGCTTCTTGCCTTCTTCGACAAGCAGGCTGTCATCTTCGGGTACGACTGTCTTTAATAGGTCGTGCTTTACTATAAGCCGTCTGCCGATAGGTCCGCCGATAAGGCTTCCTGCGACAAGTCCGAATGTAGCCGCCGCAGTACATAGGGTGGTGGCTCCCGATACTCCGAGATCCTCAAGAACAGGACCGAACGCACCTGCCGTACCGTGACCGCCGACCATAGGAATCGAGCCTGTACACATACCTATAAGAGGATCAAGTCCGAGCAGATTTGAAAGTCCGAGTGCGGTGAAGTTCTGTCCGATTATCAGCAGTATGACCAGTATCAGAAATACTATCATCGACTTTCCGCCGCTTTTGAGGACTTTAAGGTTTGCCTGGAAGCCTACAGATGTGAAGAACAGTACCATACAGACTTCTTTCAGTGTATCATCAAAGCTGACGTCCGCAAGACCCGTGCCGTGCAGGATGCATGTGAGTATCGCAAACAGCAGACCGCCAATAACGGGAGCGGGAATGCAGAACTTTTCAAGGAAATGTATCTTTTTGCGCAGAAATGCGCCAAGCATCAGGACAAGCACAGCTATTGCTACTGTCTGATACATATCAAGTGCTATGCTCATCTTGTTACTCCGTTTCTACGTTTATTCCGTTTTCGCCGTAATACTCGGCGGCACCCGGATGAAACGGTATATTGATGCCGTTGACAGCTGATTTTCTGTCGGTTACGATATTTACGGGAAGTGCGTTTTGTATGGTTTCCGAGTTATCGAAAATCGCCTTAGTTATCGCTTTTACTGTGTCTTTAGGGCAAGAATTTCCTGCAAGCAGTACAGCGGTAACACCTATAGTCTTGACGTCTTCGGTCTGACCTTTGTAAGTGCCTGCCGGTATCGTGCAGGCAGAGTAGTAGCTGTAGGAGCTTACAAGGTCGTTTATTCTATCACTGTCAAGCGAAACAAGACGAGTAGCACCCTTGTCGCAGAGTGATTTTACAGTAGGATTAGGTGCACCGATAGTGCAGAAAAATGCGTCTATAGTGCCGTTTTCAAGCTGACTTGCGGCATCCTTGTAATCAAGGTTTACCGTCTTTATCATATCCTCGGCAATGCCGTATGAAGTCAGAATCTGCTTTGCGTTATGCGCAGTACCCGATTCTTCTTCACCGATGCTTACAGTCTTTCCTTTAAGATCCGAAACGCTTTTTATATCACTGTCACTGCGTACAGCGATCTGACAGCTTTCGGTGAACAGTCCTGCTACTGCGCCGAAATCACGGTATCCTTCGGTAAAGCCGTTTCTGCCGTTCCACGCATCGTCTATTATGTCGGTCTGAACCACTGCCATCTGAAGATAGTTTTCTGAGAGCAGACGCATATTTGCGGCAGAGCCTGCCGTTCTTTTGATATTGATATTGTAGCTTTCGAGCGAATCTATAGCATTCAGTTCACTGCCGAAAATGTAGTAATTTCCGCCCTCAGCCGCCGTGCCGATTCTCACTTTGTCGCTTAGGTCGCAGCCGCCGCATAAAAGCAATATTGCGGTGCATAACAGCGGTATCAAGAATTTTTTCATTTTTCACCTCAGGTTATATTGTATAAAAGATATTGTAGCAAGAATTTATTGTAATGTCAAGTAGAAGAAGTTGACGGTTGAGGGGATATGTGGAAGATGTTTTGATATGTTTATTGAAATCGTAAAAATCGCTGTAAAATAAACTCAAAGACCTCTATGAATTTTCACTGAGAGGTCGGTTATTAGCTTTCATCCCCCAAGATAAACCCTGAAATTCCTCTCAAGCAACGTTTTCACCAGCTCCTCGTTACTCCTTATCCTGTGCTGTGTTTCAATTCCGTAGGCACTGTCAAAGTCGGTGCTGTGCAGATCGCTTCCTGCGGTGATAACCGTATCTGCATTGCCAAAAACACGGATTGCTTTTTCGTTTTCAATATCACGGTTTCCTCTGTTGTAGCCCTCAATTCCGTCAACTATCGAAATATCCGGTACTTCATCGGGATTTTTTATGTAATCTCTGTCACGGAAAGGATGAGCGTAAGCTATAAATCCACCGACTGAGTGGATCTCTTGTGCCCATATATTCAGATCGGCATTTCTCAGAAACGGACGTGATAAAAGAAATTCCGGCTCAAAGCCGTATGCTAAAAATTCCTTGCCGTTGCCGTAGCCTTCTTCAATGCCGAAAAACAGGTCAAAATCAAGTTCTTCGGCGATTTTTCTGCCGTTCGTGTATGCCTTGCTGTATTGCATAATAAGCTGTTCCCACGGCAGAGAACGTGAAACACAGGTGTTGCCTCTTATAAAATGGTTTGTTACAACAGCACCCGAAAAACCGATTTTTACATACTGCTTTATCATATCTTCTACCAAGCTTACAGCGCAGGCGCTGCCTTCTTTGGTGTGCATATGCAATTCGTATCTGTACATAAGAAACTCCTTTTGATTTGGTGAATGTTCGGATATTATTGTAACACATTTTGAGAGGTTTTGCAAAGGTATGTTTTATCAGAGTGCAGACTATGGCAAAACCCCGATTTAAAAGCAAATCGGGGTTTTGTCTAAGCTGTTATAGCTGAATTTAAATTTACAAACTCGGATAATTGCGGGTTTATTGCGATGATTGCAGTGCTATTTTGCTAACTTTTGTTCGCCGTTCTCGCTTGTGTAATAAATATAATCGTAATCTCCCCACAGCGAACGTGGGATTATTTTTTCACCGCTTACAATTTCGCTGAGAATGCCTGTTGAAAGGTCGTAACGCTTGATGCTGTCCTTTTCACTGATAAAATAGATGCTGTGAGCATCGTAAATCAAGCCTTCGGTTACAGGCTCGTCTATTATCAGTGACGCATTTTTATTTACGCCTACCTTATACAAACCGCTGTCTGTAACAAAGAAAAAATCTCTGTCATCGGTGAAAATTAAGGAGCTTGTCGTAAATATGCTTTCGCTGTCCTTAAAGGTAAGTCCGAACAGATTTTTTTCTACTCCTCGGGTGTTCTGAGCGATTGTTTGTGTTGAAAAGTCATTCAGGTCATAGTACCGCATTGCTTCTGTTCCGTCTTTGGCGATATACTCGACTAAAATGTAATGCTCGGTTATAAAGCAATGAATGAAAGTTTCGTCCGAAAAATAGCTCTGCGGAATATCGAGCTTTTCATTGCTTGCAAGGTCGATCAGCGATATTGAAAATCCGCCGGAAGATTGATTGGTCTCAAGAACGATTTCATATTTGCTTGTTTTCAGTTCATTTGTAAAGGGAATATTATATTCGCCGATCAAGGTATATGAGCCGCCTACAAGCTTCATTGTATCTTCGGGGTCGTAGCGGTTATTCGCAACACTGCACGAGGACAGAAGCAGTGAAGTGACAATGCACATCGTTGACAAGAGTGCCGCCTTGCGTATCTTTTTCCTTTTTCTTTTCAGCCGGTTATTGCAGGAAAGAATCGTTCCTGCACAAGCTGCCGCCGAAAAAATCAGCAAACCGCATATAAGCACTGCAGTATACCAAAGAGGCACTCCCGAAAACTGCATATAATTGTTTTCGGCGGTCGGTGTGACATCGCCGTAAAAATAACCGTAGCCACGCATAGCCCCTGTCGGCAGAAGATAGCTGAGATTTGAGCGGTTGCCGACATAGTCGACAACTATCTGCACAGTTACGAGCGAAAATACGCTTGCGGCATAGCTTTTAAAAAGCTCGGAAATAAGAATTGCAACCGAGGCGATAAAAATGCTTCCCACCAGTTTAATAAGCTGGGTCTGAATAAACAGGCCGCCTATAGAAAGCTCTGCCGTGCAGTTCGTCATTATCACTATACCTCTTGCGGAATATGCCCAGTATTCAAAGGGGAGCTGTTTTGAAAGGCAGTATCCCTCAACCGCCGAGAGTAAAACCGATGCAATTGCGACCGCTAACAGCAGAACTGCCGTTTTTGCCGCCATACTGCGTGACTGTCCTGCCGGAGTAGTACACAGGATATATCTTGTCTTGCTTGTATACTCTGTGATTACACTCAGACTGCATATAAGACAGATTGCAAGTACAAAAAGGTAATCGGCCGACGCATCACATATTATGGGGATATAGCTTACAGGCAGAATATCGCATTGGCGTTCTTGCGCCTGCCGTACCTGTTCGACAGTTTTTTCAATCTGTTTTTTGATATTGAGCGTCGGTTCGTACAGCTTCATCTGTTCGTAATATTCAATATCCGATATTTTGTGTTCCAGACGCTGATCAATCAGCTTATCGTATTGTTGACTTGCCGTTTTCAGCTGATTGTCAAGCTCGTCTGCACGGTCAGTTTTTTCTTCGGTCACTGCTCCTATAAACGGAGAGATTATCTCAAAATATTTCTCTCGCTCTGTGGCGGAGTCAAATCCGTATGTCTGCTTTGCAAGCGGCAGAGAAGATAGCAGTCTTACTATTACTACAGCTGCCAGAATTATTATTGCGTACTGTTTTATCAGTATCTTTTTCATCTCATATACAAATATTTTCATATAGCATTACTCCTCGCTTTTCCGGTAAGCCGTATCGCACGTTGCGGACAGGCGACAGCAAAGCAAATAATATTTACTGTAACGCAAAGAAGTATTGTAAGTATCGGCAGAAAAATTATGTTAAGCACAGGAAAGCCCAGCACATTAACAAATTCCGCATCGGTGAAAAAGTTACTCATACATATCATAGAAAAAGGAGAGAATTGTGATGGCACAGAGCCGTGCAGATAGATAAGCGCACCTATTGCACAAAAGCTCAGGGCATAGGAAATGCCGATGTTTTTCTGGGTAGAGGATATGAGCAGTACAATTTCACCGATAAACACAGTAAGCAGGAATCTCATAAACGCCGTAATAAGTATTGCGGTAAATATGCTTATGTCAAGCGGCGCATAAGTAAAGCTGTGTATCGCATATATCGGCTGCTCCAAAAATTCAATGCCGTACCGACAGCCGAAGGATAAAATATCCGTAAATGTCATTATCACCGTAATGGCGGCACAAAATGCGTACATACACAAATGCTTTGCAAAAAATACGCTTTTGACCTTTCCGCAGGCGCATATTATCTTGTCATCGCTGATAGCCTTTTGCTTTGAAAACGAGGGAGCAAATACAAACAGCACCATTATCATCGAAATAAAGGTAGAGAACTCATAGTCAAAGTAAAGTGCATAAGTATCGTAATTGCCGTATACGTCTATATGACGGTTTCCGTACAGGCGTTCGATCTGCTGAGCTTCTCTCACCTTGTAGTCGTTTTTACCCTCGTAAAATGCAATTGCGGTCTGTGTTTTCTCTCTAAGCACAATGATATTGTTTATGTATTCTATCGCATATTTCATTTCTTCGATAACTTTTTCCGATGACCCGTTATCTCCGAATGCAAAGCCGGTATAATATCTGTCATCGGGCGTAGTCGGATAGTCGAAATCCGATGAGCTTACAATAGCCGACATTTCATTTCTGTATGCGGCTATACGCTGTATTTTTTCATCGGTAATCTCGCCTTTGTACGCCTGATAAATATTGCGCATAAGACCGTCGGCAAGATAATCCTGAGTGCCGTATAATTGAACGGTTTCATTGTGCTTGTACAGGCTTACAAGTATAAGAGCCGCAAACAACAGCAGAACGGGAAGCCGCAGTATATTCTTTTTCAGTTCATATTTAAACAGTTTCATATCACATATCTCCGAAATAATATATACATACGTCCTCAAGTGTAGGCGGTACTGAAACAGCGTCGTTTTCGGGATATTCATCGGATACTATTCTAAGGGTATACTTATTGCCGTCAGACACTGCGTTTGATACACGCATACGGTTCATATAGTCCATTACTTTGTCACTCTGTGCGGTTATTTCCCATACCTTGTCTGAAATATCGGAGCAAAGCTCCTCCTGCGTTCCTGTTTTTATTATCCTGCCGTCGTTCATAAGCACGACAGTTTTTGCTACATACGCAATATCAGTCACGATATGAGTTGCAAGTATTACTATTTTGTCTGCGGCAAGAGAACTTATAACATTTCTGAAGCGTATACGCTCCTTTGCGTCAAGTCCGGCGGTAGGCTCGTCAAATATAAGCACCTTCGGTTCTCCGACTATAGCCTGTGCTATGCCGAGCCTTTGCTTCATTCCGCCTGAAAAAGCGCCGATTTTCTTGTCGGCATCTGCACGGAGATTTACCTTGCCGAGCGTTGTCAAAGCGTACTCGTCTGCATTATCGGGAGAGTATTTTTTCAGTGCCATTATGTACTTTATGTAGTCCTTTGCGGTAAAGTTGCGATAAAAGTCCATACCTTGCGGCATAAAGCCGAGATGCGACAAAAAGCTGTTGTCATTACCGTCGGTAAAGGATATACTGCCGCTGTCCCTGCCGATTATCCCCGTGATAATATTTATCAGCGTTGATTTTCCCGCACCGTTGGGTCCGAGAAGTCCGTATACTCCCTCAGTAAGAGTGAGAGAGAAGTCTTCAAGAGCGTTTTTGCGTTTTTTACCCTTTGTGTAGGATTTTGTGATACCTTCTAATTTAAGTTCCATTATTTTCCCTCGTTTGCTAAATTCAAAGCATACAGTGCATCATTATAATGTACTGTATGCTTAGCTTGTAGAAAAAGTCTGTTTTTGAAACAAACTTCTAACTTACTGTCCCTATCCCCCTGCCCCCTTTCCCAGGGAAAGGGGGGTACTGGGGCTGCCGCCCTCACCCCGCTTGGGGCTTCGCCCCAAACCCCATTTTTGATAAAGATAGAGGTTTTTCGATAGACTAAGCATACAGTGCGTCTTTATAACGTACTGTATACTTTCTTCTGCTGAAAGTGTGTTGCCTTAACTGTCGGTGCTTGATTATCCGTAATTTTGGTTACGCTTTATCCTTTGGCCATATAGCTTCTGACTGAACAGTATGACTCATTATACATTTCCCGTCGTCACGCAGGCAGGCGACAGGTAAAAAGACTATCGTGTCACATTCGCCCAGTATTTTTGAAAAATCCTGTGCTTCATATACATACAGCTTTCCCGGTTTCATATCTATGCTTTTATAAATACTTCCGTCCGGAAAAGCGTGGGGAGTGCCGTTTACGAACATAGAAACAAGGTATCTGCCCTGTGAAGACATTTCATAGTCAAATTCACCGTCTTCACTTACCGATGTGATAAAACCCAGATCAAGCTTTCCGTTTTCATCAAAATTAAAATGTGAATGATATTCGGAATCGACATTTGCAAAGGGGCGTGTATTTTCAGTTATGGCTTTTGGGGCGATATTAGCCATTTCCGAGTATTTTTCTATAACCTCATCGGTTAAATCCAGCTCGGTAATACCGCTCTCTGAAATTTCATCCTTGGTGTAATTGGTTATCGGTGAATTAAGTGTCAGTGTACGAACCGTACAAGTAGCTGCCCGATGCATCAAAAATCCCACAGGATATTCAGGCTGAAGTCTGAAAAGCGGGTTATCTACAGAAATAACTGTAAGCTGCAGCTTTGTCAGGTCCTTATCCTTTTCGTTTATCTGCGGCTCAAAGCTGATGGTGATTTTTTTGCGTGCAGTGTAATCCTCGTTTTCCTTTATGAAATCATCCTTTTCATAGGTCTGAACATACATATATTGATCTTTTTGCTCGCCGTATGATATTTTCTGAAGTACGCCGTTTATCGCTATAAGGCAACCTGTTGATACATCCGTGAAAGATTCTTCCGATTTACAGCTCTGTTCTATACTGCAAGGCAATTCCATTATGCCGCCGTTATATTCAACAGTGTCAACGTTGTCATCTACGTCACATAACACGTTTCCGTTTCCGAGTGAAATGAGCTTTTCCCGTGCTTTTGCGGATTTTTCCTCAGGTGTTAAATCTTCTTCGGAACGGTCATTTTGCGATGCCGATATGTCGGTGCTTTGTGAGATCTCAAAGTCTGCACTGACAAGTCCGCCCGATATAGCTTCAGGGGCTGAAGAACAGCCTGAGATGATGAGAGCAAGAAACGATGCTGTCAGAGGTTTTAAAAGTTTTTTCATGTTCATACCGACAATCTCCTAATAATTTCTTTTTTGTGGTAAATTTTCTTGCCGTCCGAAACAGTAAGCGTACAATATCGTTGTAATAAAATCTGCAATTCTGTCGAACGTTTCAATATAACGTATGTTAGATATAGTGATATACAAGGGGAATTTTGTTGAAATAATAAACGGAATTACCGTAATGAATAAATAATCTGATTTAATTATAGCTCTGATATATTCCTTTGTCAAGTATTTTGATACGCATTTGTGATAGTTTTCTTGTACTTTTTATTAATGTCAGAGATAAACAGGGTAACAAATTAACTTATCGAATAGGGGAAGCAACAAACTGTAAAAGAATAAAGCCGCACATCATATTGAACGACGAGCGGCTTTTATTTTTTGGCACCCCCTGCGAGAATCGAACTCACAACTAACCCTTAGGAGAAGCCTCTGAACGAAATTTCTAATTTTCTCAAAATCATCAAGAATCTTTGATTTTACCGGCTTTTCAGAACGTAAACTGATGTCCGTTATCGGTTTCAAGCTATATTCAGATATTAAAACGGTAAGTCTTCTCGGCTGCACATTCTTGCCCTTCGGACGAGGAGTTTTCCTCATTCAAAGAGTGCGGTCAATTTCTGTTTAACGGTTTCTTTTTCCGGTATTTTCTGTCCCTCGGATTTCCTCGTGATAGAAATAATTCACAATCACCGGATGTCCCTGCGGAACTCTTCCGTAAGGCATTTCATTATCCACAAAGGGACAATCATACTTCTTAGCCATTTCCTCA
>ERZ834382.1544-NODE-1544-length-19321-cov-4.360739_pt1 | contig 19321 bp, 16 predicted proteins | sample MGYA00519692_ERZ834382 | MGnify/ENA primary metagenome ERZ834382 (study PRJEB31850, sample SAMEA3708751) | human gut metagenome | biome: human gut; feature: human-associated habitat; material: faeces | place: China | collected 2014 ...
CGGGCGGGGCTGTCAACGGCGGCGCGTATGCGCCGTTCATCTTGACCGTTGACTGTTCCGGCGGGCTTTGCTAATCGAGTTTCATATCGTGGATTTGATATTGTTGGTAAATTCTTTCCTTCTGGTTATCGTCGCAATGATAACGAACAACGAATACAACATATTTCCGATGTATGGCTGAGCGTCAAAAGTTGTTGTCAATTCTGCGCTTATACAGAAAGTCAAAACAGCTAATACCAATATCATCCAGTTAGAAAATTTTACTCTTTTCAGGAACAAATATCCTGCTGGTATATAGATGATAGCAAGCAAAAATTTAACGATATAATCCGGCATATCTGGCAAAGCAAAAACTGTATTCAGCGGACTGCCCCCAAATAATAAGGATAAAAAAGAAATAATTCCGCCAAATATATAGAAGCCTCCTATAAATGTTATGACCTTAGATTTTTTCATAAATTTCTCCATGTTATAACTTGTTATTTCACATAGATTTCTGAAATCGTATTTTCCACACCATTGATTTGCAATCTTACATGGATTTCTCCATTTTCAAAATCATTCAGCGGATATTCAAGCGGTTCGGACAGATTTGTCACATCAACGGATTTCACAACCTCGCCCTGTACCAACCACAAAACAAGTGTTGCGCCCTCAGGCACCGTTCCGCAGGAAATATCAACGTGAAGCATTTGGGTGTCTGCGTCATCTATCATCATGTCCTGTTCTTCCACAAAACCATCGCTTGCACTTCTAAAATCCAAATTCCAGACACCATTCAGATAGGTGTTAGAGTTCATGCTAATTACACCTAAATTCCAAACACGGTCGTTAGAAGCAACATTTGTATTCACACCATTTCCCGTAGCAGCACTGACGATAAAGCCGGTCAAACACATCAGCATAAGCACCATGCTGACAATACCCGCAGCAATAAATTTCAAATGATGGGTTCCCTGTTTTACCATAACACCATTAGCCTCCCCATTTTCAATATGTGTTCCACATTCCTCACAATATTTTGCTTTCAACGAAATTCGATGCCCGCAAGCAGGACACGTTGCTTTTATCTCTGAACGGCGCAGAAAGTAAATCAGCAAGCCAATAAAAGGGGTTGCGATAAAAACTACAATCGCCCATAACACCGGGTCATCGCCCCGCTTTTTGCAATCTTGATATACCCACGCCGCAAAGAAAGCAGCAGTACACAAGGCAAAAAGGATAAAGAGAAGAAGAAGAATGGGAAGCAGCATAGAAAGACCGCTAAAGCCATCACTTTTTAGAAAATACAGGCCAAACCGCAGGAAAATCAACAGCAAGATAACTGGAATACCAATATAAAGCGGAAGTCGGTTCTTTTTTGTATTATTCACGCCAATACACCTCTTTTCTCAACACGGATTGTTATATCCTCTTTCATATTTGTCCTTTTTACACCAACTATGGTAAGCAAAACGCCAGCCAGTCCAATGTAGAAACAGATACCAGCAGCAAAGTAAGACAAATAAGTGTTGCTGATTACTATTAGTGCTACACCCGCCAGCATAATAAATGTAACTAAATTCAAAATCATCGGCAAATACCAGAGAGAAAAACCGCGTGTGGCGGGTTGTTTTCGCATTGCCGCTTCTTTTTGATACAATGTCGCTTTCAGTTTGTTGTTCAACTCCGGGTCTGGTTCGTCAGCCAGTTTCATAGAAGCCCGGATGATTTCATCAATTTCTGTATTGAAAAGGTCATTTTTCATATCCTGCTTCCTCCAATCTTTTCTTAATCAGACTTCTTCCCTTAAACAATCGGCTTTTTACCGTTCCGGGCGGTTTCTTAATGATTGTTGATATTTGCTCTACGGAACAATTAGAAAGATAAAACAGTGTCAGCGGTATTCGGATTTTTTCTGGTAGTGTTTCGATAATCCGATTAACTTCTAAAATCAACTCTTTCTGTAAATAGCTTTCTTCAATGCTTTCTTCGGAATGTAAGACTGTTTCTGCTTCATCATCCAAATTGCTGGATGGAGCAATCATATTTCGGCGGGCCTGTTTTCGTCTATCACTTTTCCAAAGATTATGAGTCAATGAAAAAAACAGTGCTTTAGGATTTTGTTCCCAGTCAAGCGTCCATTCAGCTTCTAATGCCTTTAGAAAAGTCTGTTGATATAAGTCCTCTGCTTCTGATTTGTCCATACAGAGTTTCAGGCAAAATCTATATATATCTGTACCGAACTCATCAATACACTTCTCGATTTCTCTTGCGTCCAATGTTTCACCTCCATTGCCCGTTCACCCTATATTCGCCATGACTTTGTATGCGGTTCACTTTTTTCAAAAAATTTTTTTACAGGTAAAATGCCGGGGCGAAGTAGGTAGTTTCACTCCCGGCATTAAAAGAAAACTTTTCTTATGGTGTTTTGTGAAAGATAGCAATAGCTATTATTCATCGTCCTTCTCTAATTCGATTACATCTAAGATACCACAATTCAAGGCTTCGCAGATACGAACCAGCGTTTCCATGCTGATATTTTTTCCTTTTCCCATGTTAGCAATCATATTCGTGGTAAGACCGTCGGCAATCCGCAATTTCTCTTTCCTCATATTGCGCTCAACTGCTTTCACAGACCGTCTCATGTTATTCTGTTATATCATCCTTATCCAAAAGGAACTCGGAATCATCTTCAAAATTCTCCAGCTCCTGCCTGGAAGGAAAGCGCATTTCCAACTGTTCCTGTGCCAGCTCCCGGACCTCCGGGCGTTTATCCTTCGCTCTGTTTTTCAACCAGGACAGCTGCTCCTTTGATAAGAGCCAAGGCAGATTGACGAGCCGGTTGATTGCCATCTGTTCCGCCCGGACCTCCGGAGGAAGAGCAGCACAGGCTTTGCAGATATGTGCCGCGTGACTCTTGCCGGAGAACTTTTCGTTTGCTTTGTACTCGCCACAGATTTTACAGTAATGTCCATGCTTTTTCATGCCTTGCCCTCACAACTGGCATACAGCTTGCGAACTGCTGCCATGATGGTATCCCAGCTTAAATCTGACGCATAGGAAAATTTCTTTTGGTAGGCTGTCCAAAGATTTTGCATGATTGAGCTGGTCTCCACTTCGTCAAAGACTTCAGCGGCCCCGGCCAGATGGCGCTCAGTGCCGCGCTTGTGGGCTGTCGCCAGCAGCGCATCATGGAGAATGTGTGGGTCCAGAGTGTTGCCATAAAGCTGTTGCAGAATGGCGATGTCGTAAAAATCTCTCATGCGGGTGTTGGTCGTAGTCCGGGTGATAATGGTTTCCAGCTTTTCGGCCAGCACGGTCTCCAGGTTATAGGCCCAAACGTCGATGGAACGGTCCTCCAGCATGAGCTTGAAACTGTACCGTACCTCTTTGGGGGTGATGGCATCGCCGGTGGAAATGTCGATTTTCAGCGGCGTGCGCACCCCGTCAAAGAGTGTTGTCATTGTGACCCGGATGCCGGGATATTCTGCTTCATCCATGATCTCGGAAATGCTTTTCACCTGGAAGGTAACGCCGTCATCAATGGGAACTGCGATGATCTCGGCCATCATGTTCTCCACAGCCTCCACGTTGACGTTGGCACCTTTGACCGTCGCGTCCAGGTCCATTGTGGAGCGGGCATCCAGACCGACCATCGCGGCCACCAGCATCCCGCCTTTGAGGATAAATTTGTCCCGGTAAGACGAGAGAGAAATGCGTTCCAGAAAACGCTCCATCATATAGTTACGCATTAAAATCTGCGCATCCGCAGCATTTTTCTTTGACAAATTGCGGATCAAGTCTTTCAGCTGTCTGGCTGTCTTTATCATAGCAGTACCTCCAAATACTGGCGTAAAATTCTCTCGACCCGGAACAGCTTGGCATAGCGCACCAGCGTCCGCAGGTCCTTGTCGCTGCGCCGGGCATACGCTTTCAGCGCCCCTTGGAATGTCTGCATCTCGATGCGGCTCCGGCTGCGCAGCACATCGCAGATTGTCCGTTCCATATCATAGACCGGCACATCGTGACCGAAAGGGGTTTGTGCGGTTGTCAAGCCGACCTCGTGCAGCTCCGCCTTAACGGTAAAGACCTGAACGCCCTCATCTTTAAGCCGGGTGGGATTGTACCCCGTCTTGACCGTGACAGAATAGGCCAGCGGCTCCCGGTCGGTCAGGTCATGGAAAAACAGCGCCGTTTCATGGGAAAAAACCGCCTGCGGGCAGCGAAGATGCAGCAGATACATAGCGTCTACCCAGGCGTCCTTGGAAAGATAAATCCCATGCGCCGCCTGTTCCAGCCCACGAGACTGTACGAATTGATAAAAAACAGGTTTTGAGATCCCAGCCGCCAAGACCTGCCCGGTGCGCAGCATCCCATCCTGGCGTTCCATCAGCTGGTCCAGTTGTTGAAATTGGCTCACGTTCTTCACCTTCCTTTCATGCTAATATTATATGAGAAATTAGCACAAAAGTAAAGTCGAAAATTGCCGGGCACTCACTCCCGGCAATTCTGTGTTTTCTATTTAGCCATACACTGCATCCTGGATCATGTACCGCAGGTCCTGCACCTTGCCAAGTAACCAGGCAGCGGCCATTGGCAGGCCCAGCGGGCTGACCAGGAAGGCGATCACCAGCAGGATAATGCCATTTTGCGGCGAGTAGGTCACAAGCACTGCGATTCCCAGTAGCGCCACCAGGGTGGAGGCCAGACCGAAGATAAAGCTGGACACATACAGCAGCCCGAAGCATACCCAGGTGAACAAGGCCAGCGCCAGCACTACCGGCGCAGCGATAATTTTCATCATCAATCTCAAGATAAACAGTAACGCTCTCATTTCTGCGCCCCCTTCCGCCAGTCCAGGTATGACTGGCACAGTTCTTCCACAGCTTTTTCATCGGCCTCTGTAACCTCCCGGCGGCCTTTCGTCCGGCGAAGCAATTCAAAGTCCTGGTAATCCGTGAGCAGCAGATCAAACAGTTCCTCCGGGGTCCGGCAGAGGATACCGTCCACGCAGTAGCGGGAATCCTTGTTCCAGGTCAATCGTACATAGCCGCGCCTGCATGGGAGGACTTCTTCCTCCAGGTCTTGCCGCAGGTAATCCCGGAACACCGTCAAAACATTTTCAAACGTCAGCATCAGCCATCACCTCGTTTCTGTCTCCATTATCCTCGATGCCATACAAAACTGCAATGATACGGGCAAAGAAAAAAGAGGGAGGCCCAGCGCAGCAGCCTGCACGCGCCGGACCTCCCTCTCAGCAGGGGCGTATGCCCCTGTCACGCCAGCTTTGCCAGTTGGGTCAATACCTGATGCACCCCATCCCACAAAGCCTCCTGCCGCCGGGATATATCCTCCAAGTCGGCGTCATAAATACGCCCGGTCTCATGCACGCGGCGGGTCAGCTGATTGAGGTTGTTGCTGGAATAGCGCATCAGGGAGACCAGATCTTTCAGCTCCGGCAGTTCCAGGCGCACCACATACCCGTCCAGGGCCATCTTGCGCAGATAGGCTTCCCGGTTCTTTGTCCCCAGCTGGGCCATCTTCTGCTCGATCAGCGCCAGCTCCTCCGGCGAAACCCGGAAGTTCAGCTGTACCTCCCGCTTGCGCTTGGGGGCGCTCACCTCTCCGGCTCCTGCTTTTTGCGGGCAGGCGCTTTTTTCTCGCCTTTTTCAGCAGAGCGAGGCTCCTGCTTCAGCTGGCGGCGGACCGAGGGGCGGCGCTGGCGCAGCTCCTTGCTGCGGTCCTCTTTGGCCAGGATCGTGACATAGGTGCCGGGCCGGTCCACTATCCCGGTGATCGCCAGGCTGCGGAACGGCAGCAGCGCCATCAGCTGGTCGTGGGCCTGGGTGCCTGCGCGGGCCAGAAAGTCCGGCGACACGCGGGCCATGTAGTGGGTGCCGTGGGGACTGTTGGGGGTATCCGGCGCACGAAGCTCCTGCAACAGCCGGGCTGCCTCGGCGTGGATTTCCTCCGGCGTCAGCGGCTGGAGCCGCAGATACTCCTGCCGTGCCTGGCTCAAGAACAGATCGACTAGGCCGGGGTGGCTGTCCACCGTAAAGTCCAGGTTGCGTTCGCCGCCAAAGCCGTCCGGGTTGGGCGGGATGTCCACGGTCCTGGCCCACGTCTTGTTGGCCGGGCTGAACCGTCCGTCCCAATCTTTCTGCTGAACGGTGTTCGCCAGCACATAGAGAGTGCGGGTGTAGCCGAACTGCTCAATCACCTGGGGCACGGCGTCTTTGCCCAGCCGGTTGTCCCGGTAGTTGTCGGCAATCGCCGCCTCGATGGCCTCCTTGCAGGCGATGTTGGCGCGGCGGGACGCCCGATACAAATCCAGGTCGCCCTGCTCACGGGCATAGGCGGCGTCGTGCCGGTAGAGCGGCAGTTCCCGCTGGGCATCCAGCGCCGCCTCGGCCCGCTGCTCGATGCTGTCCCGCACCATATCCATGTAGGAAGTCTCCCGGTCGGCAAACTCCTTGTAGACATCCGCCAGCGGGGACGGGGACGCCAGCAGTGCGGCGGCTCGGCTTTGGGGCAGATCCAGTTCCTCCATTGCCATCAAAATGTCCTCCCGGACCGTGTACTCGTAGGTATGCTTTAGAATTTCCTCCGGCGGCTGGCTTTTCAGCCAGTCGCGGAATTTATCCTGCTCGGCAGCCATCTTCTCATAGAGGGCCGTATTCAAATCTTTGTTCATATCATCTCGCCTCCTGTTCATGGTGTTTGGATTTCTTATCCGGGTTTCGGGGCGGCACCGGGCGGCGCAGCCCATCCAGCACGGAGGGCCGCGCACTCTTTGCCATCACCGTTGCCTGGGGCGGCCTGCCCCTGCCGTCAATGTTCAGCAGAACATCCAGCTCCGCCAGCCGGGCGGATTTGTCCCGCAGTTCCTGCTCCTGGGGGAAGGGCTTTCCCACTTCGGCCTTGGCGGCTGTCTGCTGCTGATAGAGGTTATCCAGCTGGTTCTTCACCGCCTCCAACCGCTGGGGCATCTGCGCCAGGGCGTTGTCGATGCGGATCAGATTGCCCCGTGGGTCAGCCCCCAGCGTTACGCGGTGGGTCATCTGGCCTTTCAGTAGGAGCGTATACTCCTTCCGAAAAGCGTCAAATATCACCGACATAGCAAAGCCCCGGTAACTGCCGATCTGTACCGGCTCGGAATTTTTGACCTCCTTGCAGGCGTCCAGCAGGGCGGCACCGGCGTTCTCCTTGTCGGTGAGGGCGTCACCTCGGACCTCTATGCCCGCGAAGCCGTCTTCCGGGTGAGGGTGTTCTGCCAGCGTAGCCATATCGGCCTCCAGCCCCGCAATAAAGCCTTTGTGCTTTTCGATTTCCTCCGGGAAGTATTTCAGCAGCTGGTCCTCCAGACGGTACTGCTTGCTCTGGTGGTCGGCCTTCATGAGCTTCAGACGGGATACCTCCACGTCCAGGTCCATACGCTCCTTGATGCGTGGGTCACCGGCGCACAGGGCCTTAATCTCCGCAAAGGAAAGCGCCGTTTCATCTACATCGTCACATGAGCGCACCGGACTTTTGCTGGTCATGATCTGGCTGATGAATTTCTGCTTGTTCTCCACGGTCTGCCAGAGGTAGGCATCGAAGGTCCCTTCCGTAACATAGCGGTACACATGAACCAGCGGGTTCTGATTGCCCTGGCGCTCAATTCTGCCTTTCCGCTGGGCCAGGTCTCCGGGCCGCCAGGGGCAGTCCAGGTCATGGAGGGCGATCAAGCGGTCCTGCACATTGGTTCCGGCCCCCATCTTGGTGGTACTGCCCAGCAGCACTCGCACCTGACCGGTACGGACTTTGGCAAACAGTTCTTTCTTCCGCACCTCGGTGTTGGCCTCATGAATGAAGGCGATCTGCTCAGTGGGCATTCCCTGGGCGATGAGTTTCTGCCGGATGTCCTCATAGACGGTGAAGGCCGGTTCCGGTTCGTCCAGCGGCACTGCCTGCTCCAGCGCATGGAGCGTGGGATTGTCCAGCGCCTTGGCTGCCTTTTTCGTGGGCCGGGCCTGGGGCGTGGAAATGTCGCAGAATACCAGCTGGGTCAGCTTGTCAGCCTCCCCGTCCCGCCAGATCTGCAGGATGTTCTCCACACACTGATTAACCTTGGTGCCGGGTTCATCCGGTAAAAGCGGGCTGACGATCCGCTGGTCCAGACCCAGCTTGCGGCCATCCGAGGTAATTTTGAGCATATTGTCCACGGAAGGGTCCACGCTGCCTGCGTGTACCTTAGAAGCCCGTTTGGATAGCGCCTGGACCATTTCCTGCTGATGCTCGGTAGGCTGGGCCACAATGTTGTGGTATTCCACCTCCGGCGTGGGCAGGTGCAGCTGGTCGGCGGTCTTGATGTCCGCGATCTCCTTGAATAGATTCATCAGTTCCGGCAGATTGAAAAACTTGGAGAAGCGGGTCCGCGCCCGGTAGCCGGTTCCTTCCGGGGCCAGTTCCAGAGCCGTCACGGTCTCCCCGAAGCGGCTGGCCCAGCAGTCAAAGTGGGTCATGCCCAGCTCTTGCAGCCGGTCATATTGGAGATACCGCTGCATGGTGTAAAGCTCAGTCATAGAGTTGGAAACCGGCGTGCCGGTGGCAAAGATGACGCCCCTGTTGCCGGTGATCTCGTCCATGTAGCGGCACTTGGCGAACATATCGCTGGATTTCTGCGCGTCAGTGGTGGAGAGGCCCGCCACATTGCGCATTTTTGTGTATAAAAAGAGGTTCTTATAGTTGTGTGCCTCGTCCACAAACAGCCGGTCCACGCCAAGCTGTTCAAAAGTAACCACATCGTCCTTGCGCCCCTCAGCTTGCAGCTTTTCCAGGCGTGCCTCCAGGGATTTTCGGGTTCGTTCCAGCTGCTTGACGGTAAACCGTTCCCCGCCGCTGGATTCCACCTCGGCAATGCCGTCGGTGATTTCCTGAATCTGCTCCCGAAGAAGCCGCTCCTGGCGTTCCCGGCTGATGGGGATGCGCTCAAATTGCGAGTGTCCCATAATGATGGCATCGTAGTCGCCGGTGGCGATCCGGGCACAGAACTTCTTGCGCCGGTGGGTCTCAAAATCCCTTTTCATAGCCACCAGGATGTTGGCCGAAGGGTACAGCCGCAGGAACTCAGACGCCCACTGCTCCGTCAGGTGATTGGGGACGACGAACAGGGATTTCTGGCACAAGCCCAGCCGCTTGGATTCCATCGCGGCGGCGACCATTTCAAAAGTTTTGCCAGCGCCCACCTCATGGGCCAGCAGGGTGTTGCCGCCATAAAGGATATGGGCAATGGCTCCCAGCTGATGCTCCCGCAAGGTGATGGAGGGGTTCATGCCGCCGAAGGTGATGTGACTGCCATCATACTCGCGGGGACGGGTAGAGTTCATTTCCTCGTTGTACTGGCGCACCAGCGCCTGGCGGCGCTCCGGGTCTTTCCAAATCCAGTCCTTAAATGCCTCCCGGATGGCCTGCTGCTTTTGTGCGGCCAGGGTGGTCGCTTTGGCGTTCAGAACGCGCCGCTCTTTGCCGTCCGGGTCCTCCACGGTGTCATAGATACGCACATCCCGCAGGTTGAGGGAATCTTCAAGAATTTTATAGGCGTTGGCCCGGTCCGTGCCGTAGGTGGTATAGGCCGCCACGTCGTTGTAAGAAACAGCGTTCTTGCCGGAGATCTGCCACTCGGCGGTGAAGGGCGAATAGTGGACCTCAATGCTGCGCTGGAGATAAAAGGGCGTGTCGAAGGTCTCATACATAAACTGCTGGATGTACTCTTTGTCGATCCAGGTGGCACCCAGGCGCACCTCGATTTCAGAAGCGTCCAGGTCTTTGGGCTGGGCCGCCTGCAAAGCCTCCACGTTGATGGCAAAAGCCGGGTCCTGCTCCGCCGCCCGCTGGGCCTGGCGCAGCTTCCGGCGCACGTTGCCGGAGAGATACTCATCGGCGGTGACATAGTGGGGCCGCCCGTCCGGTTCGTTCTGGCCTGGGACGCGGAAGATGACACCCCGCAGCTCGGCAGCCAGTTCTTCGCCGGTTTTTCCGGTGAGCTGCTCCATATAGGGCATATCCACACGGGCTTTTTCCGAGATGGAAACCGCCAGAGCTTCGGCGGCAGTGTCCACGGCGGCGACCGCCTCATGGGGCTTAATGGTCCGTTTCGTGAACATATCCGCCTTTCGTTCCAGCTTGCCGTCCTCGTCCAGCACCTCCAGGGCACAGAGCAGGTAGTAGCTGGAATCATCGGCAAAAGCCAGCCGGTTGCCCCGGTCGTTGATAAGGCCATATTTTTCAGAAAAGCTGTCATAAAGGCGGTTCAGTTCCGTCATCTGCGCCTGAATGTCGGCATCGGATGCACCGGCGTCCATCTCCAGGTCAATGAGTTGCTGTACACAGTCCCGCAGCTCCACCAGGCCCTTGACGCGGGCTTCGGCGGTGGCGTTCAGGTCGGGTCGCACCATGCGGCTGTTTTCCCGGAAGTACACCGTGCCGTCCACCACCGTGAAGGAGTAGTTTTTTACGTTGGGGTCAGCAGGAATGGAAGTGTCGATGTCCTCGCCCTCGCTCAGTTCCGGCAGTTCAGCCTCCTGGTAGTTCCCTCGGATGTACTTGACGGCATCGTGGAGCTGATCGGAAAACAGCAGTCCCTCAATGGGAGCCACCGTGTAGTCCTGCCTGCCGTACTGAGTGCTTTCAGCAGTGGGCCGCCCCAGCACCATCTCCGGGTGGTCGATGAAATACTGGTTGATGGTAAAGCCGTCCTGCGTCGTCGCGGACTGCGCTTGTTCGTTTCCGGCTTGCGCCGAAAAGCTCACGCGCTCCGTCACTCCTCCTTCTCCCACAAAGTCTTGCGACTTTGCGGGAACCCTGATGACACCGGTCTGAGTCCAGTCCGGCGCGATGTCGATGGGCCGGTCCCGCTTTTGCAGGAACAGGATGTCGGAGACCACCTCGGTCCCGGCATTGGCTTTGAAGGCGTTGTTTGGCAGCCGGATGGCCCCCAGCAGCTCGGCCCGCTGAGCCAGATACCGGCGCACGGTGGAATCCTTGGCGTCCATTGTGTAGCGGGAGGTTACAAAGGCCACCACGCCGCCGGGGCGCACCTGATCCAGCGCCTTGGCGAAGAAATAGTTGTGGATGTTGAAGCCCAGCTTATTGTAGGCACGGTCGTTTACCTGGTATTGTCCGAAGGGGACGTTGCCCACGGCCAAGTCATAGAAGTCCCGCCGGTCGGTGGTCTCAAACCCCGCCACCGTGATGTCGGCCTTGGGGTAGAGCTGCCGGGCAATGCGTCCAGAAATGCTGTCCAGCTCCACGCCGTACAGCCTGCTTTCTGCCATGCTCTCCGGGAGCATCCCGAAGAAGTTGCCCACACCCATAGACGGCTCCAAAATGTTGCCGGTACGAAAGCCCATGCGTTCCACGGCCTCATAGATGGCGCGGATGACAGTGGGGCTGGTGTAGTGGGCGTTCAGGGTGGAGGCCCTGGCGGCAGCGTATTCCTCCGGGGTCAGCAGCTCCTTCAGTTCAGAATACTCCGCACTCCATGCAGGTTTATCCGCGTCAAAGGCATCCGCCAGACCGCCCCAGCCAACATACTGTGAGAGCAAATGCTGTTCTTCCGGGGTAGCATAGCGGTTCTCCTGCTCAATCTGCTTCAGCGTGGCAATCGCCTTGATGTTGCGCCAGAACTTTTCTTTCGGTCCGCCGGTTCCCAGATCGTCGTCCAGGATGCGGAAGTTTTCAGGCGAATGCGGCTGGGGCGGTGTGGGTTCCGGTTCATCCACGCGCAGCCGCTCCACCACCACATCATAGGGCAGGCCGTTCTTGTCGCCGGGATTGACCGTCACTGGCTCGGAGGTGATTTCCGGCGCAGAGGTTTCTCTTGTGTCCGGCGTAAACAGTCCGGCGTTGCGCTCATCCTGGCGGAGCCAGGTTTCAAACTGTTCCCGGCCGACCACATCGTAGCTCCAGGCATAAGGCCCGGTGTAAATGCGGACAGAGTTATCCTCAATGGCATCAATCGTGCCGGTGATAGGGTGGTCAGGCGCGGGGAGCGTCACCTGGTCGCCCACCTGGTAGGACGGGGTTCCTTCCAAGAGAGGGGTGTGCCGGTCCGCGAAGCCTTCCGGGTCCTGAAAGAAGCCGTCCAGCTCGTGCACATACAGTCCCCGAAGAAGCGGTGTGAGTTCACCCCAGCGATATGCCAGAGTTGCAAGTTTTCGTTCCTCTTGGTCCAGAACCTCAATCTCAATGCTGGTAGTGAAAGTGCGGTAGTCCGCTATACCACCGGTTGCAAGGTCCATCGTCTCCACACGCCCGGAATACAGTTCAGAAAGGCGCTGGGCGATTCTGGTGTTGCCCTCGCCATCCCGCAGCCAGCGGGAAATATACTCTTTGTCCTGCCAGGTAAACAGGCCGGAGGTCAGCACTTCCCGCAGGTCCTGGTCTACCTTTTCCGGGTCAGCGGAAAGGAACTCGGTAATGGAGCCGTTCCGCAGGTCATTTTTCAAAAGCTGCTCGAACCGTTCCCGGCTCTCAGCCCGGAAGATGGGGTAAGCCATGCCGGAAGGAAGGAGCTGCACCGTATCCTCCCGCAGCTCCGTGATCTGGTATTCCTGATTGTCCAGATAGACCGTATCGCCCTCATGGTAGACCGGCGCTGTGGGATCGTAGACCTTTTCTTCCGGGATAGCCTGCTGGATGGCCTCGTATTCCTCATCGGAAACGGTAATGTCGATCTCATGGGTTGGCTCTCCGTTCCCGATGGTGATGGTGTCTCCCGCACGGGTGATGGGCTGGCCGGATAAATCCGGCGGCGCAGGCTGTGCGGACGATTCCTCTGCGGCAATCTGCTCCACATCCTGCATTACCTGCTGGATGAACGGGTCACTATCCAGCTTTTCCGGGTCTGCGACCTGACCGTTCACGATACCACGCTCGGCCAGAGTCTCCCGGATGGCGATGGGGTCGATGTTGTCAAAGCGGTCCTGTTCCTCTTGGGTGTAGAAGCGGTCCTCCTTGATAAGCTGTGCAATCCGGCGCTGTACCTTGGGCCAGGACACATCACCCGCCGCGCCGTCCACCGTCACAGGGAAGGCAGGCAGATCATCGCCAAACTCCTGCCGCAGCCAGGCGGCGGTGTCCTTTTCACGGGCGTGGTCCTTCATATAGCGCACGACTGCGTGCTTGCTCTCAATATTGCCGTTCCATTCCTGGATAGCCGCGTCAATCTCGGCTTGGGTCAGCGTCCGGCGCTGGGGCGCTGCCGGGCGCTCTGTCGTGGTATGGTGTTCCGGCATAGAAAAAGGACCGGGCGTTTGTACGCTCGATCCTTCGTCGATGGCTTTTATTTGTTCCGCTTCGGAGAGGAACAGGTTTAAGGTCAGCTGTTGATAAGTTCCGCCAGCAGGATTTCTTCCGCCTGAGCCTTGCAGGTGTTCATCAGGCCCACCCACTTCATCGGGTCGCGGGCTTTCAGCTGCTCCGTCGCGCCCGCTGCCTCGGCCAGCTTCGGCATCATCTGCTCCAGACGCCGGTTCGCCGTCTCGTCGATCTCCGCGAGGTGCGGGTACAGCTTCTCGGTCATCAACAGCTGGTTGTACAGGATGGGCCGGTGCTCCTTCAGATAGGTTTTCCGCATCCTGCCGTACTTGCCCAGGGGCTTCGGCGGCTGCTCGGTCAGCTTCAGTTCGGGAATCAGATAGTCCCCGTTCTGGATGTAGGTCAGGTTGTTCTCCATGTGTGACGCTCCTTTCCGCGATCTGTGCGCGTTCGTAGTTTTGGATGGTGACGCCGATCTGCCGCAGCACCTGCTGACTTGCCTGGCTGACGGCTGTTCCCAGCGCCCTGACAGTGGCCGGGGTGTTGAAGTCAAAGATCGGCATGAAATCTTCGTAATCAAAGTGCTGTTCCGGCTCCAGTCCGCAGCGGGACATCAGGGCATAGGCGATGCTGACAGTGGCGGCTGATTGGAACTGTACTCCGATGTCAATTTCATCATATTCCTCCAGGAATGAACCGTCAACGATGTGGCGAATGTCCTGTTGATACTCCGTCCAGTATTCCTCCGCCAGTTTTCCGGCCACACGGGTCAGCTGTTCGGCAAGATCGCTCCCGGTCATTTCATAACGGTTTTCCAGCATGGCTGCGACCGGAGCAGTATGGGATTCTTCCAGCGTCCACAGCCAGGGGGTGCGGGAATGTTCACGGGTGCCGGTGTCGGAAATATCGAACACATAGCGCAGGCGGGGCCGGTCCCCGGAATCGTCCACCAGGGCGATGCCCTTGGAACCGCGCCGCACATACCGGCCCATGCGGTCATTCCACAGGTCGTACTCGGCGCAGGCGGTAGCGTCCGGGCGCTGGGCGTAGATCATCAGCTGCTCATGGTAAGGGTACTTGTAAAGCCGGGCGGCGGTGGTGAGAAAGCCCGCCCACTCCTGCCAGCTGCCGGTGAGCTGGACCGCGACCTTCTCCGCCATCTGCGCGTACATTTCTGCTTTGGTTGGCATGGTTATCTGTCCTCCCTTCTGTTTTGGATAAAAGAAAAGCAGGAAACCTCGAAAAAGATTTCCTGCTCGGTAGTGTCGCCGGTGGCGGCTGGTATTCAGTTTTGAAAGTTCGGGGCAGGTTGGTTAGATAATAGACATTCTTGTAAATGGAAACTAATTATAAAAAAATCAAGCAAGCTATTCCTATAATGATAAAAAAACATCCTCCAACCCTTGTGCTTATTTTAAACAATTCTGACGGTTCATTCGCTTTATCACTTTTCCAACTTTCTGTTATCTGAAAGAAAATTGAAGGACTTACTACCATTAACAAACCTATAACTAAAAAAACAATTCCTACCAAAATGTACATATCACTCTACCTCCCTGAAAATTTGCTTTATCGTTATCTTTATTATACTATGACCGGTTACTTTTGGGAATATATGAATTGTAAACTTGCTGGACAGATTATCATTTATTCTTCAAAATCCGGGTACAGCTCCAGTGCATCGAACTCGGTATCGGTCATGGCTCGGAGCTTGGCGAGGGGGCTGTCCGTCAGGGCCAGCAACTCGGTCTCGTCCGGCTCCGAATAGCCGCGCATCTCGAACAGTGCCTCAATAGCTCCCTCACGGGTGCCGGGGTTGTAGATGCACAGCAGGTTTATTTCCTCAAAGGTAAAGTTTCCCATATCAAATCTCCCTTTCCGCGCTTTTTTTGGGCGCTATCTTTTTATGTTCGGGTTTCGGCTGGCTTCTCAACTGTTCCACGACGGATTTTCTTTTTTCCCGTTCCTCCCGATGGGCGGCGGCTGCCAAATCCATGAGGGAGATGGGCTGGCCGTTTCTGGCCTGCTGTTCCAGTTGGGCCACGGTCGGCTCCTTGGAGCCGTTGTTGATCACGCCGTCAATCATGCCGTAATCGTCCTCCACGGTCATCTCCGCATTTTTCAGGTGATTTTCCGGGAGGAATCCGGGAATCTGCTGAAAACCAACACTGTCAACATAGTGGCAGGATACCACGCCGTTTTGCTTGAGGGCAACAATGTCGCTGACGCTCATGGAAGGACTGTGGAAGTCCACCGGTTTTTCCAGATTGAACTGCTGGAAGATCTGTTCCAGCTTTGCGTCAGTGCTGCCGGTAGCGGTCAGAGGCGCGGTATAGACCAGATCATAGCTGCCGCGCTCCACAGAGATGTCATGGCTTTGCAGCCAATCCATATTCATAAAGCGGATATTATGCGGGTCATCCCGGCTCACCTGGTAGATGGCGAAGCAATCGCCCTCATGGGAGAGAAACGCCTGCTCCCGTTCCAACTGCCGGTCCTGCCGCTCCAGCACTTTCTCATGGAACTGAGGACTTTCTTCCCATTCGTCGCGGGCCACAGCAAAGATACCATCATGGGCATCCAGGTCGGAGCTGTCAAAAGCCATCTCCGGGTTTTCGCCCTCCTGGATGATGTACACGGTCAGATCGCGCTCCACCAGCTCATAAGCCCGCTCTTTGGAGAGGGGCAGAAGGTCGCTGTCCATGTAGCCGCACTTTTCCAGATCGTCCTGGGTCAGCGCCGGGTCCGGCATGGGGTATTCGTCCAGCGCCTGCTCTGGTGTATCGGGCAGCTGGGTGACTTCCGGCACAGCGGCCTGGGCCGCTGCCTGCATCTGTTGGACTGCCGCCTCCTGCAAGGTCTCGATCATGGACAGCGGCGCATACCGAATGGACTGGCCGCCCATGCCGTGCATCTCACAGATTTTCAGTGCAGCGGTGGACAACGGCAATTCCGGCGCATCCAGCTGGCCGCCGTCCAGTGCCCGCATGGTGTCCTTGTCGTAGATGGTGTAGTCATAGCCTGCGTCGCAGGGCTGAATGTAGAGGTACAGCCGTCCGTCCAATTCATAGAGTTTTTCCGTCTGCGCCTGGGCCTTGACCTGCTCCACCGTCATACTGCCATCTTGAAGGGCGTTGTGCAGCTTTACACACTCGTCATGGGTGCCGGTATAAAGTGTCTCTCCGGGGGTGAGGGACAAATCATCTGCAACGCTATATTCCTGGATATAGGTGCTGTCTGCCGGTGAAGTCCGCTCAAAATTGCTGTGGAGTTTATACACATGGCGGGCGGGGGACTGCATGGGAACTTCCGGCTCCGGCGCAACTTCCTGTTGGGGCACCGCCTGTTCCAGCTGGGCGGTCAGATCAATGCCGCGCTCCTTACAAATTTCCTTGTAGTGCCGGTCAATATCGGAAATCAGCTCACCGGCGGTCTTATTGATAACCTCCAGGCTGGCCCGCAGCTCCTTCAGTTCCTTGCCTTGACTCCAGCTGGCAATATAGCCGAAGCTGTTTTCGCCAGTCTGGATACCGTAATACTGGCAAACCGCATAGGAGATGCTCTCCGCCTGGACTTCCTCAGTATGCCGGTCCTTCGCTGCCTGGACCTCGGCAGAGTGATCTTCCTCCACCTCCAGCCGCCACTCGAACTGATTCTCGTCCACAAAGCGCCAGTCTGCATCGGCAGCGAACTGTTCAGCCTCTGCTTCGGTGGCAAAGCCCTGGGAATAGTCCCGCTTGGTCCCGCCGTCGCTGACCATGACCACCTTCCAGGTGGGTTCGGGTTCCGCCCGTTTCGGGTCGTGCAGCTTGCTGTGGGCGGTCTCATGAACGGCAGCGGAAACGGTCTGCACCTCGCTCATGCCTTCCCGGATGGCGATGCGCTGCTGATCGGAGGAAAAATAGCCGTCCATGTTTGCATCCATCGGCTCAAACTCGATGGGGACCGGGGCGGACCGGCGCAGGGCCTCCATAAATACCTCATAGTTCTGGACATTCCCGGAAAGAGAGGACGCCAGTTCCGGCAGGGGCTTGCCGTCCGTCTGGCTGACGTCGAACACCTTCACCGGGCGGAACAGTGGGATCTCGATTTCCTTTTCCTCCATGATGACCTTTCCATCCTTATCCAGCATGGGGGCTTTGGTGTCCGGGTCCAGCTTCTGTTCCTCGATTTTCTTCTTATATGGTGTCGGGGCAATGATGGTAATGCCGTGTTCACCCCGCTTCACATGGCGGGAAAACTGGTTTTTCCACTTGTTGTAACCGGCCACCAGGGTGGCGTCCGGGCGCTGCATATAGATGAGCATGGTGTTGTTGACGGAGTAGCGGTGGAAGCGGGACATCACGGACAGGTAACGGCGGTATTTGTCGCTCTCGAACAGCTCCTTGATACCCTGTTCAATGCCCGCCGTGATTTCTTGCAACCGCTCCCGGTTGGTGGGTTTGTCAGCCATGATTTTCACTCTCCCTTCTATGGCCGAAAGTTCAGCGGTGTGTTCTGCGATCCACCGGTCCTGTTCCTCGGTGCTGCTGTCGAGAAACGTATCCAGCAGATAGCCCATGTAATCTTTCTTTTGAATGGCCTCCATAAAACGGGGATGCGGGTCCTCGTCCGGCGTTTTGGGGGAATAGTCGGTTTCCCATTTTCGGAGCAAGTGGTAGTAGTCCGCCAGAACACGCCACCCATGTTCCCGTTTTTCCTTTAATTTCTGCGCCTCGGTTTTCTGCCGGACGTAACGCCTTCGGGGAGGGGCCTGACTGTCATAGGCCAGGCCAAAATCCAGGGCCAGCTTTTCGGCGGCCTCCTTGGGGGACAGGTCATAGAGCCGGGCGGTGAAGTCGATCACATCGCCGTCTGCGCCACAGCCGAAACAGTGGAAACGTGTGTCCACCTTCATGCTGGGGTTGCGGTCATCGTGGAAGGGGCAGCAGGCCATACCGCCGCGCTTTACCTCGATGCCGTACATTTCCGCCGCCTCCCGGACGGTGACGGACTGTTTCACGACTTCAAAGACACTCTCGCCCATGCTCACTTGTCACCCGCTTTAGGGACGGGCGGCCTGTACCCGGCAGCCTTGGCCCGTTCGCTGGCAGCCTTGCGGCGCTCGGCGCTGTACGGTTCCCGGACAGACACGCAGCGTTTGGGCACCGTAAAGGTCTGACGGTCTTTTTTTACGATCTGGTCCGGGTACTTCTCCGCCAGCCGCCGCAGCTTCTCCAACAGCTTCGGGTCATGGGTGTAGACCTCGGCGGTGGCCTCGGCCTGGTTGTAGAGGATAATGGTTTCCTGTTCATATAAACTCAGTTTCATTTGCCGCCTTTCTGCCGGTCAAAGTCCAGCTTGAAATTGACATACTGGCCGGTATCTTCCAGCACCACGGTGGCGTCGTAGGTTTTGCCGCTCTTTTCGGAGTACAACCCGGTCACACGGGCGCGGCCATCTTTGAGCAGCACCGCCACAATGGCCTTGGTGGGCTGTTTGCGCTTCGCGGCCCACCACTTGCTGTTTTTCCAGATGGCAAATTTGCAAGATTTGTCCTGGCAGAAGAAGCCCTTTTGCATTTCTGCAACCTCGCCGCCGCAGCGGGGGCATTTGCCCACCACCTCGCGGGGCGGGGTGAACAGGTACTCGCTACCTTTGATGACCTGATAGGTTCCCACCAGTTCTTTCAGCATGGCGCAGATCCCGTCCATGAAGTCCTCCGGGGCCAGCTCGCCGCGCTCGATCTCACCCAGCCGGTACTCCCAGTCGGCGGTCAGCAGCGGGGATTGCAGCTGCTCCGGCAATACTGTGATAAGGGACACTGCATCGTGGGACGGTATCAGCTGCACGGTTTTCTTGCTCTTTTTTCGTTCCAGGAAGCCGGTGGAGACCAGTTTTTCTAAAATCCCGGCGCGGGTGGCGGGGGTGCCGAGACCTTTGCGCTCGGCATCCTCCGGCATATCTTTGGCACCGGCGGTCTCCATCGCTGCAAGAAGCGTATCTTCCGAAAAATGTTTGGGTGGGCTGGTTTTTCCCTCCTTGACGGCGGCACCGGCGA
>ERZ834382.1547-NODE-1547-length-19305-cov-4.138078_pt1 | contig 19305 bp, 20 predicted proteins | sample MGYA00519692_ERZ834382 | MGnify/ENA primary metagenome ERZ834382 (study PRJEB31850, sample SAMEA3708751) | human gut metagenome | biome: human gut; feature: human-associated habitat; material: faeces | place: China | collected 2014 ...
CTTTTCCCGTTAAAAGCTGTTCCGGTGTAATATCCAATGCGTCACATATGGATAATAAACAGTCTGCTTTTGGATTTGTCTTTTTCTTTTTCCAGTCACTAATGTTGCTTGTTGCAATCCCGGTTCTTCTCGACAGTTCCAGCTGGGTCATGTTCTTCTGCTCCATTATGTAAAAAATTCTTTCACTGATAATCATATGTGTTCCTCCGTTATATTATATATCCGCATTTATCGATTTTATTTCCGTTTATACGGTCAGTCTATCATGCCACAGCATTTCTTTCAATAGAAACGATAATATTTCTGAATTTCTCAATATTTTCTGTTTTATATAATTTCATGTACAACTGTTTTATTCTCTTCATACGAAGATAATTATCAGGATCCGGTAATTGAGCCAGTCCCATTGCGTCTGCATACTTTGCCACCATTTCTCCAATGAAATTCGCCAAATCACTCCATGCATCTCTTTCTTTGATAACTACTTTATTTTTAATCATAATTGAAATCCTTTCTTTTTTGCAAATTGGCAAGCAGTGCCCCGGTATATACCCGGCGCATTTTTGCTTGTTGGGGAAAATGCCCCAATCCCCTCGAACTGCGGATAAACCGCAGAACCACGCTAACGCTTTTTATCAGTTCACCTTCTCTTCTTTGAATCTTCCTAATATACGCACTCATATTTTGAACTCCGGCTTCCTTCATCCGATCATGCAGTATTTCCACCTCCTCCGGTTTAAATTTCACATAAATACCTTTTGAATACTCTTTCACTTTGCATTTCCTCCACTCTTTTTACTTTGTTTTTTAGAAATCACTCTATCGGGGCAATTGATGACTTTCTAAAAAATAGGCAACAAAAAAGGCAACCGATGTTACTCGATTGCCATGCTGCCACTTTTGCAAGACTGTATACTTTCAAAAATTTGTTAGTATTGTAAAAATAGTTTTGTGAATAATTCTGTCTATTTTCCATTACAAAATGATAATTGACATTTTAGAAATAGTTGTTCTCAGATTTTCTACAAAATTAGCTGAAATAGTTAATTGTGGCTCCCATTTAGTAATATCATTATCTCCATAATATCTTATAGTCCCAAACTTAGAAGCTGTGCTGTTTTTTCCATCAAGAAGTGCATTTGCCTTTTCAAAATCATCAAGCAAAACTGCCATCTGCATTACGTGTCCCGGTCTGTTATGTTTTACAATAGATAAAATTCCGTCCTGCTTAAGCACTCTGGTAAAAATCTTTATTACTTCTGCCTTGTCATCAACATACTCAAGTACATTATGACAAATGATAATATCAAAAGTTTTACCAATTCTAACAACTGAACATTATAATTACCATTCTCTTTTAATAAGTGAATTATTGGTGCTTTTTTTGTACTTTATTTGCCTTATATCATATTCTCTTAATAACGGATGGTCTTTATCTATTCCTGAATCTATTATTATTCTCATTTCTGAAAATGAAAGGTCTTTCCCTTCCGTTTCTTCTGTTAAATGATGGAATTGTTAACGACAGTTTGGTATGTTCCCACACTCCACATCCAAGACAACCGATACATTTATCACGTCTGAAATGGACTTTTTTAAGGTATTTTGCTCTTTTCTATCAAAGCTAAAAAACCTCACAAAGTGCCGGAAGTCGAGAAGTTTTACAAGCTTCCCGACTCGCGGGCAGTCGTCGAATTCCGCATAAACACTGGCTTTACAGCCAGTTGTTTTTTCGGAACTCTCCTCGTTGCCTTCGCGCAAATCAAGGATTTTTACGAATCTGTACGATGTAGTGCAACTATTGTCTCTACATGCACTGTTCCAGGGAACATATCCACTGCGCATGCTTTTTCAACCTTATACCCCTGTTCCTGAAGCATTTCCAAATCTCTTGCAAGACTTGTTGGCTTGCAACTTATATACACCATTCTATCCACGCCAAAATTTATTATCTTCTGTAATGCTTTAGGATTTATTCCATCACGGGGAGGGTCTAAAACTATTAAATCCGGCTTGTCATGAAGTTCATCGATTACCTTCAATACATCTCCTGCGATAAAAGTACAATTATCCAGATTGTTTAAGCTTGCATTAACCTTTGCAGCTTCAACAGCTTCCTCTATGATTTCAACCCCAACTACTTTTTTTGCAACAGGCGCAAGAATCTGGGCGATTGTTCCGGTTCCGCTGTATAGGTCAAATATCAACTTGTCCTTTGTTTCTCCGATATATTCTCTTGCTTTTGAATACAAAACTTCCGCTCCAAGTGAATTAGTCTGGAAAAATGAAAAAACGGAAATTTTAAATTTTAATCCCAAAAGCTCCTCGTAAACATACTCATTTCCATAAAGAATTCTTGTCTCATCGCTTTGCACAACATCTGCCAAGCCATCATTAATAATATGAATAACTCCGCACAGCTTAGCTGACAAATCAAGTGCCTTTATTTCTTCCACCAAACTCATTAAGTCAGCTTTCTTCTCCATTTCTGCATCTGATGTTGTAACAATGGCAACCAAAAGTTCTTTTGTCTTAGTTGTTCTTCTGACTAACAAATGTCTTACATAACCTTCGTGACGTAATTTATGATAAAAAGGTAACTCTTTTTTTGCACAGTAATCCAAAACACATCTTAAAATAATATTGTAATCCCTGTCTACAATCTTGCAGTTATCCACTGTTACAATGTCGTGGAAACTGTTTTTCTTATGCATTCCAAGTGCCAAAGGTCCATCCTTAAACTCGTCACCAAAAGAAAATTCCATCTTATTTCTGTAGCCCCACTGCACAGGACTGCCAAGTATTCCCTCAAACTGGTAGTCTCCTTTGATTGCATTGTCAAGAATCCCCTTAACCATGTCTTCCTTAAGTTTCAACTGATTCTCATAACTCATTGTCTGGTAAGAACAGCCACCGCAATCACCGAAATGTGGGCAATTAGGTTCAACATCTTCCATTGGTGATTTTTCAATTATTTCCTTTAATCTTCCCTGAGCCTTTCCGGAACGCTTCTTTGAAACAACAAACTTAACCTTCTGACCCGGCAATGTGCCTTTTACTGATGCTACTCCATCTTCACCACAATCCACTTCCCCTTTATTAGGAAAAGTAACCTTTGTAACTACTCCTGTATATTCAACACCTTTTTTCATCTTTGCTCCTTTTTTACATGCTTCTTTATATATAAATGTTAATAATAAACCTTAATTAAAAAATTTCATATACTCTAAAAACAACTTTGACCCAAACAAAGCAGTCGCCGGATTCTACCAACTACTACTCAGCTTGGGCCACTTTTTGTTGTTTGCTTTTTAATTTTTATTCTTCTTCAAAATCGTCTTCATCTTCGTCTTCAAAGAGATCTTCGAAATCATCTTCAAAGTCATCATAATAATCTCTGTTAACAAATCTGTAGATTGCATATGCGGCACCTGCTACTGCTGCTACTGCTGCAATTACTGCCAAAACGATTGCAACAATCTTCTTTGTTTCTTTCTTCTCATTGTCTTTTGTTAAGATTTTTCCAATCTTTACGCCCTTAATTAAATCGTCCATTTCTGTCACCTCGTTTTCTATCTGATTGATAATAGATTCAAAATTTATACTTATTGGTATTATACCAAAAATCAAATATATTTACTACAATTTTTTAAGTTTTGCAAAAGATGCCATCATAACTTTTTGACCTGCTGTGTCAAACTCAACTGTTACCTGATAATCTCTTGGTCCGTCCTCAACTCCAAGGACAGTTCCATCACCGAATTTAATATGATGCACTCTGTCGCCAACGCCATAATCAATGTCTGCCTTTGTTACAACAAACTGCTTTCCAAAGCCCGGCTTAGTTGACGGATTGCCATATGCAGGCTTCTTTGCCATTGTTCTATAAGCGTTTTTGTGTTCATTTGCAGCAAAATTTCTTGAACCGCCGTAAGATGAACCCATATAGCCTGAGCCACCATGATTTAACGAGCCTTCATAGCCGCCGAAACCACTAAAAGATGGTTTCTTCTCAAAACCTGCTGCAACTCTATCCGTTACATTTTTGCTGTTTACAAGGCTCATTGGGATCTCTTTTACAAATCTTGAAATAATATTGTACTGAGTCTCCCCTCTTACCATTCTACGCTTTGCGTAGCTTATTGTTAGATGCTTCATTGCTCTTGTTATTGCAACATAGCAGAGTCTTCTTTCCTCTTCCAATTCTTCCGGATCATCTGACATAATGCTCATATATCCCGGGAATAATCCGTCTTCCATCCCGCAAAGAAAAACATTAGGAAATTCAAGTCCCTTTGCACTGTGAACTGTCATTAAAACAACATAACTGCTGTCTTCATCTAAGTTATCAATTTCTGAAACCAAAGCAACTTCTTCCAAAAATTCTGCAAGACTTGGATTGTCTGTATTCTCCTCGTATTCAGTTACTTTTGTTATTAATTCATCAATATTTTCGATTCTGCCATTGGCTTCATCTGTGTTTTCTGCTGCAAGTTCTGCCACATATCCTGTCTCGTTTAACACTTCGTTAACTAACTCTTTTAAAGACATACTCTGTTGCTGGTCTTTGAAATTCTCAATTAAATCAGTGAATTTTCTTACCTTTGTTGCTGCTCTTTCAAGCCCCGGAATGTTTTCAACTTCAAGCAATGACTCATACAAATTAAAACCGTAAGCTCTTGCAAAATCCTTAGCCTTATTAACTGTAGTCGCACCAATGCCTCTCTTTGGCACGTTTATAATTCTTTCTACAGCTATGTCATCTGTTGCATTGCAGATAATTCTAAGGTATGCCAAAACGTCTTTGATTTCTTTTCTCTGATAGAAGTTCTGTCCGCCAATGATTTTGTAAGGAATATTTCTAAGCAATAATTTTTCTTCCAATGCTCTGGATTGGGCATTTGTTCTGTACAAAATCGCGTAATCACTATAATCTGCCCTTCCAAAATCCACATTCTCCTTAATTGTTGAGGCTACCATATCTGCCTCTGCGTAAGCGTCTTCAGCCTGATACAAATCTATTTTTTCACCCTGTTCATTGTCACTCCAAAGTGTCTTGTCTTTTCTACCTTTATTGTTGTGAATAACTTCATTTGCCGCATCAAGAATAGTCTTTGTTGAACGGTAATTCTGCTCCAGCTTAACTACCCTTGCATTGTTAAAGTTTTTCTCAAACTGAAGAATATTGGAAATATCCGCACCTCTAAATTTGTAAATTGACTGGTCATCATCACCTACTACGCAAAGGTTCTGATACTTAGAAGCCAGCAGTTTAATAAAAGCAAACTGAGCCCCGTTAGTATCCTGATACTCATCAACCATAATATACTTTAATCTTTCCTGATAGCTTTCCAAGACTTCCGGACACTGTTTAAAAAGCTGAACCGTCTTCATTATAAGGTCATCAAAATCCAACGCGTTATTCTTCTTCAAAGCTTCCTGATAATTATTGTAAATTTTTGAAAGATTAAGCAATTTAAAATCTGACTGTGCCATCTGGGCAACCTCGCCTGTTGTTACAAGCTTGTTTTTGAAATCAGATATTTTTCCAAGAACTGCGTTCTCCTTATACATCTTTGGATCAAGATTAAGATTCTTGATTACGTCCTTTAAAAGTTTCTTCTGGTCTTCTGTATCGTAAATAGTAAAATCGTTACTATATCCTATTCTGTCAATATATCGTCTTAAAATTCTTACGCAGGCTGAGTGAAAAGTACTTACCCAAACCTGTTCCGCACCAAAACCTACAATCTTATTTACACGCTCACGCATTTCACCTGCCGCTTTGTTTGTAAAAGTTATTGCCATAATATTGTATGGCTGAACGTGTTTTTCTTCTATTAAATATGCAATTCTATGAGTCAGCACTCTTGTCTTTCCTGAGCCGGCACCTGCCAATATAAGCAATGGTCCTTCCGTATGATAAACTGCCAACTGCTGCATATCATTTAATGTTTCGTATATATTATTCATAAATTCCATCCTTACCGGTAATTATAATTGTTTAATTTGTTATTATGATTACGTTGATTGTAATCTGTTTCCAATTTTCATAATCATTTACACTGCTAAAATATTTTAACATATTCCATTCTAAGAATAAAGACACCTTTAATTTTGTTTTTTATTATATTTGCTTGTTTCAATTTTATATTCCAATTCCTGTATTCTATGATTTTATATAGATTTTTTTATTAATATTTTATCTTGTGGTTTTTATTACTACGTGTTATCCTTGTAGTATCAGATAATAAATTATTTATGGAGTAAGACAATGCAAGCAGAAGATTTAATTAACCAGGTTTTAGAAGAAATAGAATCATTTAATATTAATGATATCCCTAATATAGATTTGTATATGGATCAGGTAACAACATATCTTAATGGAAAGTTTAATACTTCCAAAAGACATGACGATGACAAGCTTTTAACAAAGACCATGATTAACAACTATGCAAAAAGCCGCCTGTTGCCTCCTCCTGAAAAAAAGAAGTATTCAAAAGATCATATGATTATCTTAATCTTAATCTTTTTCTTTAAGAATGTTATATCTATAAACGATATCCAGACTATTGTAACTCCACTTCTAAAGGATTATTACAATAATGATGACATTCCTAATTCGTTAGAAGATGTAACTAACGCTTTCTTAAATCACGTTCAGAAAAGCGACCTTATTGAGCCTTTGATTAAAGAATTTAAAAATTCTCAGAACATCTTTGGCGACTTAGAAAGCTCTGATCGTGAATCAATTGAAACAATCGGGCTAATTGCCACATTAAGCTACGATATGTATATTAGAAAAAGACTTATTGAAAAGCTTATTGATTCTTTGCCTAGTTCAAAGGAGAATACTAGCAAAGATAAGAAATAAATTGTAGTGTTCCACGCACTTTTTCTGCACCGTACCCAGATATATTCAAACCTTCTATTTTCTGGGTACTTTTTTATTTTATGTAAACCAATTATATCACTTATTCTTGCTTCAAATACATTTTTGCCACATATTGATTTTTATTCTATGTATTATATTAACCAATATGTCACTTATACTATATTTTCTTCAATATTTGTACCCCGAAAATTACACTTCCTTTAATTTTCGGGGTACACTCTATTAAAATTATAATTTTCTCCGTGTTATGTTAACCAAACATATTCAGAATATTCAAATTAACTGTATGTATTTCAAAAAAATAAATCATACGCAGTTAACATGCTACTTATAACAAAATGTTGTGGTTATTTCATAATCCGCTATTCCGATTTCCTGTAGATTAGTAAACACTTCACATTCTATCTTATATGTTAATCCTTCAATCATATTATAATTAGTAAGACTTACTCCTATTCGCACTTTACTTCCTGGTGCTAAACTTATCGGTGGTCTCCTAGAATTAAGAATTTCTTTTTTGCTTACATACTCTTTCTTCTCACCATTCTTGACAATTAAATAGTATGGATATGCCACAAAAATACATTGGTCTGACTTATTATTTAATTCAAGCTTTACATAATCTTTATTACCTTCTACAACCTTGACTGTAACATTCTTATTAGTAGCTTTTTTTAATTTCTTTTTCACCTGCACATTTATAGTCTTTCTCTTACCATATTGATCCTTTAATGTTATCTTTGCCTTGCCAATCTTTTTAGCTTTAACTAATCCTTTTTTATTAACAGTTGCTACTTTCTTATTAGTGCTTTTCCATTTTATTTTTTTCATTGACAAATTGCATAATTTTGCACTTTTACCCTTTTCAATAACAACAGTTTTAAATCGGTTTGTATCAATTTTTACGGTTTCTGCATTAACAATATTTCCCTGACTGCAAATAAATAACATAATCACCATTACTATCACAACGCTTATTTTTGTGTTCATACTCCCTCCTAATAAAAAGCATATCTCCAGTTATTATAAATATCTCCATTTCCTGGATTATAATAAAATTTATATCCCGTATTTCCATTTAATTCTGAAGGAAAAATATGATTGACTACATATACATTTTCTCCATTCATTGGCATATTAGGATCCATATAAACATAATAATATCGCTGCAAGTCTGTTCTATAATAGCATCCACACAAAGCTACTGCATGAGCATAATTTTTTGCACTGTTTTCTTCATTATGTAAGAAACTACAAAAAACCGGTTTATGGCTTTCCATTAAATACAAAACATCTGTAAAAGATAATTTATGTTCAACATATTTCATAGATATTGCATAATACTCCCACATTCTCTTTTCCCACTGAATATTTCCAACTGGATCCGCATTGTATTTTTTCTTTAAATCATAATACACTTTCCTTGCATTACATTTAACCGTTCCGCCACGTTTATAATTAATAATGCTAGCCCCTGTTGCCGCCCAACATATTCCCTGATTGTTAATTTCTCCATTAGCAATCAAATCTAATTTTGTCGTGTATAACATTAACGTATTTTTTGTATTCTTTATAGTTTCATACTTTTTCTTATGCGTTCCTATATATGAAAAATCTGTTGTATATTCACTATCATTTATACTTGCTGTCTCTATTTCATATTCATCTGAATTTAATTTTACATTTTTTGATATATCTGAAAACTTTCGTTTTTTTAATTTTCTATCTGAATTATTCTTTCTTATTGTTTTTCCTGCATTTTCACCTGTTACTACTTTCGTTTCTTTTTTGCTATGTAAACTTAATCCATTGCCATTTGATTCAACGCTAATTCTCTCTTCTCCTATATCATTAAAAAAATTTTCACTATATAAAAATGACGTTAATTTTTTTCCTTCGTATTCTGTAACATTTATTGCTCCTATCTCTTCATCTGCTACTTTCACAAAAAATATAGAACTTTTGTTTTTTGAATTTTCCACATTAAAAGACTGACTTATTTCTACTTTATCATTCTTTTGACAGTCCACTCCTGATAAATAACCTCCTAACTCCTCAATCGCAACACTTTTATCATTCTTCTGAACTTGTCCAGCATTTACGTTTTTCATATTTGCCATTAGCAAAACGCTTAATATAGCAAACATAATAAATTTTTTCTTACTTTTTTTCATATCTTTCCTCCTACTCTCTTTCTTTTCCATATTGGATTTCTCATTTTCATTATAGCATACTTAATTTTTAAAAAAGTGGAATATTCTCTTATTTAGTGGAATATTATTGAAATTTTGCCTAAAGAAAAAGGTACGAAATCTCTATCTCGTACCTTTACTTTTTATTCATCTTTCTTTAATACTCTTTCAAGTACCATATCATACCCGTCATTTCCATAATTAAGTGAACGGTTAACTCTGCTTATTGTCGCTGTTGATGCACCTGTGGCATTAGATATGTCAAGATAAGTCTTTCCTTCTCTTAACATTTTGGCTACTTCATATCTCTGTGAAATAGAAAGCAACTCGTTTACTGTACAAACATCTTCAAAAAATGTATAGCACTCTTCCTTATTCTCTAATGTTAATATTGCATCAAAAAGATGATCAACTTCTGTATTTCTAATTTTTTTACTCATTTCAACCTCCTGAGAGATACCTTTACTTACTTTAAGATTTTATCACTCTAAAGTTTGAAAGTCTAGTATTTTTTTCTTAATGTTTTTAATTCTTCAACACTAAACTTGTATGTTGTGTTACAGAAATCACATTTTACTTCGATTGCCTTGCCATCATTAATTATTTCGTCTAATTCTTTGTTGCTTAATCCTGCAAGTGCCTTTACAATTTTTTCCTTGCTACATGTACACTTAAACTGTGTATCGATTTTGTCTGTAAACTCAACATCCATGTCACCCATTACTTCTTTAAGAATATCTTCAGGTGTCATACCTTTTTCAAGCATATCTGTAACTGATGTAATTTTGCTGATTCTATCCTCTAATGCCTGAATTGTTTCTTCGTCTGCAAAAGGCATTAACTGTACTATAAATCCGCCTGCCTGTTTTACTGTATTGTCTTTTGACATAAGCACCCCAAGGCCTACTGCTGAAGGAACCTGCTCTGATGTTGCAAAATAATAAGTCAAATCTTCTGCAACTTCACTTGTTCCAAGTGGAACCTGACTTGAATAAGGCTCTTTAAGTCCCATATCCTTAATAACTGTTAATGTTCCATAACCGATTGCCGCGCCTACATCTAACTTGCCTGCATAGTTGGCAGGAATAAGCACGTTAGGATTTCCAACATATCCCTTTACGTTTCCGTGTGAATCTGCTGTAACTGTTACTCCGTTAATAGGTCCGTCCCCCTTCATCATAATTGTCAAAATATCCTTGTCGCCCTTCATCATAACGCCCATCATTGCTCCACCTGTAAGCAAACGACCTAAAGCTGCTGTTGCTACAGGACTTGTATTATGATGCTGTCTTGCTGTTTCAACCATCTCTCTTGATGTAATTGCAAATGCTCTAATCTGACTATTTGCTGCTGTTGCTCTTACTATATAGTCCACTTATTTTTTCCTCCTGATTTTTAATCTATATCTTTTTCAGTTTTTATTTCGAAACTTGATTTTTCTGACATTCTCTTGCCACAACATATATTCTTTCGCTTTCGCTATTAGGTTCATTTCTTGTAAATGCATCATAAACAGTTACGAACTCAAGTCCTGCAAGATTCAAAGCTTCTTTGATTTCTTCGACTGTATAAGCTCTCTGATAATGCTCCTCACTAAATTTATCATATCTATTGTCATCACCTTTAACAAAAATAGAAAGCATATATTCATTTATACAATCTTCCTCATCAAAATAATTGTCCCAAATAAAACTGCAGTCTTCTCTGTCCTCGGCAATTACTGATTCGCCAATACTTCTGTATAACTCTATTGTTTTTAAATCAAAAACAAAAATTCCACCTGGATCAAGATAATTGTTAACCAACTTAAAAGTTGTAACTAAATCTTCGAATTCCGTAATATAATTAATGGAATCACAAAGGCTTACTACTGCCGCCACCGTTCCATACAAATCTAGTTCACGCATATCCTGGCACAAATACAATATACCGTCGTTTTTTCTTTTTTCAATTGCCATATTAAGCATTTCCTGGGAGTAATCCACGCCAATCATGTCGTAGCCCTTGTCTGCCAACAGTTCCGTAATATTGCCCGTTCCACAGCCCAAGTCTAACACAATACCATAATTGACACCATATTCTTTTAAAATGCTAACCAAATATTCGCACCATTTATCATATTCAATATTGTCCATAAACTTATCATAAACCTGTGCAAAACCCGTATATGCTTCCATAGTATTCCTCCATAATCCTTACCATTCTATCAGCAAAACTTTATAAACGCAACCATTAGACTTGCCAAAAATCTCACACTACATTATACTGACTATGACAATTTTAAATATGTTAAAATTATAAAATAAAAAACAGGTATGAAAGGTAAATATAACAGGTAACTTTTTATGATAAATATTACTGGTGAAATCCGTAATTTATCCGCCAAAAGGCTAATCATTCCAACGATAACTTTTATTCTTATGATTTTATCGTTAATGATTTTTCCTTTTTTTAAAGTGTTTAATCCCGAACCCATATCAAATATATATAATGTAAGACTTTCTGACAAATACGTAAAAGTAACTGCCAAAACCCTACATTACTCAGGTTACAATCTTATAAAATTTGGCAATAAGAAATACGGATATTATTATGCACTAAATGACAATCAATGTGTTTTTGTGCTTCTTCCTGTAGGTAGCACACCTAAAAAAATATTAAAAAATTACAGTTTTAAGGGAAAAGTTATAAAGCCCAACAGTTCTTACAGGGAGATGCTTGATGCATTCTCAAAAGACTTAAACTGGGATTCTCAATCCCTTTCAAAAATCACAGGTGAGTGTTTAATTAGCAATGCTAATTACCACCCTATTAAATATATGATTTTTATGTGGTTTGTTATAGTTATTATGCTGATTTCATTAAAGAATATAGCCGAAGCAATTATGGGAATAGTTAATCCATATCTTTACCCTGTTTGCACTTTTTTAAACAAACAGCTTGGAAAAGAATATATTGACGATGCCGAGTCAGAACTTAGTTTTGGTAATTACATACAGATTAACTCGATTTATATAACTGAAAACTATTGCATAGACCTTGGAAAAAACAAGATTTCCATACTTCCACTTAATGATATTGTGTGGTGCTACCGACTTGGAAATATTTCGCTTAATCCTAAAAGCGAAGAACCAACTTTTTCACTTCACTTTACATTAATAGATGGCTCCACAATTCTTTTTAAGAAAAAAACAAGCGACGAGGCTTTGGAGGCAATTAATGCCATCCGTGCAACAGAATACAATATTATAATCGGCCATTCGGAATCAAAGAAAAAAGCTGCAAAGGCAGTTATAAATAGTTATAAACAGAAATAAATAACAGCACCTTAGTGACATTTGCCATTAAGATGCTGTTGTTTTTGATTTTCTTCATAAAATATCAATTAATAATTTCAAAAAAAATAGGCTGATGCAACAGCCTATTTTTTTGTGAAAACTATCTTCCACAGCAATATTTATATTTCTTTCCTGAACCACATGGGCAAGGATCGTTTCTTCCAACTTTCTTTTCCTTTATAACTGTTCCTGAAAGTTTCTGTTCTTTGTAAAGTTCCTTTCTTCTTTCAGGTGTTAAAAGGTTGTCCCATTCTTCTAAGTTATAAAGCCAGTCTGCCTTAGCATCAACCATGTTCTTGTATAACTTTTCAGGATCATATTCTAAGCTAACTTCTGTTGTATCTTCTAATTCTTCAATTGGATTCTCAACCTTTAAGCTTTCGTTGATTCCATCAAGGAAACCTACCATTGTAAGAACTTCCATATTGTATTTCTTTGCAAGTTCTTCAACTGTTCCCTTTACTACTACGTCAGGATGTCCAAGAATATCTTTGTATACTTCCTTCTCCTGTACGAAATAAGCACCCCAGAACTGATTGTACTGTTCCTGTGTCTGTTCCTGATTATAAGCGATTTCACGCCATGTCTTTAATAAATAATCGTTTGCCATTTTTTCCTCCAAATGTATTAATATGTTAAGCACCTGTTCTTACCTAACATTATATTTTTCTTCTCTCAGATATTATACAAATAGTAAACAATAATTGCAATAAAATATTATTTCTACTATACTAAAAAGAGTTCAGAAAATAAGCTTTTTTAGCTTTATCGTTGCATTTTTGTGACAGAATGGAGTTTTTATGGAAAAATTAAAACGTATCCTTGCCATATTGGCAATAATTTCACTTGTATTTTGTGCTTTACTTACATTAGTTCTTGCACTTCTTACAAACTTTGGAGTTGGAGATTTTACTAATGCTTGGAGGGCAAGTGCATGGTCAATGATAATATTGCCGGTGCTTTTTTATGTAATGATATGGATTTGCAAGTTGTTGAAGAAACAATAAAAAAGACCTTAGCATTTAAACTAAAATTTTAAATGCTAAGGTTTTTTTATAATCCTGCAAATTTTTCATTTTTTTCATAAACTGACCAACGGCATTGAGCCGTGTACTCATAGACCTGACGGTCTATGACCTCACTGGCTTTCGCCTTGTGTGCTACTACTTATACAGACAGGCATTGAGCCATCTGTACTCATAGACCTGACGGTCTATGACCTCACTGGCTTTCGCCTTGTTTCCCTCTACTATACAGATAGGCATTGAGCCTCTGTACTCATAGACCTTCGGTCTATGACCTCACTGGCTTTCGCCTTGTGTGCTACTACTTATACAGATAGGCATTGAGCCTCTGTACTCATAGACCTTCGGTCTATTTCGTCAGTGGCTTTCGCCACATACAAAAATAGAGAGATACTCTCTTGTGAGTAAACTCACATCGCGTATCTCTCTATTTTTGTACGATGGCTCAATGCCTATCTGTATATGATTTCATGTCTTCCTGGTCCGTTACTTACCATTGTTACTGGTACGCCAAGTTCTTTTTCGATGAATTCGATGTATTTACGACAGTTTTCTGGTAGTTTGTCGTATTCTTTGATTCCACGTATTTCTTCTTTCCATCCTGGAAGTACTTCGTATACTGGTTTTGCTTTTTTGAGTTTTGCTGTTACTGGGAAGTCTTTTACTACTTCGCCATCGATTTCGTATCCTACACATACCGGAATTTCATCTAAGTATCCAAGTACGTCTAATACTGTAAGTGCTACTTCTGTAGCTCCCTGCATTCTTACTCCGTAACGTGAAGCTACGCAATCGAACCATCCCATTCTACGAGGACGTCCTGTTGTTGCGCCAAATTCTCCGCCGTCACCGCCACGTCTTCTAAGTTCATCTGCTTCTTCTCCAAAGATTTCACTTACAAATTCTCCGGCACCTACTGCACTTGAGTAAGCTTTTACTACTGTAATAATATCCTTAATTTCATATGGTGGTATGCCTGCACCAATTGCACCATAAGCTGCAAGTGTTGATGAAGATGTTACCATTGGGTAAATACCAAAATCAGGATCCTTTAATGTTCCTAACTGTCCTTCAAGAAGTACTGTCTTTCCTTCTTTAATTGCATTGTTTAAGAATAATGCTGTGTCACAAACATAAGGTTCTACAATATCTCTGTATTCATGTAATATTTCTAATAACTCATCAGGGTTGATAAGTGGCTTATGATACATATGCTCTAACATAATGTTCTTCTGTTCTACTACTCTTGCCACTTTTTCCTTTAATGTATCTTCATCAAATAATTCTGATACCTGGAATCCAATCTTTGCATATTTATCTGAATAGAAAGGAGCAATACCTGACTTTGTTGAGCCAAATGCCTTTCCGCCAAGTCTTTCTTCTTCATATGCATCAAAATCAATGTGATATGGCATAAGAATCTGTGCTCTATCTGATACTAAAATATTTGGCTTTGGCACTCCCTGTGATACAATACTATCAATCTCCTTCTGAAGATATGGAATGTTCAGTGCCACACCATTTCCTATAATACATGTAGTATGCTGATAGAATACTCCTGATGGAAGTAAATGAAGTGCAAACTTACCATATTCATTAATAATAGTATGTCCGGCATTACTTCCTCCCTGGAATCTTACGATAATGTCTGACTTTTCGCCAAGCATATCTGTAATCTTACCTTTTCCTTCGTCGCCCCAGTTAGCACCAACAATCGCTCTAACCATTTGGTTTCCTCCTATTTAACTTGAATTGTTCTTTATTATTTGTTTTATCTGCTATGCTTTGTTCCTAGCAAACCACTAGATATTATACTATCTAATTAAGAAAAATGCTAGTGGTTTAGGTTTTTTCTTTTATTAATTTTCCTACATTATTATAATAGCCTTTTTTATGCGTATTTTTATTTAATTCTCACTTTATTAGATTAAATTATTAGTTCGCTAAACTTTTTACACTTTCACATTGATAATATTTTATCAATATGCTATATTTAAGAGTAGCATTTATAAAGGAGATTAAGGAATGTACAAAATTTTACGAAGAAAACAACTTAACGACACTGTAGTGCGTTTAGATGTAGAGGCTCCATTTATTGCTAAGAAAGCAAAAGCAGGTCAGTTCATTATTTTAAGAATTGACGAGCGTGGTGAAAGAATGCCTCTTACAATAGCTGATACTAATGCAGAAGAAGGCTCTGTTTCTATTATCTTACAGATAGTTGGACAGACAACTATGCTTCTTTCTCAGATGAATGAGGGAGATTGTTTATTAGACTTTGTTGGACCACTTGGTGCTGCAACTGAGTTTGGCCACATTAAGAAAGCCTGCGTTATCGGTGGTGGTGTAGGTAATGCCATAGCTTATCCATCTGCAAAAGCTTTATTTAATATGGGCGTTGATGTTGATGTTATCGCCGGTTTCAGAAGCAAGGATATTGTTATTCTTGAAGATGAATATAAAGAAGTTTGTAACAGACTTTTCATTACAACAGATGACGGAACTTACGGAGAGAAAGGTTTTGTAACTAACAAGCTTCAGGATTTAATCGATGCCGGTAACAACTATGATCTTGTTATCGCTATCGGACCTATCCCAATGATGAAATTTGTTTCTAAGGTTACTGAACCTTATAATATTAAGACTTTAGTTTCACTTAATCCTATTATGATTGATGGTACAGGTATGTGTGGCGGATGTCGTGTAACTGTTGGTGGTGAAATTAAGTTTGCTTGCGTTGACGGTCCTGACTTTGACGGTCATCAGGTAGATTATGACGAGCTTATGAAACGTAATTCTACATATAGAGAATTTGAAGCTCACGATAGAGAAAACTGCCGTATGTATAAAGCGGCTGATGAAATGGGAGGTGCCAAATAATGCCAAACATGTCTTTAACAAAGGTTCCAATGCCTGAGCAGGATCCTAACGTACGTAATAAGAATTTTGAAGAAGTTGCTTTGGGTTATACTAAAGAAATGGCTATGGAAGAAGCAACTCGTTGTATTAACTGTAAGAACAAACCTTGTATGAGTGGTTGTCCTGTATGTGTACGTATACCTGAGTTTATTGCTAAGGTTGCTGCAGGAGAATTTGAAGAAGCTTACAAGATTATCACAAGCACTAATGGTCTTCCTGCTGTTTGCGGACGTGTTTGCCCACAGGAAAATCAGTGTGAAGGAAAATGTATCCGTGGTATCAAGGGCGAACCTGTTTCTATTGGTCGTCTTGAAAGATTCGTAGCTGACTACCATATGGCTCACAGCAATGATGATGCTGTTAAACCTGAATCTAATGGTATTAAGGTTGCAGTTGTTGGTGCAGGTCCTGCAGGACTTACATGTGCCGGTGACCTTGCAAAACTTGGTTACGAAGTTACTATTTTTGAAGCTTTCCACAAAGCCGGTGGTGTTTTGGTTTACGGTATTCCTGAATTTAGACTTCCTAAGGCTATCGTTCAGAAGGAAGTTGAAAATCTTGAAGCTTTAGGTGTTAAGGTTGAAACTGACATGGTTATCGGTAGAGTTCTTTCTATTGATGAAATCATGGAAATGGGATTCAAGGCTGTATTCATTGGTTCAGGTGCAGGTCTTCCATCATTTATGGGTATTGAAGGCGAAGCTTTAGTTGGTGTTTACTCAGCTAATGAATATTTAACAAGAGCAAACCTTATGAAGGCTTACCTTGATGATTATGATACACCTATTATTAAGAGTAAAAATGTTGCCGTAGTCGGTGGTGGTAACGTAGCTATGGATGCTGCAAGAACTGCTTTAAGACTTGGTGCTGAGAATGTATATATTGTTTACCGTCGTGGTATGGAAGAACTTCCAGCCCGTGGTGAAGAAGTTAATCATGCAATTGAGGAAGGCATTATCTTTAAGACACTTAACAATCCTGTTAAGTTAATCGGAGATGAAGATGGTCGAGTTTGCAAGATGGAATGTGTTGAAATGGAACTTGGCGAACCTGATGCTTCAGGACGTCGTCGTCCAATGGTTATTGAAGGAAGTAACTTCCAGTTAGACGTTGATACAGTTATTATGTCTCTTGGTACTTCACCTAACCCACTTATCAGAACTACTACTGAAGGACTTGAAGCTAACAAGTGGGGATGTCTTGTAGTTAATGAAGATACTCTTGAAACAACAAGAGAGAATGTTTATGCCGGTGGTGATGCCGTAACAGGTGCTGCTACAGTTATTCTTGCTATGGGTGCCGGAAAACAGGCTGCTGCAAGCATTCACGAAAAATTATCAAAATAATAATTGTAATATGAAAGTGTAATTAAGTTGCAATACATATGATTAGTATTTAGACTTTTGACATTCAAATCATAATATATAACAAGACAGGAGCGTGCCGTTATGTGGCATGCTCCTGTTTTTGTTATGTTCAGTAATAGAATCCTTGCAATAAGCAGAGTAAATTGGCGTATATACCTCAAAAAACAAGCTTTTTTAAATATCTGGGTACATTTATTGCATATTCAAATCATATGTTACGTAAAATCAATGTAGATTTAGGCAAACGTACCCCAAAAATCGTAGTTTTTGAAATATCGGGGTACATTTATTGCGTATTCAAATCATATGTTGTACAAAATCATCATGAATTTTGGTTAACGTACCCCAAAAAACAACCTTTTTTAAATATCGGGGTACATATATAAAATTGAGATAAAAAAAATGATTTAATAAGAAACTCCACCTACCCACATATTCATAATCCTCCGGATTTCCGTTGCTTCTATACATTTCTCCGGCTAAAGTCAATTTGCCTGTGTTGTAAAGCCAAAGTCCTGTATTTGCATTATTAAATTAAACCCGTTCAACTCTCTATTTAAAGTTATAAGTAAAAAACGTTTTTTAGCCAATGCTAATATTTAATAAAAATTTTTACTTATTTTTGTATATATTTTTTACTGTTAAGATAATGTAATTTGCAATTCTAATCTCATATTTTATCCTGGATATTTTTTTATAAAAATTAGAGTATCAAACTACTAAAAGATTGATTACATGAATTCTATAAATTTATTTAAGATTTTTTTCAAAAAATGTTGACAAAAAGTAAAAAAATGATATATTAGTAATAGTTACTATTATTGTTATCAAGAAATGAGGTAAACATGATTAAACGAAGCGTTCAAAGAGAACTCATCCGAAATAATCTGGCACATCGTACAGATCATCCAACTGCCGATATGGTTTATCAGAGTATTCGCGAAGAACTTCCTAATATAAGCTTGGGAACAGTATATCGCAATCTTAGATTTTTGGTAGATCAGGGTGATGCCCTTTCACTGAAACTTGGTGATGGCAAGGAGCACTTTGATGGCAATGTTAATCCACACTTCCATTTCATATGCACACAGTGCGGATGTGTCGATGACATATTTATGCCGTCAATTGACGAAATCTGTACTATTGCTGCTCAGTACTATAGTGGTAACATCAAAGGACACAGTACTTATTTCTATGGTACCTGCCCTAAGTGCAAAACCAAACACTAAGTGTATTTTATAAAGGTTTTATATTAACAATATTATTTTTAAAATTTAGGAGGAAAAAAAGATGGCAAAATTTGTATGTTCAGTATGTGGTTATGTTCATGAAGGAGATTCAGCACCAGAAAAGTGCCCAGTTTGTGGTGTTCCAGCAGAAAAATTCACAAAGGTAGAAGAAGGCGAAAAGACATGGGCTGCAGAACATGTTGTAGGTGTAGCACAGGGTGCAAGCGAAGACATCATTGCAGACTTAAGAGCAAACTTTGAAGGAGAATGTTCAGAAGTTGGTATGTATCTTGCAATGGCAAGAGTTGCTCATAGAGAAGGATATCCTGAAATCGGATTA
>ERZ834382.1552-NODE-1552-length-19207-cov-124.015455_pt1 | contig 19207 bp, 22 predicted proteins | sample MGYA00519692_ERZ834382 | MGnify/ENA primary metagenome ERZ834382 (study PRJEB31850, sample SAMEA3708751) | human gut metagenome | biome: human gut; feature: human-associated habitat; material: faeces | place: China | collected 2014 ...
TATGTAAATTAGACAAATCATCTTTTGTTGGCTTTTTAAATTTGACTATTTCAAACGTTATGCTCATAAATGTTCTCCTTTTCCGTCGCTTTTTTCGTCACTTTTTTAGCGACGAATTATTTTATACACCTTGCTTTTCGTCATTGCAAACTAACTTCTTATGCCCAAACAATTGTTTTAGCAATTCTTTTGCGCTAATGGTTAGAACTGCGATTAGTATCTATGTACCTGGTAAAATCAATTACCTTTGCTGGCTTTCTCTTAGTAACAATCCCTAATCGTTCCATGTCTAATTTAAAAAGTTCACTCGGATATCCATACGCATCAAATCCCTCTGGCTGGCAGATATCTCTGTTCAGATACTCACTAAGTTCCCATTGATACTTTGCTTCTTTCTCCAGCTTCTTATCAAAATACTAGGCATCCGTTACCATTCTATTAATGCCGCCAACCGATTTCCTACCATGAGTTTTTGTTACAGTTGTATCGACTGACATTTTAAAATACTGCCCTATCTGTTCCTCGGAATATCCCATTTCCTGCATCACGCCATGAATCACACTGCGGATATACATTGTATAGTAATTCCAGTTTCTTGGTTCAATATCTGTCATTACTATTGTATAACGATTACTGGCATTCACAATAAACAAGACATTTCTTCCTTTTATTTTCGTCAAATGTGTGTCCCAGCAGAACACAAGTGAAGCACCTTTGCTTTCTTCAATCTTTGTTGTTTTTAGTCGATCTTGAACTGCTTTTGTTGCACCAATCTCCATATGTATCAACTGCTCATACACCAAATATCAACTTGCCACCAAAACAATTAGCAAACGCACTGATGCTGTTGCATCAACTTTTAGATTTCTTCTCTTCAAGAGCAAGCTTTTTGTCATAATCTGTGATTTCACCAATTAGCTGCTTTATGTCCATGAATTCACTTCCTTCTTTGCAAAATTTTTTCTGCGTAATATTGCATAAATAAAACATTATGCTTAGAACTTTATTCTACATAATATTTCTCTTTTCCCTTATTATATCCAGTATTTTTCCAAGTCCGACATATAAATCACTATTGTCTTCACAATACCTCTGCAATCCAATTATATTCATTATTAAATAATCCAGCCTATGTAATTCAGATTCCAAACAAAGCTTATTATAAACCCCTTCTATAGTTGTATTTTCTTTAAACTCATCATTTATCCGAATATAATATTTGTCATCTCTTATAAATACATTCTTAATTTTTTCTCCATCTGGATTCAATGTATCCATTTCTTCCTTTTCAATCCAAAATGAATTTTTATTATGATTACAGTCATGACATGATAAGATTAAATTTCCCATATAACCTGCATCTTTTTTTGTAGCAAATATAGGGGCTTTTTCATATAAAAAATGATCTATTTCAAATTCAGTCTTTTTTATCAAATCAATTGAAGCTCTACAATATGCACATTTCCCATTATATGCTTTAATAAATTCCAACTTAAATTTCTGAGAATTATCACTAATATATCTATGCATATCTTTTGCATTAGGGTGCTCTATTTCAACTAATTTTTCTAAGGTTAGTAATCGAGTTTTGCCATAAAACTTAACTCAATTATATCCGCACCTTCTCTGCAGTCCTGCATAACAATCCATTTCAATTTTCACCTTATTATTTCCATCGATATTTATTCTATGCCTATTATTTTTTTACGACATATTAATTTGCCATCAATTTTATAATTTTGATACCATAAATCTGCTTCATCATCTAAAATCAGCTGCTCTAACAACATTCACTTTGCGCTTGATTCTGCATTTTTTCATAAAATATCCTATGATTCTCTTTCCTTTAGTGTTACCAATAATCTTATAATATTTCCAGTTTGATACATTATATATTCAAGTACTTTTTTACTAGTCTTATCATGATGTTTAGCATATCCATTCATAAAGTTAGTATAAGCCTGGTGAAGTGTTTCTAAATTATTACTAATCTCTGATGGTACACCTATTGTTTTCAAATATTTGCCATACTCAGATTTAAGATTTTCAAGCGACTGAGTTTTATTGAAAAATTCCTGAAAAAATCTTTCTAACGCTTTTCTAAACTTATCAGCCACATCACTTGCACTTTCATCTGTAGCATCCGAATAAGCTCGCAATGCTTCTACCCACTCTTTTTTTGCTTGTGGATATTCATTTAACCATTCCAATGGTTGTGATACCAACGCATCATCAAGTTCCTTGGCACCCTTGGGAAACACGAAATAATTATTGTTATCTTTTAATAAGACATAGTTTAACCTGCTTTCATCAAAAGCATTATCCAATAATTCAAGAAGTTCGCTTTGTTTTATGCCTTCTTTTCTATTTGACAAGCAGTTAATAAATGCAACATAATAAGTCAAAAACTTCTTAAACGATAATTTATTTACCTTTAACACATTATAAATTTTCGATTCCCATGTATCCAGAATATCTTCATATTCTGTACCAGTAGTTGAGCAAAACAACTTATATTCATTTTCAGACACCGCATCAAAATCCATGATAAAATTAAAATCTAGTCTTTCTTTTCGGCTTTCTGATAAATCATCAAGTTTATTTAATATAAGAGCTGTGCAAAACGCTCCCTTTTCTTCATCCTCAAAATCAATTCCTAATCTCTTTCTATAATCTAACCAGTGCATTTTATCTCTCCTAACATAAAATCACAATATGTATAGTCCATCTAAGAAAAGTTGATTAACCAATTTCCAGAAATGAAGTCCAGCACCAGTATCTTCTGTCCACAAATACTTCATATCACAACTCCTCTTCCAATGTTATCTTATTATTATCAAACTTCATAACCTTAAAACTCTTATCTGATACATTCAATCCATCGCAATTTCGTAAGAAAAGCATATATTGATTCGATAATTCAAAATTAATAAATTTTCTAACTTCATCATTTATCAGATTATCCGCATTATCTACCACAATAAAACTATCTCTGCATTGCTTTATTGTATCCTGAAAATCATCTGACCGGTAATTAAATAATCTGATAGCCTTATATTCATCTGTAAGTCTTATATCTTCCAGCATTTCATACAGTACTGTTTTTCCAACACCACTGTCTCCACCAACAAGCGTTATTCTGTCATCGAATTTTAAATCGTATGAAAATGGATCTGCCTTAAATATAATATTCTTATAAATCATCTGCCTCTCTCCTTTCATACTCCTTACTCCACCAGGCATTGTATCCCTTTCTACCAACTACTACATCCGAATCGTTAAATCTTATTTCTGCATCATCTGGTATGTCAAACAAGGTCGGTCTTGACATATATATCTTTATATTATCCATCGTAAAAATGATTTTAAGTACATTGGGACCACATTCCTCTACATTTACCACCTTGTCAGAATGCTTAACAATATTGAGTAATGTCTTGCAGCCTGATGACAGGTTACGGATTGTGCCTATACCATATTTTGTTTCTATGTGCTTATCTGGTTTCAGTTTTGCACCATCTATCTGCCGGATTAAATCGACTTCCTTTTGAGACATTTCTTCGTTAGATGTATTTAGGTTAAAATACAAGTCATTCTGAAGTATCCAATCCTTAGAATCAATTTTTTCTGTATATATATCAATCATTCGACGTAACTCCTTTCCTATATCACTTTTCACCATTCTCTAGTTCTTTTAAGATAAGTCCAACTAAATTTTATCAACGCATCTTTATAATTACAATTATAATCTTAAAAGCAAATAATCATTTATATAGGGTATTTCGATAGCTTTTTTACTGAATTAAATAACTTGTCTTTATCTGACACACCAGCTGTCTTTAAAATAAGCATATATACCATTGCTCTTAACAGTTCTGCATCCCAATACATTTGTCTTTCAAACTTATATTCAACATTTCCATGGTCTAACGCATTTCGACTATTTTTTATACGCTCTGGCATATTTACATAATCTTCTTCGAAATCGCATTTTATGTTTAAATCTCCATAGATTTGTACAAACTCTTGAAGTACTATATCTATACGCTTTTTTAATATTTCCTTAACGTTTTTTATACCAACAAGTATTTCATCAAAATGTATCTTTTCCGAATCAGAAAACTGTGTTTCTCTACTATCCTCTATGATTTTTATAATTTTCTTTTTTACTTTTTCTTGCTCTTTATATTTATAATTTTGTTTTACACTTATATCAAACTGTAATTCAAATGCCGCACATATGTTCATAATGTCTGCATATGTTATTTCATTCGAACTACATGGAAATAATGATCTAAAACAAATTTCATTGTTACATATCATAGTCAACAATTTTGCCAAACCACTTTCAGTATCGTCATATTTTAAGCATCTATTTGAATTAATATGTTCCGCTTTATCCGGTTTTATATATAGCATAGTTGTATAATTGTTGATATCATCACCGCAGCCAATCATAACTGGATTAATTATATCTACTCTAGAATTCACTGATATAAATTTAAAAAATGTTTTTGCCATATGAATTGCATTATGTAACAATTTCTGATCTGATGTCTTTTTCACTCCAAAAACCATCACATTTCTTACATCATATGGAAATGGCTTATCACTGCCTTGAATCATTGTTTTAAATTCAATTATAATTTTCTGATTAAATGCATCTATTTCATAAGTATTCCGATTAATCCTGTCCTCATTAATTTCTTTACCATTCCAACAGTCAATAAGATTGGATATATCACTTTTGTATTTAGCATCATCTCTAAAATAGTAATCTAAACAATCTGATTTGATCCATATGTGATCAAATTCTAATGTATGTTTTTCACCTTTTCTATGCCAGTCAATCACATAAAATTGCAAATTGCATTTATATTCATACAAATTTAAAAATTCTACATCCTCAATATATGCATATATAACATTCTCTGAAAAATCTTCCAATTTAATCCATCCGTCATTAACAATGGCTTTTATATCATTCCAGCTGATCCATTGTCCTTCTGAATTTGAAATTATTAATTCATAATCATCAAGTCTAAACATCATCGTATTATCGCTTAACTTAATTTTACCCACAAACATATTTTTACCTTCAATATAAAATAATTGTAAATCAACCTCTTACTTGTCACTACTAATTTTATTCATTAGTCGTATATTTATTTTCTCTTTTATACCACAAGCATGTAAAATATGTAAGATTATACAATCTATCTTAGACTACTAAACATTATTGCCGCCTTAATATATCCATCAGCAATAGTCATCTTACCTACTTTCCAAAACTATATATTCAAATTTCTGAAATGATTAAAATCTATAAAATATCAACCAAATACCGTCCACCAACTAATGAAAATAGCACTTTTGATGGAAATAATCTTTCACCCATACTGGAAACCCCAGCAACAGTCATAGTCCAATCACTGTACTCATTCGGCAATCTATAACATATCGGCTTATCATTTTCAGAAATTGTTACTAATGGGGTCCTATTCTGTGAAAATCCAACTGAAAGAACATAAAACTCATTCTGTCCACTATGTAATGGCAACATAGGTTGCTTGTTAATATCCTTATAAACCTTTGCACCTCTTTGATTATAAAAATAATCTTTGCCATCTTCTACTATAGGATCAATCGGTAATTTGTTTCTCATTATTTTATAACGTTCGTTCAAGTTCTCGCAGACAAAAGCATTATAATATTCTGGTTGCATTTCTATCTTACTATTACGAATCTCATCTACATCTGAAAAATGATTCATAAATTGAAGAAGTGCTACAAAAGCCACTAAATCATCCGAATAAATTCCAGAAAAAGATTTGTACCAATAGTCATTAATCTCACAAATTACCCGATATAATTTTTTATACAAATCAAGCTGTCTTTGATTCAATGCAAACCAGCCCGAATCTAAAAGTGTCTTCTTCATTTTCCCATCTTTATAATCTCCAGTTAACGACATCTTCAATGATTGCATCAATCGAGATATCAATCCAGCAAGCATATCAGCCATTCTGATTCCAATATAATCCTTAGAATCTTCTTCGATGACATTTTTAAGTCCTACATTCTTTGCAGAATTCAATGTATGCGATTCTTTTCCTTCTCGGTCAATCATCAACTGATATTCATTAACATTCATCTCTGTCAACAATTTCTTAAATCCATCAAAAGGTGCAAAATAGGACCAATCTAATGTTTCGGGTACCTCTGTGTCCTCAAGCAGTAAAAGTATTTCCTGAAATGCTTGATTCTCATGCTCTTTCAAAGCAGTATTCGCTTGATTTTTAATAATCCTATCTTCTAAAAAAGACCGTAGTTCTTTAACAAATATTTGTGGTTCTTTATAAATTGCTTCTATCACATTTTGTGGTCGATATACATTGATAGCCTTAATTATTGAGTATTTCATGTAATCAACATCAACAAACATAGAACTATGATAATTTACAAACAACTGGCTAATAACATACTCTATTTTGCTAAACACAGAAAAATAAATAATTATTTCCTCATCAAATAATGATACAAGGTCTTCATAAAACTCAATCGTATGATTATTAAGAGAAGCAAACCCAAGCCTAAAATCTTTTGCTTTCATGGTCTGGCTCTTTAATTCTCCGTCTTTTTTTCTATAAGCATACTTCGATTCAAAAGCAAGGTATCTGTCAGAAATACATTCATCTTCTTCTGCTTTCCACCCTACAATTCCAGTTATGAAATTATCATAGTAATTATTCGCAGTAACAGTTTCATAATTAATCTTTCTACTATGCTCTGTTTCATCATAGAAAAAAATGTACTTCATCTTCAGTGCCTCCCCTACTGATTATTTTTTGAATCACCATAATGTGCCGAATCTTCCGCCACCTTCATCACATTATACTCTGGCTCATATTGATAAATCTTTGCAGACTTAGCTGCTTCATTTCCTATATCTTCTGTTACGGAATACTCTTCAAAATTCTCCACCTGTTCCATAACTTTGTTGAATACTTCCGGACTATACTGAGGCGGATAACCATTCTTAACCAGACATATCTTTATTTCAAATTTTAAATCATTCCGAACATTCTGATTATTGAGCCAATCTGCAAATGAGGATTTTGTATCAATAATATCTTTTATCTTCTTAGCTAATGCTTTACATTTATCATTTACTACAACACCATCAACTTCTTTATCTGTTCCATATTCAAAGTTATATTGTTCTCGAAGTGAAATCAAAATATCATAGAATGCTTTTTCCTCAAATGTTAAGCCAATTTTTCGAAAACTCTCCCTATTTTCGTTCATCTGACGAAGAATAGCTAAAGCCTGTTCCGTTGCAATCTTAATGATATCCTCTGATGCCTTTTCCTGTGTCTCACCGGCTTCTTCAGCAGTAAGATGTTTACGTCTTTCATGATATTCTGCAATCGTCTTTTCCAACATTTCCTGAAATGATTTTGCAGCTAACTGATTAACTTTTCCATATTCCTTAATTTGTTTACGGAGCATTTTCACAAGAAGTTCCAATTTAGTTGCCGGCATTTTGACATCAGATAATTTTTCAAAATATTCCGGAGAAAAAATATCTTCTTCCTCTCCGCTTTCAAGAACACTTTCCACCTGATTGTATTTCAATGCTTCTTCAACCATTTTGGAAACTGCACGATTCATGGTATCTGTATCCACTTCACTTGTTCCACTCATTTTACGAACAAAACCAGCTATAGCCATAAAGCATTGTGCAAGTGCAGATTCTTCTTCTCCAAGATAACCGGAAGGCTGACAAATATCAAAAGCTGCCCTCATTCGTTTTACTGTCTTTAAAAAATAGGTTTTGAAGGAAACTTTCTGAACACCATTATTTCCTTCCGACTGTAATTCTTCTGTTGATACAAATACATATTCTGCTGCTTTTGCAAGAAGTCTATATCGTTCTATAGGATCACATTCCGGATTTAAAAATGGTGATAAATCATAACCTGTGAACATGTTTTTCAACACTTCTAGTTCTTCTCTAAACACTGATGTAGCCTGCTCAACATCATCGGATGTCGGTGCAACAGATGTATCTCCTCCATATACCTTCATGGCTTCACGCATATTGTCGCGAATACCAATATAGTCGATAACCATACCATATTCTTTCCTCGGATATTTTCTGTTTACACGGCTTATTGTCTGTATCAGCAAATGCTTTTTGAGAGGTTTATCATTATATAAATATGTAAGGCAAGGAACATCAAAGCCCGTAATCCACATATCTACAACAATGACAATACTGAAATTTGATTTTTCCTGTTTAAAAGCAGCATCCAATTCTTCTGAACGCTTATCATTTTTAACTCCGCCAAGATAATCATACATATCTTTTTCATCATTACTGCCGACACTAGATACCATTGCCATAAATGGCATCGGTTTCAATTCTTTCAGTTCCTCTTCTGTTACAGAAACCCCATCCGGTGATTTCTTTTCCTCAAACCATTCCGGGTATTTATCCTTAAACTTCTGTAATAATGCATAAGCAATCTTTCTATTAGAACATACAACCATTGCTTTTTGTATTCTATCCGGATCACCTGCACAAGACGCAACATAATGGTTGTGGATATCTGTAGCAAGACGCTCAAGTCTGGAAGGCTCACCAAGAATTATTTCCATAGAGCTCATTGCTTTCTTACTTGCTTCGATATCCTCATATGTTGCACCATCATCAGCACATTTTTTATAATAATTCTCAATTTCTTTTACTTTTTTATTATCAAGCAATACCTTTGCAATACGCGGATGATACTTAATGGAAACAGTAAGTCCATCTGCAACTGCCTGATCCATTGTATATCGGTCAATTTCATCACCAAAGGTCTGATAAGTTTCCGCAATAGGCGTTCCGGTAAAACCAACGAAAGTAGCATGTGGAAATGCTTCCTTCAATACTTTTGCATATGGTTTTGAAACCATAGCTTTCATATTTTCATCGGCATCCTTACTAAACTGAATTTTCTTAGAATGTTCAAGCTGAGTTCTGTGAGCCTCGTCTGAAAAACATATAATATTCTGCCTATCATTGATAAGTCCGATTTTGTCATCTTTCCTATCGCAGAATTTCTGAATGGTGCAAATATAAAAACCACCACTTTGTCTTGCACCAAGTTCCTGCCTTAATTGTGTTCTGTTTTTTACAACAGATACTTCACCCAGATTAAGAAACTCTTTACTCTTTGTAAAAAGCTTTGAACCTTGTTTTTGCAGTTCATCTCTGTCAACAATTAATATAATTGTTGGTGAACCGATTTCCGGAATATCAGTACAACGAAGTGCAAGCTGACGTGCAAGAAAAGCCATCGTATATGTTTTTCCACATCCAGTTGCTCCAAAGTATGTACCACCTTTACCACTCCTCGTAACAACAGAATTTACAATGCTTTGTTTTAAAAGTTTTGCTGCAAAGAACTGAGGATATCGGCATATGATTTCTACTTCATCACTGTCGTAAATACTATCTTGGAAATAGATATAGTCCCTAAAAATCTCCATGAAACGTTCAGGTGCGTAAACACCCTTTATCATAGTTTCTGTTTCTGCAAAAGGAAGAGTGGATACCGCATCTCCTTCATTTACTCTGCGCCAAGCATAAAAATGCTCGTAAGGTGTACGCACTGTACCTAATCTTGTTTTCACACCATCTGAAATGCAAGCCAAAGGGCAATAATGTAAAAGATGCGGAATATCTCTCCAATAGCGAATATTAATTTGTTCCCAAGCATCATAAATAGTCGCATTGGCATCAGCGGGATTTTTCAACTCAATAACACATAGTGGCATACCATTTACAAACAAAAGTACATCCGGTCTACGATTTTCTTTTTGACCATTGTTTGTATATTCTACTGTAAACTGGTTCACTACACGGAAGATATTCTTATCCCAATTATCAAAATCAATAAGTGGTATCATTCTTGGCAATCCATCCTGCGTCGTAAACTGAACACCATTTACCATCCAGCCATATACTTTATGCAAAGTAGCAAAATCACTTTCCGCACCTACAAGACGAACATTATCATATATCTGTATCACCTCGTCTTCTGTCAAATCCGGGTTGGTGTCTGCTATAAACTTCTTGAAATCATCAGCAATCAGTACATCTCTTTTTGTGACACGAGAGATATTATTACCAGAAGAATACTTCCAACCTTCCGCTTCTAAAAAGCCAATAAAGGCATATTCATATTCTGATTCACAATAATGGCCATTGTATTCTTTTAATCTTGCCATAGGCTATGCCTCCTTTGCTTTTCTTGCCTCTTCTATAGAACCTTTAATAAGAATTGGACAGATATCTTTTATCTGTGCTTTGAGCTTTTCGTTAATATCTCTACGAGTATTATAAGCCTCAAAAATATTTACAATATCCTGTTGAATTTCAATGTTTGGAATCGGAATTAAAACATTTTTCATTTCTTCCCAATCAAAAGTTTCCCTCGCACTTCCCCATGAATTAAATCGAGAATATCTATTAAACTCACTTCTTTCAAACAGCATAGATAAATATGCAGGCAATAACGTATTTGTGTCATCTACTTCGAACACAATATACGACGAGGAACATATATATGCCTCATCACTATTGTTTCTAGCAAGTGATATTTTCTCTCCATTTCTTGAAGTGACGGTAACATATGCAAATTCATCTGGCTTTACAACTGCGTATGGTTTCAGATATACTCCTTCCATGTTTGCCTTTGTGTATATGAATCTTTTTTCAATGGATATACCGCGTACCGCATCTAAACCATACTCTAAATCATCATTTTTCTCGTCACAAAGAGAGATATAATTTTTTAACTTCTTATGTGGTAGCTCTTTTCTAAGTTCTTCAATATACGCATCACAAACAAGTTTTAAATCATCCAAGCCACTCTCATAACTTTTCTGATTTTCAAGCATAGCATTATAAACATCTACATGTTTTTGTTGAATTTCGATATTAGGTAATTCAATATCTATATCGCACATATCTTCCCAATTAAATGTTTCTCTTGCAGACCCCCAAGAATTAAATCGAGAAAAACGATCGAATTCAGGCCTGTTAAAATACATGAATAGATAGTCTGACAAAAGCAACTCTATTCTTTTAACCTTAAAAACTACATATGATGAAGAAACAATATACGTACTGTCACTAATGTTGTGAGCAAGCGTAATCTTTTCTCCATTTCTTGATGTTACGGTCACATAAACAAAATCATCTGGTTGAACGAGATAATAAGGCTTTAAAGATACACCTTCCATATTAGCTTTTGTTTCTATGAATTCTTTTTGGATAGAGATACCTTTTACATCTTTAACTCCATATTTTAAATTATCATTCCTTGTTTCGCATAACTCAATTAATTCACCAAGTTTATATTTAGTCAATCCCATAACCAATCCCCCTAAATGCCGCTTCCAGCATCTGCTGGGATTTCTTTTCCTGCTTTAATATATCTTTCATCTCAGATTGAATACGAACCATTTCCTTTTCATAATCAATATCTAAATCATGGTCAATAAACTCAATATATTTGCTTGGTGTGAGAGCCCAGCCTTTATTTTCTATTTCATTAATGCACACACTACGGTAAAGTTCTGGCATCTCATAGTCTGCTCCATCAGTTCCCTCACATTGCCATGTGTGATAAATATCTGCTGCCTTCTCAATTTGTTCTGTATCCAACCGAACTTTCTTTTTGCTCTCACCCTTAACAGCATTTTCTGTCCATTGGCGTAAATCCATAAAGAGCATCTCATGCTCGCGGTTTCGGAGATTTCTTCCGTGATATTTTCCGCCTTTTTTATTCTGATTCAGTATCCAAAGAGTAACACTGATATCTGTTGTAATAAACAATTCTCTTGGCAGAACAACGATAGCCTCAATTTTATCATTCTGAATCAGTTCCTTACGTATTTCCAATGTATCACTATCATTCAACGCACCATTCGCAAGAAGAAATCCTGCTACTCCATCAGCTTTCTTCAAATGTGAAAGTATATGCAAAATCCATGCATAATTTGCGTTGCTTTCAGGTGGCGTTTGATAGTCAGACCAACGACCGTCATTTTTCAAATTGTCATTATACCAGCCTTTCAGATTAAAAGGTGGATTTGCCATAATATAGTTAAAGTGCAACCCCTTGTGTAAATCATGTGTAAATGATGAATCTGCTTCTTCTCCTAGATTATGGCTAATTCCACGCAAAGCCAAATTCATTTTCGCAAGGCGATATGTAGCCGGTTCTTTTTCCTGACCATATACATTGATACCATTTAAGTTTCCCTGCTTTGACTTTACAAGTTCAGCACTCTGAATAAACATTCCTCCCGAACCACAGCAAGGATCATATAAGGTACCATCATAAGGCTCAATCATCGTTGCAATGAGTTGAACTACGTCATGAGGTGTATAAAATTCTCCTTCCTCCTTTGTAGCATTTACCGCAAACTCCTTAAGAAAGTATTCGTACACACGACCAATAAGGTCTTTTTCCTCTCCAAATGTCTTATGACTGATTTTGTTCACTTCATCAACAATTTTCTTTATATCATTAGCTGCTAAATTGCGCGCTGTAAATGTTCCTTTAACAAAACAGCCTTTCAACTGTGGATCTTCTTCCTCAAGCCTTTGCAAAGCTGTATCAAGTGCAACATTAAGCTGTGGTGCCGGTGTACTGATAATAGTCGACCATCTTGCTTCTGGTGGTAAGTTATATGTACCATCTGCAAAAGTAGCATCATCAAAGAATGCAGCTCTAATGTTCTCATCTTCCGGATCTAATCCCTGCTCTTTAAGTGTCTGTTTTAGATTTTCAATTCCATCCTCATACTTTTCGCCGATAAACCTCAAGAACACTAGCGTAAGCATCATATCTCTTTTTTCAAAGAATGAGCCAGAATTACGTGCCGCACGCAAATAATCTCTACAATTAAATAAAATACTATCTATGTTTAATGCCTTTTCAACCGTTTTCTTCTTCGCCATATTACTTTTCTTCCCTTTCCTCGTCTGGAACAAATTCCATGATATCCTGTATCTCACAATGCAATACTTTACATGCTTTTTCTAAAACTTGTGTACTTACATGTTCATTCTTCCCTAGTTTAGCCAGTGCATTTGTTGTAATTCCTGCCTGATCTCTAAGGTCAACTTTCATCATATTTTCATCTATTAATTTTTTCCATAATCTGTTGTATCTGATTGCCATTGCTAATCCCTTTCGTATCATCACAACTATTTATTACTTCTTTAGTATATCATTTAAGTTGTTTTAATCCAATCTTAAATTGATTTTTTCAATCTATAATATATCTGACCATATCCAACCTATATTTATAGAATAAGCAGAGGAATTACCTTCCTCTTCCCCTATTCCGCATTTTATCTTCCGCCTTACCTTTATCAACATCTCTGCTAGCTGCTTCATCATAAATCCTCTGAAACTCCTCATAAAGCCCATCTCCATCCAGCTTTATTCCAAGTTTTTTCATCACATTCGAAAACAACCTTATGCTGCCACTTACATCAGCAATATCGAATCCATATATATCAGACTTAACAGAATCACTGACATTCTCATAACCACCAAACTCTGATATTCTCCTGACAATCCGTCCAACTTTGTCCACAGGTTCAGTTTCTCTAATTTCTACAAATTCACTTTTACCTGTCACATCAGTTATACTTTCATCGATTCTTGTCACATTCACATCAGACGAATTATGAATTTCTGAAATTTCTTTGCCATCTAAATCAATCTGTTGTTTTCTTGCACTATCAGCTTGCTCTTTCTGTCTGCCTATTTCATTCTGATTATTGTCTGGATTCACTACCTCAACATTCGTCCACGGCTCAGCAGCCACATCTTTCTCAAACACAGCTTCATCTTCCATCCCTGGTATCTCAATCTCCCTGTCTGCAACAATCTCTTCTTTCTCAGACACTGCATAATAAGCCGTATACAAATCTTCTTTTATAATGCCATCAGCAAGCTGTATCTGTCTCTTAATATCCTTTTTCTCCTGCTTCAGCTCGTCCAGTTCTTCCTGCACTCCCACATGCCATATCTGATACTCACGATACTGCTCTTCATTCTTTATACTGCGTTTCCGGCTAGAGCTTTCTATGTATATCTCCTTCTGTCTGTCCTCAATCTGCTGGATTTTTTCTTCCTGCTCACCTATGAAATCCACAAGTTCCACAACACTTTTGATGTCATTATTTACAATCTGCAGATATTCGTCCTGTAACTGATGAAACCGCTTCAAATCCTCTGTATACTTTGCTCCACCAACTGCAAAACGCTTCTGCTCTACACTCCTTAATCTGTATAGCTTTGCATAAAACTTCTTCTGGAATGATGACAGCTTTGCCCTGTGCAATCCCCTGATATCCGACGAATAAAAGTAAGGCTTTGCCATCCAAGGCATATCCACATGATGCCTTAACGTCTCCTCTTAAAACATCTCGTCCATCTTTGCAAGCTTATGATAATACCGAAATCCCGGTGCCTGCACTTCCATCCACGCATCTTTCTTGAATACATATCCAAGTCTTTTCATCAGATATTTAAAATGCTCCACATTCCCGGCAGCATATGCACACATCTAGGCATCCCTGAGAATTATCTCTTTCATGGACATTTCTCTTTCCCACTTGTCCCTGCTGATATTCTTTGGATTCCTGCTGTACTCTGCCGGCATTCTCCAAATGAATATTTTGAGCGGAAAATAACATGGCCTCATGCGTGAAACATAATGCCATCCGCTGCGCACCATTTTAGTACCACAAGACAAAAAACAAGCTCGCAAATGCCCATTTTACTAGGCTTTGCGAGCTTTTGAAAATCATTAAAACTCTTGGGCTGTGAGATTTATCTGGCTGTTTCTCAGTACACATTTGTGCGTTTTGTTCTTCATATTCATCTTATTTCGCATTTTTGTTTACCTCGTCTAAATTTTTTAGAGCCAAAATGGAGCCATTTTTTAACACACAATTGTATTTATCGCAATTGATGCGGCATTGGCTGCAGCACGTGAATCTCCAGGTGTCTTTCCTAATGTAATCATATATCTATCATCACCATGAAAATATAATTTGTTATGTTTATTTTCCCGACTAATAAATCCCAATTCAATTAATCTTTTTTTGTCTTTTGAACTAATTCTATCTACTTGACTTAATATATTTTTCAGTTCTCGTTCTAATTCTTCTCCTTTTCCAATAATCTCATTGCTCTCCAAAAGTGCTTTTAATACATGATATTTTCTCCAACCTACTTGGTTTGGATCAGTATCCATTTGCGACTTTTCATTCTGCAGCAATCTCATAATCATATCTTTAATTTCTCCATCATAAAACTCTGTTTCATCACACTCAAATACTATATTGCCATGCTGCTCTCTTCTTTTATTTTGAAACGCATATTCATAATTCTGAACCTTGCTTCTAAGCTCATTAAGTTCTGCTTCCATCTCTTCCACTATTTGAGCATGCTCATTTTCCTTAATTTTAAGTATTTCTTCACATGCATTTTCCAGTTCTGAATTTTGTTGTTGGTTCTGCCTATATTGAGCTAACAAATTTTGATATCTAATAGTTCCCCATGTATATTTGTCTTCCACTTTAACTTGTGCCAGCCTCCTACATAAAGAATCGACTATCTTCGCTCTAAATGAATTTCCATTTTCAAACTCGTCTGGTATAAATCTTGAACCAACTTTATCAGTATAATAAATATGTACAGCACCATTAAATGGATTTATTCCATCTGTTTTTTCTTTCAACTTTGAAGATAATTCCGTACTGTCCTCAACCATTACATGTGCAGTTCCAGCCAAATCTTTTGCCAATTCATTTGTATCCAAAATTGTATTATTATCAATAAACTTTTTTGTTACATATACAACTGGAAGTAAATATTTTGTTTTTCCAGATATAATTTTTTCTGCTTTCTCCAAATTATCCTCTTTTATAAGAAATGGTTTATCTGAGATTGGCAAATCATTATCCATTGCTCCGTATCCTAACTTCAATATCGTTTTCATTAATCTTGGACGATTAAATTTTCTGGATACATAACTCTCCTTATCCGCTGCATCACGTGCCAATCTCACTAATATTATGTTATTTATGTCGCCTTCCTCATAAACAAAATCATTCGTCCAAATAACATTCTCATCATCTCTATTTTCCAATCTTAATGCCAATATTTTTTTATCAATAGATTGAACAATAGATAATTTCTGCTTTTCCATCTCTATTTCATATAGTGGTTTACCATTCCAACATATTGAATTAAATCCATAATGTGGACTACCATTAACCCAATCAAATGCCAATTCAATAAATTTTTCCATTGTTAATTCTTTATTCACATAAAACTTTGTAGAAAATACAATCATACCCTCTTCTCCTTTGTCATTTATTAATTAAATTTATTTCCTTGCTTTCTGATTATTATTAGTTTACCATAAAATAATCTGTTTTCCAACATAATACCGCTCTGTTACGATATCAATTTAATATAATTTACTATTATCTCAACTCTCATACCGAAAGAACTCCCTAGCCATCATTTCCGCCGTAGCCCGGTTATACCCCTTTTTCAGATACCCTTGCACAATCGTCCCAAATATTCCCTTAACTATATCATCCTCAATATCACAATATGCCTGCATTTCCCCGGACAAAGCCATTACCACATACTCTATTGGCTTGTTATCCAACAACTTATGTAGCTTCGCCAGTGACTGCTCTGTTGTCCTCAGAGCAGCCTCCATTTCTTCTCACTTTATCCGCAACATATTTCCATCTGTAAACCACACCTCAACATAGCCGTTATCCATGTTATGAGCACATTCTACGATATTATCCATTCGATTATCTTTCATATTATCAATCCATCCTTCCCATTATCTTGTACCATAAGACCTGTCATACTGCCTTATCTGCTGTTCTGTACGCTCATGTTCCTTTACCTTACGAACAATCGTATCAATCTGCTCCGCACCGGCATATCTCTTCACACGCTCCAGATCATCAGCCTTTTCCTGCAACAGCTCTGTCATATCGCTCATATCCTTAATCTTACCTTTGTAAAACTCCACATCCTCTGACAATCTCTTCTTTTCGCAATTGCAGGACTTCCTCTTTTAGCCTTACACACTGGATTGTCAGATTCTTTATCAGTGTTTTAAGCTTATTCACAAATGGTATAACCACCTTATCCCGAAATGACTTAGCACTTGCAAATGCTCCCGGTTCCGGCAATTGCCACTCCGGTGCTTCATCATACTTTCTTACATCACGCTGTAATAACTGCTCCGACTGCACTATCTGCTCTATATGGCTCTTAAGCTCATTCTGTTGCTTTTCAAGTTGAACATTATTCTGTTGCAAATCATTGTATTTCTGTCTTAATTCCTGATTATCCAATTGCAACGCATCATTCCTTTGCTCCAGAGTGTGATTCTCAGCAGATAACTGATTATTCACATTCTCCAATTTACTATTCGTATATTGTAAATCTTCATGCCGTTGTTCCAGTTCTTCATTATCTGTCTGCAACTGTAACTGCTTTTGCTTCAAATCATGATTTTCCATGCGAAGTCTGTCCTTGTGGCTTTCAAGCCTTGAATTTTCCATTTTCAAATCCTTATTATCTGCAAGCAATACTTCCTTCTCCTGTTGTGCTGTAATTCTCTCCTCGTTTGCTTTCTGTGTAGCTTCTTCTGCCAGTTCTTTTTCAGTTGTAGCATTCTTTAATTCCTGTTTCTTTACAGAAACCTCTTCTCCAAGCTGTGCAATCACCGAAGATATTTCCCGCTTCTGACTATCCAATTCAGCTACTTCCCTTGCCCGCTCTTTCTTTTCAAATTCAAGCACCGACAAATGTTTCTCATGTGTACCCTTTTGCAGCCATTCCACACCATATCGCTCCATGACTGTCGCAAGTTCCTGCTTCTCTGATGCAATCCACTGATTTAATTCGGTAGCACCTCTAGTGCCACCGGTGAAGCCTTCTGCCGCTAGTGCAGATTTTAATGATACCCTTGTATCAAGTCCTCGCTTACTTCCTGTAATATATGGTACAAAATCAATGTGCAGATGCGGTGTTTCTTCATCCATATGCAAATGTGCCAAGAATACATACAAGTTCGGATTTCTAGCTTGGAACTCATCCATAAATTCCGTTAAAATCCTTTTTGCCAACAATCCATCTTCATTTTTGGCATTCATATCATCTTTATTTCCGATCTGAAATATCACTTCATGAAATAACTTTTCTTGCTTACCCCTCCTGATTTTTCATAGTAATTATCAATCATGCGATCTTTTCGTTTCTGTTTTGCATTATATCGTTCCAGTGCTTCATCAAATAATTTATGATAAACCTGCTTAATATCTTCCTAGCAAAATTCCACATTATCAGCACTTCTGTTTTTATCTACATTCTTAGCTGTAAATGTTCTGGTATTATGGTTCACACAACCTTTTCCGCTCATTGCACTTATCGTTCTCTCCATAGGCAATCTTCCCCTTTCTTTTATCTGCCATATTAATGCCGGATATCGGCATAGAGCGAGGTTACATCGCTCTGGCTTTGTTACTTTCGTCGAAAGTACGCAAAAGCACTTTTGACATCAACATCTTCTTTCAGGAGCTGTCGCCATCAAAAATGCAACCTGACAAGTCAGGTTTTGCGCCCTGCCGGGAGCTTTTCTGCCTGCGGCAGTCAGTGTACACAAGCCTCCACTATGTCAAGCACACCACATTTTCCTTATCTCAAATTTGATAGCTCCAGTCTCTTCCTGCAACTCCCTTTTAGCTGTTTCAAAAATATCCTATCTAGCTTCTCTATGCCCTCCCGGCACTTCATATGTATCTCTTTCTTTATGTTTGCAGAAAACCCACTTTCCATTACTTTGTGAGATAATTACTGCAAATTTTAATAGTTCATCATTAACTGTATCATAAAATTTTACTTCCAAATTATACATTAGTATACCTCCAACTCATTACTCTCCCCACAAATAGAGCCAAACTAGAGCCATTCGATAAAACAAATGCCGGAAGCCCGCATAAATACAGGCTTTCGGCATTCTAATCCGTTATTCAAACTCTACAAAGACTAACGCTTTTTGTTTAGGAATTATTCTCTGTAAT
>ERZ834382.1556-NODE-1556-length-19181-cov-3.482798_pt1 | contig 19181 bp, 15 predicted proteins | sample MGYA00519692_ERZ834382 | MGnify/ENA primary metagenome ERZ834382 (study PRJEB31850, sample SAMEA3708751) | human gut metagenome | biome: human gut; feature: human-associated habitat; material: faeces | place: China | collected 2014 ...
GTTTTCCATAGTTGTTATTGTTTTTCGATAACTCATATTTGCCAAGATAATCTAAAAGAAGGGACCCGTGTTAGACACGGGTCCCTTCACGCTGATACTTCGTTTTAGTTGTTCGCCTTAAGCTACTCGTCACTCAAATCGACAGCGAAGACTGATGTCGGAAGCGACGCCTCGTTGCCTCCACCATCCCGCATCTGTCTCACGACATTTTTTGCACGCTCAACAATAAGCTCCTCAAGCTCTTTCTCACTCACCCGCCGAATAATATCTCCCGGTTGACAGTCAAGTTCATCGCAAATATCGAGAAGCGTCTTAAGGCGAATAGCTTTAATTTTTCCGTTTCTTAGCTTAGAAATATTAGCCGGAGTATGCCCCGTGGCACGAATCAGATCAGCACTGGTCTTTCCGGTCTTAAGCAGCTGCGTCTCAAGCTCGATGATGAGATAGCTCATGCTTCCTCCTACACAAGCTCGTCAGACTGCTCTTGGAGCAGCGAGGCATAACTCCAGATCACCGAGATACACAGACAGACAGCCGCGCCGATAAGCGACCCCGCATCAAAGGCAACGCCTTGGCAAATCTCAATAACGAAGGAATGAGGCACGACGTAAAGCTCCAGCCCACCAATGGTAAGATTGACCGATCCGTAGGCACCAATAAGCGAAACCGCGGCGTTAACAGCAAAGGCAAGCGCAAGAACACGGATAAGCCGCACATGCGTCTTGGTAAAGGGCGAGACGCCTCGCGAGATGTTACGGCTGATCCCACACAGAACGACAAGCGAAATACCCACGACGAGTGCCAGGCACAGTCCGCTTGGGATAACGATGCACCCGCCATCGAGAAGCGTCACGACGCCGAAAGAATCGACAGAAGCAACGTTTGCAACCGCATACCAGATCACGTAAACAACCAACGCGGCAAAAGCGACGAGCATCCCTGCAAAAACGGCTGCCATGCAAAAGCCAAGCTTCCTGATATTTTCGCCCGCTTTGGCCATACGCTGAACGCTGTTAGACATACACTCACCCTCATCGACTCTATCGTTATTCGAACAGTTTATCGAACAACGATATTGATTGCATGCGGAAAGCCCCGCCGGTGCGCATAGCCCATTCACTAATCAGAAGGGGTGAGAGTGGATTTTTGGACACGTATCGAACGAGAGTGGATAATCTCCCACTTTGAGGCCGCCACCGGGCCTAAAACGGGAGATTATCCACTCTCATAGTCATCAAAGCTCGCGAGCTCTTACTCGGCCGCCTCGCGCAGGGCCGACATCGTAGCCGCATATTGCTGCTGTAGCGCATGCATTCCCTCGCGAGCGCCGTCAACGGCATCGGCGCCGCGCAGCGCCTCGGTCACCACGACCGCCGGCTCGTACAGATTATCGAATCCCAGGTTCTGGCTCACGCCCTTGAGCGTGTGCGCTGCCATAAACGCACCTTCGGCGTCTCCCGCCGCCATGGCGGCTTCCAGCTTGTCCATGCTCTCGTCATCCAAAAACTTGAGGGCAAAGCGGGCAAGCATTTCCCCGCCCATCAGCCGAGCGCACGCGTCATCATAATTAGCGCCGATCTTCTCATACGCCTCACGCATGGAAATCATGGGTTAAAACTCCTTTGGTCAAACTAAATCGTGGGAAACGCGACGACATCGGCGGGGCGTGCCAATGTCTCAGCAATACGGTCTTGCACCTCGAGCAGGCAATCGAGCAGCAGCGGGTTAAAGGTACCGCACTTACCGTCCAGAATCATCTGGATCGCTTCCTCGTGCGGGATAGCGTCCTTGTACACGCGCACGCTCGTCAGGGCATCGTACACGTCGGCCACCGAAACCACCTGTGCGGCAATGGGAATTTCGTCGCCCTTAAGGCCATCGGGATAACCCTTGCCGTCCCAGCGCTCGTGATGCCAACGCGCAATCTGGTACGCATATTCCATAAGCGCATTGCCGGCGTGATGGCTACCCAGCTCAAGCAGCATGTCGGCGCCGATCGTGGTATGCGTCTTCATAATCTCGAACTCCTCGGGCGTAAGGCGTCCGGGCTTGTTGAGAATCGCATCGTCAATCGACATCTTGCCGATATCGTGCAGCGCCGAAGCCAGGGCGATCGTGGAGCGTTCCTCATTGTCGAGGGAGATCGTGCCGCTACGCTGAACCAGACAGCCAAGCAGCAGCTCGGTCAGCTTTTCGATGTTCGTAACGTGCCTGCCGCTCTCGCCGTTGCGAAGCTCCATGACGCCGGCCATGATGTCGATGAGCATGCGACTGTTCTTGACGCGCTCGTTGTACTGCTGGGACAGCAGGTTCGTCAGGCGGCGCTGTTTGGCGTACAGGCGGATGGTGTTGCTTACGCGGCGGCGCACGATACGGGAGTCAAACGGGCGGTTGATATAGTCCGAGGCGCCCAGCTCGTACGCGCGCAGAACCATATCGTCGGAATCTTCGCTCGAAATCATGATGACAGGCAGATTGTCGATACCCGATCGGCGCGACAGATTGGCCAGCACCTCAAAGCCGCTTATGCCCGGCATGACAATATCCAGCAGCACGAGCGACAACTCATCACCATAGCGGTCGACAATGTCGAGCGCCGCACGACCGTTATCGGCCTCGAGGATGCAATACTCGTCCTTGAGCATCTCGTTGAGAATGGCTCGGTTCATCTCGGAGTCATCGACAATAAGCACCAAAGGCTTTTCGCTTTGGAAGGCCTCGATGGAATCGGCATCGGTCACGACCGTACCGGCTTTTGCCTTAGCGCGGCTCAATAACTGGACAGCGCGGCCAACTCCCTCATCGACCGTCTTGCCATGAATGCGAACGCCACCAACACATGCCGTCAAGCTCACATACTCATGGCCCGGAACAATCGTGGCATGAACGGCATCGGACACCTGGTGCAGGCGACGGGTGAAGTCATCGGAGGGAATATTGGGCATGACGACCACAAACTTGTCGCAGCCATAGCGCACAAGCTCGTCAGTCGAACGAATTCCGCTGCGTATGGCTGTCGCCACAGCACCGAGCGCAAGGTCGCCGGCATGACGGCCACACGTATCGTTGAAGACCCTAAAATCATCAAGGTCGATCACCGCAACGCCGGCATTCATGCGGGCGCTACGGAGCTTTTCCTCGTAATATCGGCGATTGCGCACGCTCGTCAGCACGTCGGTGTAGACGAGGTCCTCTTCTGCAGCCTCTTGCTCATCGATCGGACGCACCATCAGCAGGACGTGAGGCTCGCCCTCGACCTTCAGAGGGCGCAGGCGAGCGCGGTACTCGGTACCATCATTGAGCAGCTGCTCCGATACATCATCGGAACCTGCCAAGGCCTCAAGACTTGACTGACGCAGACAAGGGCACCGATTGCCGGCGAGCAGGCAGTTAGGCTCGCTCTTAATCTGATCGGCCGACAGCAAACGCACCACGGGGTAGGTCTTCGCGACGCGGGCGACCTCGGCGGCAGCCTCCTCGTCGGTTAGATTGACCTCGTGATTATTGAGCATAGGGGGCCCTTTCAGTAGTTTTGCTTGGTAGCAGTGGGTGCCAAATGTTACAAGGGTAGCACCTTGTCGATGCAGGTACGCACGTGAATACCGTTTCTTTTTCATGAGTTGGCAGACGGTAGGGCTGAAGCCGCAGCCGTAAGGTTCTGGGCGCATCTGTTAACACGGTCGAAATGTTTACGGGAAAAGCCCGTTTTGATTATTGCGGCTGCTAGAACCCTAGGACGCCACGGACGGCCTGGGCAGCCGCTACCGGTCGATCGCGCAGCGCCGGGGACCGTTACGAGCGGACAGCCCAAAAGCTCAGCCGACGCTCTCGTGCCCGCTTCGCGGGGCGTGCCAATCGAGAGCTCGCCCAAAAACACGGCGGCCACTGTTTTCGATGCGCGGACGCGATCCCAATCGGGAACGCAGGTCATAATGATCCCGTATTCGTTTGCCATAAAGCTGCGGCCGTTGCGCAGGGCATGCTTGGCTTCCGCCTCGGTTGTCTTGGGAGCTTGAGGATCCGAATCACTGATGGCACTCAGGAAGGCTCTTAATGCCCTCGAGACCTTTCCCGCAGCAATCATCTCGAGCAAAACCGGGGCCGTGCCCAGGCCAGCGCCCTCGTTTTTCACGGCGGGTTCGTGCAGCATCGCGCGCGAGACAATGGCCGGGTTTGTACGGAGAAGCTCCAGGGTCACCAGCGTACCGGCGCTGTGCGCGAGGACATTTGCCGGGGCGCCGACATGCTCGATAACGGCCTGCAGGTCGGCGGCCTGGGCGGCGAGGTCGTAGCGCCCGTCCGCGGCATCGCCGCTCTCGCCGCAACCGCGGCGGTCGTAGGCAATTACGCGATAGCCGCAGGCGAGCTCGCGGGCGATCCCGTCAAAAAATGTGCCGTCGACGCAAGCGCCGTGCACGCACACCAAGGCAGGCGCATCCGACGGCACGCCCGGCTCGGCAAACTCGCGACAGGCAATCGTGGTGCCCGCATTCTCGACCGTAAAATCCATGTTGTGCCCCATCGCCTTGCACCTTGTTAACGCATTAACTGTACCCAACCGGGAACCTCTCATAGCGCGGACATCGAGGGCAGCGTGAAAAAACGAAATCTGAAAAGCACAAGCCCGAATCAGACTTTGGCACCGATGCTATGCTTAGGCACAACTGTCCCAAGGAGCATATGCCTATGTCTACGTTTTTAAATGCCAGCCCCATCTTTGGACCGGTGCGCAGTCGCCGCCTGGGCCTTTCGCTCGGTGTCAACATGATGCCGGCGTCGGGCAAGATCTGCACGTTCGACTGCATCTACTGCGAGAACGGCCTTAACGCCGAGCGCCCCTGCCATGAGCCGTATAACACGGCCGCCGGGGTGCTCGACGCACTCGAGGCCAAGCTGCGCGAGATGGCAGCCGAGGGCGAGCTGCCCGATGTAATCACCTTCGCCGGCAATGGCGAGCCCACCGCCGCACCGGAGTTTCCGCAGGCTATCGCCGGCGCCATCGCACTTCGCGACCAGCTGGCCCCGAACACCAAGATCGCCGTGCTCTCCAATGGCACGCGCGCTGACCAGCCCGCTGTGCACGATGCGCTCATGATGGTCGACGACAACATCCTCAAGCTCGATACGGTCGACCCGGCTTTTATCCAGCTGCTCGACCAGCCCGTTGGCCCCTACGACGTCGAGCACCAGATCGAGACGTTCGCGAGCTTTAACGGCCACGTTATTATCCAGACGATCTTTTTGAACGGCGAGTACCAGGGCAAGTCCCTCGATAACACTGGTGAAGCGTACGTCGGCCCTTGGCTCGCGGCGCTCGAGCGCATTCGCCCGCAGGAGGCGACCATCTACACGGTGGCGCGCGAGACACCGGTCGCCGGCCTTGCCAAAGCAGCGCCCGTGGTGCTCGACACAATCGCCGCACGCGTGCGCGCGCTCGGCATCCCCTGCCAGGTGAGCTACTAGCAGAACCGCACAGACTACCCGGTACTTGGCTGATGGGGTGGGCTATACTAGCTGCGAATGAAAGGAAGTTAGCCATGTTTGACAATGGACTCGTGCCCGGCCGCAACGACGCTTGCTGGTGCGGCAGCGGCAAAAAATATAAGAAATGCCACAGTGCCTTCGACGAGCGCCTCGAGCGCCTGTGGGAAGAGGGCTGGGAGGTTCTGCCCCGCACGCTCTACAAGACGCCCGCCGATATCGAGGGCATCAAGCGTTCGGCCGCCATCAACGTAGGCGTGCTCGACTACGTGGGCGAGCACATCGCCGCGGGCATGACCACCAACCAGATCGACCAGATGATCTACGACTACACCGTCGAGCATGGCGGCACGCCGGCCGATCTCAACTACGAAGGCTACCCCAAGAGCGTGTGCACCTCGATAAACGACGTGGTCTGCCACGGCATCCCCTGCGATACGGACGTGCTGCACGAGGGCGACATCATCAACGTGGACTGCTCTACGATCTTGGACGGATACTTTAGCGACTCGAGCCGCATGTTCTGTATCGGCGAGGTCTCGGCCGAGCGCCAGCGCCTGGTCGACGTCACCCGTGCCAGCGTGGAGGCGGGTCTGGCCGCCGTCAAGCCGTGGCTGCCGCTCTCCGTTATGGCCGAGGCCGTGCAAAAGACGGTCGAGGACGCTGGCTTTAGCGTGGTGCGCGAGTACGGCGGACACGGCATTGGCAAGGAGTTCCACGAGGACCCGTTTGTGGGCTTTACCACCGAGGCGCCCGATGTGGACACCATCATGGCCCCGGGCATGGTCTTTACCATCGAGCCCATGGTCAACGCCGGAGCGCCCGACATCAAGATTAGCAAGGGCGATGGTTGGTGCGTGCGCACCAAGGACGGCAGCGATTCGGCCCAGTGCGAGGTACAGCTCGTGGTGACCGAGGACGGCTACGAGCTGCTCAGCTGGTAGCCGCGGATGCGCCGGATGCTGACGGGCACGCTCGTCTTGCATCCGGCGTTTTTGTTTGAACGTTTTGTCTGATAAAACCTGCCAAAATAAACCTGTCCCTTTTTGGCAGGTTAAGCGGAGAGGAATTCTCTTGAACATCTTGGTTTTGCTGCCCGCCAACGATCGTCACCGCGCAATCCTCGAGTCGAGCGCTCCGGGCGAGGACTTTATCTACACGAGCGCCGACGCCGTCACGCGCGAGCAGGTTGCCGACGCCGACGTGATCCTGGGCAATATCGACCCTGCCCTGCTTACCGCATGCGAGCACCTCCAGCTGCTGCAACTGCAGACCGCGGGCTATGACGATTACTTGGCCGCCGGCACCGTGCCAGCCGACGCTAGGCTTTCCTGCTCGGTGGGCGCCTACGGCCAGGCCGTGAGCGAGCACATGTTTGCCATGGTCCTTTCCATGATGAAGCGCCTGCCCGGCTATCACGACTTGCAGCGCGAGCATCGCTGGGAGGATTTGGGGCCGGTCACCTCGCTCAAAAATGCCAACGTGCTGGTGCTGGGCGCGGGCGACATTGGCGGCCACTTTGCCACGCTCTGCCGCAGCATGGGCGCGCACGTCCGCGGCATCAAGCGTCATCCGCTCGTCTATCCCATTGTGTTTGAGGACATGGACGGTATGGACGCCCTGCCCGAGCGCCTTGCCGAGGCTGATATCGTCGCATCCTTTATGCCCAGCACACCCGAAACCCAAGGCCTGGCGAACGCCGAGTTCTTCGCCGCGATGAAGCCGGGCGCCTTCTTTGCCAACGGCGGCCGCGGCGATCTTGTGGTCGCCGACGACTTAGTTGCCGCCCTGGAGTCAGGACATCTCGCCGGCGCCGCGGTCGACGTCACCAACCCTGAGCCGCTGCCTGCGACAAGCCCCCTGTGGGATGCGCCCAACATGCTCATCACGCCGCACGTCTCCGGCTGGTTCCACCTGGCAGCCACGCTCAACAACGTCATAGACATCGCCGCGGAGAATCTGCGTCACCTGCAGGCCGGCGAGACCCTGCGCTGCTGGATCGAACACTAAGAATTACGCCGTTTTACAAACGGCGTAATGAGCCGACGCTGCGAGCCCGTCTGGACGGCAATCTGCCTTTCAACTTCGGCGGCATGACCAGAAGGTCAATGCCGCCTTGTTTCAAGGCACCTTGCTCGCCCAGACGGGCTCTCGCTGACTTTTGTTCAACCTGTAGGGACTGGCTGGCGCGGCCCTGCCTGGGGGCATTCGCTGACTATTATTCGGCCAGTGAGGTTTAGAGCTATTTGAGCGTTGTTAGATAGTTTCTTGCGTTTTCGACGTTCATTGCTGCGACGGGTGCGTGTGAACAGAGTTTGGCATCGTTGGTGACCAGTAGATCTGCTTGAGCGCGTATCGCTGCCGCAATGATTAAATCGTCTTCGTAATCGCTATGGAGCTCACGCTGCCTGTTCGCCATCCATATGTCGCTCAGGTCACAGGGCACTGGCGTGGCAAGCTGCGACAACACGCTAAGACAATCCCATGCAAGCGAAGTCGCTGCCATAGCGGCATTCTGGGAAAGCGAACCGTGCTCTCGCCGATACCATGCCTTATGTTCGCTTGAAATCAAATAGAACAGGTCTTTGGACGATGTCGCCGCATACAGCAAATCCACCTGCGCCGTGCATGCATTGCGTAAAAACTCAATCGCCACTGAACGACCACGTCGTGAGGGAATGAAGTAATCGAGCCACACGTTGGTGTCAACCAAGATGCGCTTTGGAGTCTCACTCATAGAGCCAGCTCATCTCCTCGCCATAGCGATCCGCATAGGCATTCCGTTTGAGCTCTTCGTCGTCCGATGGCTGAGCCTTGACCATATCGATTCCCGACTCACGACAAGCGGTAGCGAACAGCTTCGACCCCTGATCTATGAGCTCGAGCTTACGTTTGGCGGCCTTTTCGTGCTCGCGCTGTTCCGCCCGGGCACGACTGGGCAGCAGGATATCCTCGAGCGCACCGGGGCGATCGGCCAGCGACGCTGCAAGCTGCCAGAGCGCTCGCACCGCTTGGCTCGGCGTCATACCGGCCCTGGAGAGAGCGGCGTCCCCGCTCCTTTTAAGATCGGCATCGAGACGTACGTTGATCTGAGCGGCTGTTGTGGTCATGGCCCCTCCTTAATACTTCAAGACTATCATAAAACTCTATGGTAGATACGTAAAGCATGTATAGCATTTATAAGCAATAGCCGTACTCTGTACACAAAAAGCCGCCGAGGCACATTGCACCTCGGCGGCTACGCATCACCGATCTAGTTCGGTTTCACCCTTTGTTTTCACCCAGATAAAACCTGCCAAAATTAACATCCCTTTTTGGCAGGTTTTAGAGCTCCACACTTTCGGCGCCGTTGATGGTTAGGTTTCGCTCGTAGAAGGCGGTGAGGGCGCGGATGGCGTACATCACGTCGCGCACGCCGCCGGTCTCGTAGCTCGAGTGCATGGCCAGCTGCGGCAGGCCCACGTCCACGGCGTGCATGCTCGCCTGCATATTAGACAGATTGCCGAGCGTGGAGCCGCCGGCCATATCGCTCTTGTTGGCGAAGGCCTGCGTGGGCACGTCGGCGTCATCGCAGATGGCCTGGAACACCGCGCGGCTAAAGGCATCGGTGCAGTAGTGCTGGTTGGCGGCTTCCTTGATGACGATGCCGCCGTTAAGCACCACCTGATTGCGGGCATCGCACTTCTCGGCGTGGTTGGGGTGCACGGCATGTGCATTGTCGCAGCTTACGAGCATCGAGGCGGCAAGGGCGCGATGGTACGACTCGTCGTCAAAGCCCAACGATCCGTTAATGCGGCGCAGCGCGTCGGCCAAGAACGTCGACATGGCGCCCTGTTTGGTCTCGGAGCCAACCTCCTCGTTATCAAAGCAGCAAAAGACCGAAACATCGTGCGCGTTCTCAGCACCCAAAAATGCCTGCAGCGAGGTGTAGGCGCAGGCCAGGTCGTCGAGCTTGGGCGTCGAGATAAACTCGTCGGCCCAGCCCCAAATGCGCGCATCCTGGCGGTTGACCAGGAACAGATCGCGGCCCAGAATTTGCTCGGGCTCAACATCCAGCTCGTCGGCGATCAGGGCGTCAAAGTCGCCCTGCTTAAGGTCGCCAGCGCTGATGAGCGGGCACAGGTCAACGGCTCGGTTGGGAGCAAAGCTCTCGTTAACGCCACGGTTCATGTGGATGGCAAGGCTCGGGATGATGGCGACTTCGCGCTCGATAGCGAGCAAACGACTCTCGATACGGTCGCCCTCGCGTACCAGCACGCGGCCCGCGAGTGCCAACGGACGGTCGAACCAGGTGTAGTCGATCATGCCGCCGTAGGCCTCGGTGTTCAGGCGCAGCGTCTCGCCCGCGCCGTCGAGCTCGGGCACGGCCTTGACCTTAAACGTCGGCGAATCGCTGTGCGACGCCGTGAGCTGAAAATGATAGTCGCCGGCAACGCCGTCCTCGCCCCACGTCGCGGCCAGGTCCTCGCCCACCTTAAAGGCAATAACGCTCGAGGTGTTGCGCTGAGTATAGTAGCGACCACCCGGCTCGATATCCCACGCCGCGTTCTCGGGCAGGTAGGTAAAACCCGCCTCGTCGAGCTCGGCCATAATGGTCGCCGCCGTATGGAACATGCTGGGGCATGCCTCGATAAAGTCGATAAGGTCGTTGGCGGCCTCGATATCGTCGGCCGTCACGTGCGCGCGCTCGGGCGTTTCCTGATCCGTCATGCTCTCCCCTTTCGCTGGGTTGATGGTCCCCTCCAGCATACCCCGCCGCGCCAGCGCCGCGCTCTTCATTCCATGTTTAATCCTGCGCCGCTCGCCAAGTTGAGCCATCATGCCCGTGCACCTTTTGCGACAATTACGCTAACAGGACGAGAGGAGCCGTCATGAAGCCACGTAACATTGCCATCGCCTGCGGTGTCGCGGGAGTCGCCGTTGGCCTTGCCGCTGCCACCGGTATCGTTTATCACAAGCAAATCAAGTCCGCCGCGTCGCTCAAACGCTTGACCGGCTACGCGGATAGCTATGACCTGTACGCAATCGACATCGCCTACGACTACGATCTTGATCGCATCATCGCCGCTGGCGTGCGCGACGACCAGGCCTACATCGATGCCGTGATGGCGCAGGTGCTGCCCGGTGTGCCGGTACATGTCCAGGCGCCCCAGTTTGCCTGCAGCGCTTTTGTCGCCGTAGATGCCGAAGGCCGCGTGCGCACCGGTCGCAATTACGACTTTAAGGACGACACCTCGGCGCTGCTGGTGCGCAATCACCCACGCGACGGCTATGCCTCCATCGGGTTTGCCGCCCTTAACAACCTGGGCGATAACACTCCGCTTGACTCCGTCGCCGGACGCGCCGCCGCGCTCATGGGCCCGTTTGCCCAGCTCGACGGTGTTAACGAATGCGGCGTGTCCATTGCCGTACTCACCCTGGATTCCAAGCCCTGTGACCAGGACACGCAACGCCCCGTCATCAATACCTCGCTCGCCATCCGTCTGGTGCTCGACCGCGCGGCTACCACGCAAGAGGCCGTCGACCTGCTTTCTGCCTACGACATGCACGCCATGGCAGAACGCGATTACCACTTCTTTATCAACGACGCCGCCGGTGACGCGCGGGTGGTGGAGTGGGATCCGCGCGACCCCGACCGTGCATGCAAGGCGACTCCTGTACGCCAGGTTACGAACTTCTACGCCTGCTATGGCGACGAAGTGCTGCCCAACCAAAAGAATGACGAGCTGGGCCATGGTAAAGAGCGCGCCGTCGCAATCGCCGATGTCCTTGACGCCCACGCCGGTGCCCAGGACGAGGCAGTCGCTTGGAAGGCCCTTCGCGCCGCAGCCCAAGAGCCCAATCCGGAAGACATCACCAGCAATACGCAATGGTCGGTCATCTTTGACAATACCGAGCCCGCTGCCGCCATCACGCTGCGCCGCCACTGGGGCGACGTCGACGCCTTTGCGCTGTAAGGAGCCAGGCCCGTCGACCTTACGTTCCCTGACGTTGCTTACATTTCCATACGCTTGAGCTAACACGTTTTACCCCCGTATCAACAGTGTGCGGGGGTAAACTTATGCGCATGTTATAACTTGCCCGGAAGGATTCATCATGCTTAGGATCGGTCTTCTTACCAGTGGCGGCGACTGCCAAGCGCTCAACGCCACCATGCGCGGCATCGTCAAAACGCTTATGACCAATAGCGAAGAACCTATCGAGATCTATGGTTTTGAGGACGGCTACCAGGGCCTTATCTACAGCAGGTTCCGCGTCATGTCGCCCGCCGATTTTAGCGGCATCCTCACCCGCGGCGGCACCATCCTGGGCACGAGCCGTACGCCGTTCAAGCGCCTGGATGTTCCCGAGGCCGATGGCGTCGAGAAGGTGCCCGCTATGGTCCACACCTATCATAAGCTGCAGCTCGACTGCCTGTTTATGCTGGGCGGCAACGGCTCCACCAAGACCGCTAACCGCCTGCGCGAAGAGGGCCTCAACGTTATCGCCCTGCCCAAGACCATCGATAACGACACCTGGGGCACCGAGCTGACGTTTGGCTTTACGAGCGCCATCGACGTCGCTACCAAGTGCATCGACGACATCCACACCACCGCCTCGAGTCACGGCCGCGTGTTCGTTATCGAGATCATGGGCCACAAGGTTGGCTGGATCCCGCTGTACGCCGGCGTCGCGGGCGGCGCGGACGTCATCCTGATTCCCGAGATCCCCTACGACATGGACAACGTCATCAAGACCATCGAGCATCGCATGGAGACCGGCAGCCGCTTTACCATCGTGGCCGTCGCCGAGGGCGCTATCTCCAAGGAGGACGCGGCGCTGTCCAAGAAGGAATACAAGAAGAAGCTTGCCGAGCGCACGAGCCCGTCGATCGTCTACGACATCGCCAAGGAGATTGAGGCCAAGACCGGTCGCGAGACCCGCGTCGCCATCCCCGGCCACACGCAGCGCGGCGGCCAGCCCGATGCCCAGGATCGCATCTTTGCGACCCAGTGCGGCGTCGAGGCCGCGCTCGGCTGCCTGCGCGGCGAGTTTGGCTACATGATCGCAAGATGTGCCACATACCGCTCGAGGAGGTCGCCGGCAAGCTCAAGTATGTCGACCCCCAGAGCGACCTGGTGCGCGAGGCCAAGGCGTTGGGCATCAGCTTCGGCGACGAATAGCCTCGGCTGGAATCCACCCCATCGGGCCCTCCGACCCCGCCCGACGTATTTCGATTTGGCTCCTCCCTTGACTCCGTCAAAGGTCGCCAATCGAAATCGTCGGGCGGGGCCGGAGGGCCCTGCGTTTACATACTCGCCGAGGCTATTCGTCTTCTTGCTGCGGGTGCCTGGTCTGAAATTCAGTTGCGGTGAAATAGTTCCTGCTTAGTCCGCAAATGGCTGAATCCAAAAACTATTCCACCGCAACTTACTGAGTGGGGGCTCTTGGCTGCTACTTGCACTGACATTTGTCCTGAAATGGCTGGTCGTTAGGGATTGCTACCGGTAGTTGCGGTAGGGTTGGGGCAGATTCTAACTAGAAATGGTGGTCGCTACCGGTTGTTCTCGGCATACTCGGCTCATTCGATTCGACCATCAAACGAAAGGAACCACCATGGATCTTGCGATGGCACAGCGCCTCGTCGATCGCCGCAAGGCTGCCGGGCTTTCTCAGGAGGCGCTTGCCGCCCAGCTGGGTGTGAGTCGTCAGGCTGTCAGTAAATGGGAGCGCAGCGAGTCCTCACCCGATACCGATAACCTCATTGCGCTCGCCGCGCTGTATGACGTGTCGTTGGACGAGCTGTTATATGGGGAGGCGGCCAACGATGCCGACGACCTGGAGGACGGTAGCGCCGACACCGAGACGGCGGATGTGGCTGACGAGGCCGAGGATTCTGCCGAGCACGCCGATTGCGGCGACAAACCACTTGTCGATATTTCCCTCGCGCGCGGTATCCACGTCATTGATCCCAATAAAGGCGAGGAAGTCCATATTGGTTGGAGCGGCATCCATGTGACCAACGAGCGCAAGGGCGAAGAGGTGCATGTGGGGCCGGACGGCGTGCATATCGATACGCTTGAGGACGATGGACATAGCGTACGCACCAATGACGACGGCACCGTCACCATCGACGGCGAGACGTTTTCCAGCTGGAAGGAAGCACACGACAAGCTCGACCATCATGGCAAGCATTTCCACACCAAGGTCGGACGTGCATGGAACAAATTCCCCTTCCCCGCACTTGTCACTCTCGCCTATCTGGTGCTCGGCATTGTCTACGGCACATGGGGCATGGGGCTTTTCCTCGTCTTTCTGGTTCCCGTCTACTACGCGATTGGTGACTTCATCGATCGGCGCCACCTGTCTAAGCTGATCGAGGCCATCTACCCGGCAGCCGCCATCGCTTGGTTCCTCTACATGTGGCTCTGTTTGGGACAGCCCCATCCTGCATGGATCATCCTCATCACGATTCCCGTCATAAAGGCGCTCATGCGCTGGTGCCGCAAACAATGGAAGCACCGCAAACAGGCCTAACACGCTCCGACCCACCAGCACCCAACCACCCCCGCCCTTCTCCTAAGTTGCGGTGAGATAGGGACTGTTTTGAAGCTCCAAAGCGCCAAACAGTCCGTATATCACCGCAACTTACAAACAACTGGGTCAGTTCCGGCACGGAGATTAGCATTGAGCTGACCGCGCGCCAAGAAAAGGGCCTATTTACTACGTTTAACTCGAGAGGGCCGACCATACCCGCCTTTTCCGAAAACTGGCAAGCCATCTACCTGCGGTTTTAATTTCATAATCTTTGTCACGGTCGAGGGTGTGGTAGCAAACGTAGTAGATAGGCCCATTTTGTGGCATACGACCCATACAAGCCCAATCTCGAAGGCCAAAGAGAGCCTCTCATCCACGCCTGCGAGCGAAAACCAAATAGAATGAAAGGCAAATGGAAAGCCCGTTTGACGGGGCAAACGCCGGGCCACCTAATGGTTGTCCGGCGTTTGCCCAGATAAAACCTGCCAAAATAAACTTGTCCCTTTTTGGCAGGTTACTCGGCACTCTTGAGGGCGCCGACCATGTCGATCTTATTGAGGGTGCGATTGGTAGCGAGGTTGACGATAAACGTAAAGGCAAAGGAAAGCACTACGGCGAGCACATAACTCAGCGGCTCGACCTCAACGTCAAAGTAGAGCGACGGCATCTGCAGAATGTACGTAAAGCTCTCGGCCAGCAGGCTACCCAGCGGCACGCCCAACGCGGCGCCAATCGCCGTGAGGATTAACGTCTCCTTGTTGACGTAGTGGTGCACCTCGCCGCGACGGAAGCCCAGCACCTTGATAGTCGCCAGCTCGCGCTCGCGCTCCGAGATGTTGGTGTTAGACAACGTAAATACCACCACAAACGACAGGCACGCCGCCATAAAGGTCACAAGCACCACGACCGAATTGATAATCGTAAAGTTTGCCTCATAGTTTTCCCAATGCTCGGCGGTACTCGACAGCGTAATCCAACCATCGCTCTTAAGACGGTCGGTAAACGCAATCTGATCGGCCGACGAACCCTTAAGCAGCGCAAGGATGCCGTTAAGGCGCGCGCTTCGACCGAACGCGCGCTCATAGGTGCCCTGCGTCATGTAAAGCGTATTGCCCAGATAGTTGAGCGAGATGTCGCTGACTTTGACCTTGGCAACATTGAGCGACGAGTCCTGGACCTGCGCCGTATCGCCCGGCTGAATTCCCAGCACCAGCTGCGAGCTCTTGCTCAGATACACATCGCCGTCGCGCAGGGCAAGCGGCTCTTTGGACTCATCCTCCAGACACACGTAGTCGTCCAGGTCATTTGTGCGATCATCGGGCACCACGATCAGCTGCACGGTCTCGCTCTTGCCGCCAAAGGTAAAAGTGACGTTGTCGGTCATAATCGGCAGCGTCGAAGTCACGGTCACGTTGGAATCCTTGGCTGCGCTGCGCTCATCCAGCGCCGCGCACGTCTGCGAAAAATCATCGGAATTGGCAACCGCCAGCAGGTCGTAGCGCGTGATATGCCCGTACTGCTTGGGCGAAAGCGCCACCGACGTATCGCGGATGCCCATGCCGCAAATCACAAGCGCCGTGCAGCCGGCGATACCGAAGATAGTCATAAAGGCACGCTTTTTGTAGCGGAACAGGTTACGCGCTGCCACCTTGTTCAAAAAGCCCATGCGGCGCCAGATAAAGCCGATGCGCTCAAGCAAGATGCGCGAGCCGGCGCGCGGGGCCTTGGGACGCATGAGCGAGGCCGGGGTCTCAGCCATCTCGTGGCGGCAGGCGATAATCGTGGCGCCCACCACGCCCACGGTAAACAACGCCACCGATACGAGCGATGACACGATGTCGTACGAAAGCAGCATCTGGGGCAGCGAGTACATGTCGTCGAACACTGTAAACAGGAACAGCGGCAGGCCCACGAATCCGATGACGTTGCCGAGCACGCCGCCAATCAGGCATGCCCACAGCGCATAGTCCACGTATTTGGACAGGATGCGTCCGCGTGAATAGCCGAGCGCCTTGTACAGGCCAATGAGCGTGCGCTCCTCCTCGACCATGCGCGTGGCGGTGGTGAGGCTGATGAGCACGGCGACGATAAAGAAGATAAACGGGAACACGGTGGCGATGGCCTCGATCGAAGAACTGTCGCTCTCGACGCTCGAGTAGCTCGCGATGTTGCCACGGTCCTGGATATACCAGGTGCATTCGCCAAGGTCGGAAATCTCGGCGCGGGCATCGGCGAATTGCTGGTCGGCGGCGGCGCGGCGCTGGTCCAAATCGGCCTGAGCCTGGACGCGTTCCTCACTGCCCTCGGCCATACGGTCTATGTTGCCCTGTTCAATCCCAAAGAGCATATTCGTTTGGCGCTCGGCCGCATCCAAGCTTGCCGGCGTGTCGACCGTCAGCTCCTGAGCGCGCGCCTTCTCACGCTCCTCGCGGATCTTCTCGATATTGCCCTTGACCTCACTGATCTTTGCCGAGTAGGCATCCGAATAGGAGTTGAGGCTCTTGGCTCCCTCGACGACCACGTGGACCGCGGAATAGGACGACGACGTCGCGGCATCCTCGCTCACGTAGAACTTGTAGTCCGCGGCCGAGGCGGCACGGAAGGCGTTGACCGTCGAGTCGGAGCTCACATCGGTGGGATCGAGGACCTCGGCCGTAATGGTGTAGTCCCCATCGGCAAACTGGTCCTTGGCGCTTTGGTTCGACGAGCTCGCATCGTTGGCGGCAAAGCTCACCGTATCGCCGATTTTCTTGCCCGAAGCTTTCAAAAAACGTGAGGTCACTGCCACTTCGCCCGAAGTCTCGGGCAGCTCGCCGCGTACTAGCACCGGTTGGTCAATATTCTCTTTGGAGAGGCTCTGTACGACGACACGCTCGCGCGTCGTACCCACGGCGGTATAGGCGGTCTCGGTATAGATGCCCTCGGCAGTCTCGACGCCATCGACCTCTCGGATCGCAGCAAGATCGTCATCGGTCAGACCATAGGTCGACTGCACGTTGATGTCATAAACATTCTGCTGGTCAAAGTAAGCGTCGACCGAATCGCACAGATCCTCGCAACCCGCCTTAAGGCCGCACATCACGCTCACGCCGAGTGCGGTGATGACCACGATGGACAAGAAGCGCTTAAGACTGCCGCGGATTGTGCGGTAGATGCCACGGCGGAACACCGTCGGCACCATATCGTTTGAGCTTTGGGCGGAGCGGTAGGTCACGAACTCCCGGTCGTGACTCACGTGCTGCGTATCGTGGTTCTGGCTGTTTTGGCGGTCCTGATCCATGGGCGCTACCACTCGATCGTCTCGATCGGCACGGGATTTTGCTGGACCGTCTCGCTCTCCACGCGACCGTTCTTAAAGCGAATCAAGCGATCGGCCATGGGCGCCAGCGCGGAGTTATGAGTGATGATAATGACCGTGATGCCCTGCCTGCGACAGGTGTCCTGCAGCAACTGCAAGATCTGCTTGCCGGTTTTGTAGTCGAGTGCACCCGTGGGCTCGTCGCACAGGAGCAGCTTGGGGTTCTTTGCCAGTGCACGGGCGATGGACACGCGCTGCTGCTCGCCGCCCGAAAGCTGCGCGGGGAAGTTGGCGAGGCGCTCACCCAGGCCAACCTGGCAAAGCGTTTGCTCGGCATCGAGCGAATCGGGGCAGATTTGCGCCGCAAGCTCGACGTTTTCGAGCGCCGTCAGGTTGGGGACCAGATTGTAGAACTGGAAGACAAAGCCGACATCGGCGCGGCGGTATTCCACGAGCTGAGCCTCGTTGGCGGAGCTCACGTCGCGCCCGTCCACCGTCACGGTGCCGGAGGTTGCCGTGTCCATGCCGCCCAGAATGTTGAGGGCCGTAGTCTTGCCGGCACCCGAAGCACCCAAAATGATGGCAAGCTCGCCGCGCTCGACCGTAAAGCTCGCACCGTCGAGCGCGTGGATGCGGGCGTCGCCCTCGCCATATGCTTTGATGACGTCTTTGAATTCGATATAGGCCATCGATTAATTCCCATCTGGTCGGATAACTCTTTAGTATTACCCATTTCGCACCGACCAAAAAGGGACAGGTTTATTTTGGCAGGTTTTATATTGGGAAATGGCAGCCATAGATGAGGCGCCGGGGAGACAGAGAAATCATCGACGGGGTCAGGCCGACCGCCAAACACAACGCACGCATCTCAATCTGTTAGCCAAATCATTCGAACAGCTGTTCGTTTCTATGATATGATTCAGCTATCTAAGCAGGCCAATACGCAGAAAGGCGGCCAACATGGCGTTCGACTTTAAGAAGGAATGCAAGGAGCTCTACAAACCTGCAAGCAAGCCGAGTATCGTAACTGTCCCGCCTATGAGCTACGTTGCCGTTCGCGGAAAGGGCGACCCAAATACCGAAGGTGGCGAGTATCAAAACGCCCTGCCGCTACTTTACGGCATCGCCTATACCGTTAAGATGTCGAAGAAAGGCTCAAGGAGTATCGAGGGCTATTTCGACTTTGTGGTACCGCCGCTCGAGGGTTTCTGGTGGCAAGACTCCCCGAGCGACGACATCGATTATGTACGCAAGGACGATTTCAACTTTATCTCGTGCATCCGCCTGCCCGATTTCGTCACCCGAAATGACTTTGACTGGGCAGTCGCGGAAGCCACGGCCAAAAAGAAACTAGACTTTAACGCTGTTGAGCTGCTTAAGGTTGATGAGGGCCTCTGCGTTCAATGCATGCATACCGGACCCTATGACAGCGAGCCGGCAACCGTAGACACCATGCATGAATATGCGACCGAGCAGGGCTATGTCCCCGACTTCTCAGACACCCGTTTACATCACGAAATCTATCTCTCCGATCCACGCAAATGTGCACCGGAGAAACTTAAGACTGTGGTTCGTCATCCTATCAAGCGCGCTGAATAGCGTGGGACGTCATTTCACGCGCTAGGTTTTAAGCCAGCCAACCAGCCGCCTCCTAGGCCGTCCGGTAATAATCTTGACGCGTCCCGTCGCATCTTATAAGTTTGTTTTGCTAAAGCTGGAAAGCCTCTCAACGATGCGCAACTCCAGCTCTTTTTATATCAAGAGAGCAAGTGTCGGAAAGCAAAATGTCAGAAAGCAGCGCTTCGAGCAGAATCAAACGCCTGGTCAGTACCTATAGCGGCCTCGTGCTTATGGGCGCTGTCGGAATCCCCGTCGGCGTTATCGT
>ERZ834382.1594-NODE-1594-length-18786-cov-5.278362_pt1 | contig 18786 bp, 14 predicted proteins | sample MGYA00519692_ERZ834382 | MGnify/ENA primary metagenome ERZ834382 (study PRJEB31850, sample SAMEA3708751) | human gut metagenome | biome: human gut; feature: human-associated habitat; material: faeces | place: China | collected 2014 ...
TTCCAGTCATGCCAGGGGTATTCCGGCTCTGTGCCGTACTGCTGGCGTATCCATGTAAATAATTCTTGTCGTGTCACTCCATCGCTTCCCCACTATTTGTGGTTTGTGCAACGACCTGTTGCACAAATTCTTGCCTCAGATAACTTTCCGCAATGCATTGATATCAGAAATCATCCAGCGCAGCATCTATCTCTTCCAGCCGATCAATCCAGCCCAGGTCAGATTTCTTCCTGGTTGCTGGTCTTTTCTTATCACCACCAACCACTTCAAACCGTTTCTCTTCTGTCCCGAACAAACCTTTTACCTGAATTCTGAAATCCGGCTTGTTGTTGGTCAGTCCCTGCATGAGCTGTACATTCTTGTATCTGGGCAGGAGGATTTGACAGATAGCCTGAATGTCTTGCTCCTTAATACACGGTACCGCCATGAACTTTTTCGTTACGTAAGGCTTTATATCTGCCAGTACCTGTGACATCGAAGCTTTCTTTCGATTATCAGCCATAAAAATCTCCTTTCCCAGATATTTCATTTCAAGTTAAAGATATCGAAATCTCACCACAAAATGTACTGATTGGACAAATTGGGAAGCAGTACCAGAATATCCTCTTCCGTAAAATGTGTTGACCTTGAAGTAATCTTATCACTCAGCTCAATACCGGTTCCGGATTGACAAATCCGCTCAGAAACATATCCAGTTGTCCTCTGGAATAAGCATCTACTGTTATCTGAATCGCCCATCTCATCTTTGGACAAATGCGTATCATATATTTTCTTCATATATGGCGTTTTTTAACATTGTTCGATATTCTTCATGAATTGCTGATGGGCTCTCTATCTTAATCTTACCACCCCATCCGAAGACCCACCTGTAAAATGTCGGGGATGGATATATCTGGACCGTGGCTCGAAAATGTTCATCGTCCACCGGTTTGGTATCTACACCAATTCCAAATTGGTCAATTACGTGCATCATCAGATTACTATTACATAATAGGGAAACTTCAACAATCTCATCTGTTCCGTACATTCTGAACACTTCTCTTGAATACTTAGAAGGATCAAAGTCTTCCGGAATCGGAATAATATCATCCGGCAATATTTCTGGGCAATCATTAATTCTATCCACGCGAAACGCATTCACTTCCTGTCTGCCATCGTAAAACCCGACAACATAGTAGTAATCACCATTCCAGATCATCGTATACGGGCTAATGATATACGGCTTTCCATCGTGTCTCAACACTCTTTTTTTATTCACATCGTACTCAAAGTACTGAAACGATATTTTCTTTTCAGCATGAATAGCTTTACTGATGGATTCGACGATAGCATAATTACCCGAGTCCGATACTTTGACCTTATTGGCGAAATAAATATTCTTTCTCAGTCTATCGGCATTATAGTCGCTGGTAAGTGTAAGAAGCTTATCAAGCAGTTCATTCGTTTTGCCTTTCGGAATAAAGCGCGATGCCTGAACGGCATCAATCATCAACTTAAGCTCTGGAATATCAAATGTACGATCTTCCAAGTAATAGTATTTATCCTGAGCTCTTTGTTGATTAACTTTTATACCGCATGAATTTAAGATTTCCACATAATTCTGAACAGATACTCTGTGAATCTGTATGTGGTATTTTTCATCCATGATTTTCAAAATTTGCTGTGTTGTCAAAGGGTGCTCACTATCAGAATAATGACGTAATATCTGATACAAGTATAAAACCCTTGCATGTAATTCATCCTTTTTCATGGTTGTGTCTCCATTTTTGAAATATGCGGTTCAATACCTGTCATCGTTACTTGGTTTTCAAAATATCCACAATTGCCTTTGCTATTTCAACTGCGTCGGATTCTTTATTGTCTCGTCCAAAAGAAATGCGGATAGTTCCATAAGCATATTCTTCCGGAACCCGAATCGCCTGTATCACATGAGATATTTGGGTGTTAACCGAATCACATGCGGAACCTGTTGAAATAGCAATACTTTTAAGATCAAGTCTGTGAAGTAGCATTTCTCCACTTGCATTGCGAATAGACACATTTACATTGCCAGGAATATGATTGGTGCTGCCATTGCGGATATAATCAATACCCGACAATTTGAGCACATCTACGAATTTATCCTCAAGTTGATGGATACTATTCTGCATCTGCTCCATATAGTCGCAGTTCTTTTTTAATGCTGCCGCCATGCCAACAATGGAAGCAATATTTTCGGTACCAGCTCTCATGCCATGCTCCTGTGCGCCGCCATCAGCATACGGAAAAATTTTTGTCCCAGACTTAATATAGATAAATCCAATGCCTTTAGGACCATTAAATTTATGGGCCGAAGCCGACAGCATATCTACGCCGAGTTCCTTAACATTAATCGCAATATGTCCCACGGCCTGCACTGCATCTGTGTGGAATATGGCACCGTGACTATGAGCAATTTTAGCAAGCTCAGGAATCGGTTCTATGGTACCTATTTCGTTATTTGCAAGCATCACAGACACAAGACTGGTTTCATCTGTGATAATTGCTGACAGCATATTTGGAGATACAATTCCTTCATTGTCCACGGGAAGATATGCAACCGGATATCCGAGCCGCTCTATGGACTTGCAGGCGTGTAATATCGCGTGATGCTCAATCTGGCTGGTAATAGTTACTCGGCGATTATCATATCGAGGCATACCTTTAATCGCCCAGTTATCGCTCTCGGTGCCGCCGGAGGTAAAATAGATTTCCTCCGGCTGAGCGCCGATGCAGCTTGCAATCGTTGTTCTCGCTTCGGAAAGAGCCTTCCTGGGTTTACGGGCAAAAGTATATGGCTGTGAAGCATTACCGTATTCATCCTGCAACCATGGCAACATCTCATTCAAAGCATCGCTATCCAGTTTCGTTGTTGCTGCATTATCAGCATAAATAAAATGCTTCACGATTTCACCTCATTCAAAAAGCTTACATCCCTCATCCTTGAATTCTTCGATTTTTTCATTTAGGTCATCAACTGTAACATCCAGATAATCCGCAAGGCAATCCATACAATAAAAGTTGATAATGTCTTCGCCAAGCAGTTTCTTGTTGATTCCTAAGACATTCTTTTCTCGGATCTCCTTGCCACAAATCACACATTTAGTTTTCATTAGACAACTCCCTTACCGTGAATACGGGCATTTCACGGTCTTCCTTTCTGTACTGGGCCGGATCCATTATGGCAAGTTGCCGCCAGATATTCTTACGCATCTCAATAGCCGGACGAAGGCAGTACTTTGTAAATTCACGCACATTAACATCCTGTGCACTGCGTACATGAGGGAAGAAGAGCTTTAAGTAAGCAGTAGTAACTCTCTTCACGGCTTCCACATGGCGGATATATGCATCACCAGGCACTTCAACCAGTTTATCTACAATTACTCTGTAGCTGGGATCTTCACGCAGCAAATGCATTATCGTGCAGAAATACTCTGAGTTCAGCCCCCATCCAGATATCTTCATCGCATTGGTCATCGGAGGAATATCCCACCCCTTAATAAAACCATGAAAACGGTCGACCATCGCAGAATCATGGAATAGCGCCGGAAGTTTGTCAAACATCGGCATAGTTTCATCCATGTCCTTCTTTTCAATATTGCCCAGCAAGATCATTCCGGCGTCAGCCGTTCCATCGTGACCTGGAATAGAAACCTTACCGTTTTCCATATAAGTCTGGAGAGACCCCCCCATCTGTTTCTCGTCTTGGAATCTTAGCTTATGAACTTCATCAAACGCTACATAGTCATTGTTATAGACAAGCCCCGGCTGACGTTTGCTCAGATCATAGAACAGCTTTGCACGAGTCATATATCCCGCTGAAAGATTTCCATATTTGCTGATAGAACCGAAAATATAGGACTTGCCGGTTCCAGGAGGTGCTAATTCAATCAAATTGAGCCTCTTCTCTACAAAAGGAAGAAGTCTTGTAAGGACTGCCCGTTTTTGATTTTCGTCAGCATATCCACTTGCATTGTAGTCAATAGCTCCAAGTAGTATATCAATCCATTCATGAATATCAAACTCAGCCCTAAGTTCCTTATAATAATCCAAGTCAACCGTGTACGGACAAAAGTCCGTAAAACTAACCAGCTTGATTTTTCCCGGAAGTTTAGGAGACGTTGACGGTAGCCGATACCCCAATTCGACAACACCCCAGATTTCATTTCCCTTGACTAATTCATCTTTGCATTCAGCCCAAACATCGGGTTCGATTATAGTTTCGGCATTGGTTAATGCAAAGTCCGGAAGAGAGAATGAAACCATCTGGTCTTTAATGCTTATATCGACGGATATCCGAGTAAGAATCTTTACGTGCTCATTTTCAGTTATGATACGATTCTTAATGTTCGTCCATTCATCTTTATTCGGCAAAAAAGTATGGATAAATTCCATTATCTCCTCAATATCAAACTGTCCCTCAGAATCTTCAAACTTCTTTAATACCCAATCTCGCAAAAAGGAGGGAAGTTTCAAGTCCGAGAAAAAGTTGCTCTGCTTAAGATCCTTAAACACCGCCATCTCATCAAAGCACTCTACCAACTTTTCTTCTAATTCAGTCAAAAGAACACCCCCTTACAATATATCATTTGACTTAAAGCCTTCTTTTTCAATCCTGAATTCCAGCCCAGTTGCTATCATAGTTCCTCCTACATACACATCAGCTGTATATGTGTTTGCTCTGGTTCGTTTCGACATTTCGATTGAGAAGGAATGACCGTCTGTTGTATTGGCTTTATATTCCGTATTTCCTACATTAACCACAATATTGTCAATTTTAGTTGTAGAGTAAAATTCAATGATTGGGGGTTTTCTGATGCTGCTCATCACAAGTGGTGTCTGTACGATAATCTCAATATCACCCGGCACATACGAAAGCTCAATAACGGGCACGGCAACCTCTTCCAAGGTGGCGCCTCCATGTACCTCAACGCCCATCAGTCGTCCAGGTTTGAATCTTTCATAATTTGCAACAACTGCATACTCATCATTTTCGCCGGCCTGTACAATCATTGGCATACTTCCGGTTTGCTCTGTGTATGCACATACACGACCACAATGGGTTCCCTTGGCGTCAAATTCTCCATCAATCAGCTGGTTCTTCAGGACAACCAAGCGGCTTGCACCGTGATCGGATACCAGAATTGCCTTGGTATACTTTCCTTTAGCAAGATCCAACTTGATAAGATCGAGCACATGGTCAATAATTTCCAGCTCGCGAATCAGATGTGTCGGATATGGGCTATTTTCTAAAGTGAAATTTTCCGCCCCATGGTGCTTAATATCATCGATCTGCTTAATGTTCTTGCATTGAACATTGTGTTCTGCAAAAACGCCTAAGAACTCTTTGTTGCGCGAGGTAATCGACGGAAGCTCAGAGCGACAAACCGTAATCTTAGGGAGGAGTTTTTTCTGCTTGCTTTTTTCCGAGATATATCCCAGAAATTCAACACCCATTGCATCTATGAAATAGGCAAATGCACCAGACATATCAATGGATTCGATCTTTTCTGAGCGCGCAGGAAGAAGCAGATTGTATTCTCTTTTGACAGCTTGCTCCTCGACAAGACTATAGAATTCCGGCGTGATTCTGTTTTCCAACTTACAAAATTTGTAATCCTCAAAATACCGATTCAGCAGAGCTGCATTGAACTTGTATGGCACCAAGTATGCATACAGGTCAGGGTAAATATGCTGCAACACGCTTCGAAGTTCATTATAGGAGAAGCTTCCTGAATAATCGGCAATACATTCCAGAATAAGCTCCTTCTCAAGTCTGTGCGAGTCCGTAAAATAATACAAGGCATCCTTCTTCTTGCATTTGATATATCTGCAATAGTCGAGAACTTCATCATCAGAAACTTCCATCTGATTTAATAAAGCCTTGCGGCAATCGTACAACTTCCAGAAGTCAGGCGATTTGCAGTCTAAATCCACAAGACCTCGAACAATCCAATGGACAAGATCTTCATAAGCATGCGCCTTATGACTTGCCAGTTCGAGGCACTCATTTTTAGCACCAAACCGTTTAAGAGCAATGAAATATAGCCATTTCTTCGCGTCGGTATAATCCTGTGAAGCATTGATAAACAATTCCAAATTGCTGTACAAACCAATCTCGTGATTTATGGCGTTGGCCCAATCTCCTTGTTCCTGCAGGAGAGAAAGAGCATAGGCCCATTGCTCATCTGTGCCCATGTCTTTGGCCATCGCTTCGGTGGACTGATCAATACAGCACACGGCATCATATGGATTCGCTTCCTCAGATATCCTAAATAGTGCATAGGGATATTCCTCTGGATGATGCTTTGTTTTTACATACAAAGTATCAGCATCTGTAGTTTCAATAAATGCAGGCAAGTTCTGTATTCCTTCAACCCAGTCTTCGTTTGTGACTTGGAGCATCGGGTTTACAAAAACAATGTGGGACTTTGGCGTAGCAACACCATCAACGCTATAAACCAGTCGATTTAAGCGCGAATCTTTGAAGCTTAGATAGTCACGACATTGAAAACATAGTACAACGACATGACCCTCTAAACTCATTTGGGCAACAGCCGTAAGCTGAGAAGAGAGTTCTTTTGCTCCGATTAGCTTCCAACATGTGGTAAATCCCGTCAGAAAGATATTTCCTTGCAAAGTAGCCAAATCATTTAGCAAATCTGCAATTCGGGGATTCTCATCTTCTGAACTGTATTTTTCAACAGTCAGAAAGATGTTTTCCCCTACTTTATAATGATCGACTATAGCAGCCATATCTTCGACAGACTCCACATTTACAAATCGGGGAGCACTTTCATCTTCTCTATTGAGATAGCGGTCTATCGAACTATAACATCTTTCAAGTGTCAAGATAGTGCCCCCTTTCTTAGTTGTCCTTGATAATCTCGATGCCGACAGTCATATTTCCCCTAATCAGCTGCTTTAAATAGCGCTTTACGTCCTCAACATCCATGCTGTCTATTTTCTCAAGCGCAGTATCGCAACCTGTCTCATCGTATTTAGCCTGTGCCATCTCTTTGAGCTTGGTCTCAACAGAAGGCAGACCAAGCCAAGAATACGGTGATCCAACAGTACGAACTAAATAATTTCTTACATCATCTAGATCCGTCAGAATGACGTCATAGTTTTTGATAATGCACCGCTTAAAAGCTGCATCCCTTGCTTTTCCATCCTTTAAGGAATCATAGAAGCCAGCAGATTCCAGATATTCCAGTGCCTTATCAATAGAACCTGCGTCCGGCTGGTTACGATTTAAGGTATCAAATGCAGCACGAGCCTGTTCAATTTCCGTCTCCGGAACCATGCAAAGAACAGGTGTTTTGAATTGCTCAGACCACTTCTTCGGCGATTCTGTACCTGTCTTTTCGCTCCACAGCTTGCGAAGCTGCATGGATTTACGGGTAAGCTTGAATTCATTAACGGTCTGCTTAATCAAATTTACATAATCTGAGCGTTCCATTGTGAAGACATCATTGCCCTTGATAGCCTGATACAGATCTCGAATCTCATCATCTGTGAATTCACTCAAATAGAACGAACATGCCTGCTTAAAGATCTCAAGCTGGTTAGAACAATAAGAAACAAAGTCATTTGCGTGGAGAGTCAGTTGATTCAAGAAATTCTCGCGTTGAGATTCAGGCAAAGAACCGGATTTCTTGATGTTATACAGCTGGCTCATGAAACCTTTCTGATCATTCCAGTAGTTTTCTGCACACAAATATGACATTCTGATTGTCTTACACTTTGTACACCATTCTTGCACAGCGTTATCAAATGTAAGAGCACGAGGATTGACCTTATTGCTCTCCACAATAATACGATATTCCAGAATAACCTCACGAATTTTCTGGTCAGCCGTTTCTTTGTTCCATACCCAATTTGCAGCATCGGCATCAAATTTTTTTCTCAGCCGATTGATGTACTGCCCATTATCACTTACAGTTTCAGCCAGCTTGACCAACTCACCGCCTTCAAACTGATGAAGATATGCATCCATACCTTCTTTGCACTTAGCAGAGGAAAGGATTGATTTCAAACCAACAGACGTATCCTCATGTTTAATACACAGTGCTCCAATAGAGATGGCAATATCGCTATCAGTTTTCTTGCTTGCAGCTCCGCTGTTCGCGATATCACTGAAACCATCAATCAGCTCCACCATGATATCTTTTTCAGTCTTCAGGTTTTCGGTATCAAGAATATACTTGAGACACCAGATAGGGAACGAAAGTCCCTTCATCTTGTCTCTAATGCGTTCTCTGGTCTGTTCAATAGAGGTGCAAAGATTGCGCTGAATACCAAAAATGTCAGAAGCAACGTCACTGAATTTACGCTCTTCGGGCGTCATCGTGACGATAAACTTATCCTTATAGCGAGGATTCGGAGTGTTCTGGAGTTTGATAACCTCATCGATCATAAGACGCAGTTTATCTGTACTCATGACATCGTTTGTGAGACCATCTGTATAAGTGAACGAACTGACAGCATACTCCTTCAAGACAAATGCCAAAACGAAAACGGACAAATTGCATGGCATAAAGCCATAAGGCTTATCCATCAATACCGAATAAATTTGACGAATCGAGACGCGACCATTCTTCTTAAATTCGTCAGCAATGATCTTCTCTACTTCAATCTTAATCTTGGAAATAAGGAGATACGGTTTATCCACCCAATAATTCGGATGCTTCCAAGCGTCTTCACCAATAAAGTTTTCCAGTTTTGTGTTCGGGTTAGAGGAGCTGAAAACGCCCTTTTTCGTCGTATCCTCAGCAACCGCTGCTTCAACACCAAACTTCACTGCATTTAGATCCCACATTGACGAAGGAACCGCAGATCCGGTTTCAAGTGAAAGTGGATAAATGGTACTGTTGATGAGAGTCAATTCAGCGTACAATGCGGCCTGCGTAGTTGCGCGTTCGCCGGCAGGCTTCTGCTTAGAATAGATGCGATACTCCCCATTCTCGATTCGTTGACGCCATTTTTTCAGAATATCTTTTGCGTCGCGCTCATATTGACGAGACAAGTCATTGTCTTTGCCCTTCTGGTAGGTCGCATTTGCCATTGCGTTTGCATATTGATCAAGCAAATCATTTCCGAGAGGAGTGATAGATGCATCAATAAAGGTGATATGATAGGAATCATCCTTCAGCAGTTCATTAATCATCTTTCCGATTGCAACGCTTTCCTTGTCATCTCTGGCAAAAGTCATAATCGCCATGAGCTTGTTTCCAAGAGAAGACTCCAGATTGCGCAATCTGTTAGCCTTAGACTTCAAGTCGCTGGCGGAAGCACATTCCAAATGGAATCGCGCCTTCAAAGCACCTGTTAAAGAGATGGCTTCAGAGATTTCGCCCTGCTCCACCAGTTCAATGGTTGTCTTTTTGCGCATCTGATCCTTCAGTTCTTCAATTACACTGTCATCTGTAACAGACATACGGGCAGCAAACTGATACTTACCTCCACCGATAGGCTGCTGATAAAGGATTTTTTCTCTATCCATTTCAGTCGCCAGGCGCCCGGCAAGGCCCTGGTCCAAATCAGAACCTTCAAATGCATGGTCAATATTTTCAACATTTGGTACAAACAGATCGACAGAGCTGCCTACCTTCTGAGAGATTGCCTGCATTAGCAGTACTGCTTTCAGAACTCTGCGATGATCGGAACTCAGATTCTGATCCTTGGCAGCATTATAGTAGTCGAGAATGCTGCGAATATCGTGAGCAAGATATTCCTTGCCCTTCTCATAGAAGAAGTCCCAGAGTTCGTCAATAGTCAGAAGCGGATTGGTATCGAAAGGTCCATAATTATCAATATACCACTGAAATCCTTTCAGCTCATCGCCGCGATCGTTCTTAATAAAGTCAAACATACTACGCTGATTAGAGTCAAATGTAGCAGAGATATGCTTTAGGAGCAGAGCTGTATACGGATGAATCGGGAGAATGCTCTGCAACTCCTTGTCACTGATTTTTGCCTTCTGCATAACCAGCTTGCGGGAACCCTTTGTTCGATCACATAGCTCGTCTACCGTTTCCTCCCATTCCTTCAGAATCTGCGGATCCTCCTTTTTTGTCATGGCAGAACCCATCAGACGGAACGCCATATTATCAGGCAGCGATATCTCACAGATAGGGTCAATAAATCTGCCCTTAATCTTGCCGAATTCCTTGTCACCGTCAGGGAAGATATGCATAGCATCGTGAGTGACAATCAGCATGTAAAAAGGTGCAGAACTGCTCAAATCAACAATTCTCTGGAATCCGGTAAGACTGCGCATGTTATTACGGAAGTATTCCGTAAACTCATCCCAGATGAACATAATTGCCTTCAAATTATTCTCTTGAATGACAGCCTCAATCCAGGCAGTCAGATGGTCAGCGTCTAGCTGCAGCATCTGCAAATGACGCTCTTCTGCTACCTTTGTAATCTTCGACATAAGCTCAATCAGGCTGTCACCAGTAAAACTATTGAGATTTGCAATAACAGCATCCGCATCTGCGCCACCGAATATCGGACGGTACGGTCCGGTAAGCAGGCTGTTGAAGAAATCCTTGTTCAGAGAATCGCTAATCCACTGAACAACAGAGTCCTTTAATGCTGCCTCAGTTGTATCCATACCATTTTCTTTTAATGCGTGCTGAATACTTTCCTGAATGGCAAAAACCAGACTGTCATCGCCATGAATCTTGGAAGAACCATATCGGTGAACCGTCAAAATCTTCTGCTCTCCGGTTTTAAGCTGCTGAAACTGATTATATAAATCATTGCTAAGCTGATCCGGATATTTATCAAAGTAAGCCTTTGTATCCTCCGGCGAAGCCTCAAGCAACTTCTTCAAAGTTAACACAGCATGAGATTTACCGGTACCATAGGCACCTTCAACCCAAATGGACACTTTCTGCTTTCTGGAGAGAACACTTACAGTATCCTTCAGAAGCTTTATAAAGGTTTCATGCGGATAGAACTTCTTCCAGATATCCGGATTGTTATTTATTACTTTTTCGTTGATCTGCGGAAAATACTCCGGATCAATGTCAAAATAGTCACGGTATTTATCCAGCATATTGCCATCCCTCCTTATCAGAATAGACTAAGAACATCTGCTGATGTCTTGTCACTGCGTAGCGATATGTTGTCCAGGTCAATCGTAAATGAGCAGTTGATGAACTCAGGATAGTTTACGCTCAAGCCGTTGAGAATCTTCTCCATCTTATCTCTGTCAATTCCGAAAATTTCCGTCGGGCTTACGCCATCACTGTCAATATCATGATTCAAGAGACGTGTCAGTGTGAACTGATAGTAACCATCGCACGCCTCTGCAAACTTATAGAGAGAGTAAAGAACGACAAGAGGCTCCGGGTATTCCCAAGGAGATCTTGTAATAGATACAACCCGATTCTTTTCTTTATATGCGTGTCCCATACCAACTTCGTTAAAAGGCAAATCAACGAACCTACCAAACGAGCTCCAGATATCATTTACCCAGCTTTCTTTTGCACCATCCTGCACAAGCAAAGAAAGTGTGTACTCTTTGCTGTAAGTCTCTCCCATATTCATACGCTTAACAAACCAGTTGATTTGAGGCGTATAAGATAAGTTTGTGAACATGATGCCCCATGCGGCAGGCTCATCCAAACCAATCTTATCAATTATTTGAGCAGTCCTAGTAAATCCACCTTCATCAAGCAACTCTGAATCTCTCAGAAAACGCTTAAAAAAACTGTACATCTGTGAACCCAGAGAATGCTTCTGATCAAAATCGTTTTTGTACTCAAAGTACTGCTTAAACCAGTCAGCTTTTGGAGCGTGATGTGAATAGCAGTTAAGGCTTTTATTTGCAGACATCGATAAACCTCCCTTTGGCATTTCTAAGGACTTATAAACCAAACAGCCCTTTTCAACTTTATGACATTGCGCGCAATGTACACATTGTTCACTAATCGTCACTTTACCATTTACCATGGAAATGCAACCATTATGGCAGTCAGCTTCGCATTCTCTACACCCGATGCAACACGCCGATTTACGAAAAACATTTTTAAAGAGTTTCACAAACAACGGATTGCGTTTAGAATACTCTCTATCATATCGAACCTCATAGCCATCCTTGATAGGATTCAGAGTAAAGGTAATTTCCTCATTGCGGAACAACATCCTATACGGTGATTCATCATTTAAGAGTACGCCGATGGTTTTTATCCATATTTTCCAATCTACCTTAGGATTGTGAACTTCAATTACATTCTCCGTTTTTGTGGTTTTTTCTTCATATCCCATACTAATTGAAAGATCTCGTCCATTCTTGCGAGCTTTCCACCCACCGTTCGCAATGAAATCCTCCAAAACATCCTTATCCGGTAGGTGTTGTTTATACAACTCTCTGATGATGTTTGCATAAGTATCGAACGAATCTGGGTAGCATTCCCTACTCATATACTCATTTCTCTCAGCAGCACGTGGACAGACTAAGCATCCTGCCCTTCTGTTACCTTTCTTATACGCTTCATTTAAAATCAAGTCGTTTGCATAGATGTAGCAAAATAGTTCAGCGGAATTCCATTCGAGAATAGGGTTACAGCTGTATTGCCCCTTGTGTTTTTCTCCAAGGCTAACATAATCGTATTCGCTGCGAGATAAACTTTCACTTCCTCTAACCCCAATAAACGCCATTCCGGTGAAATTGTGCTTACCAGTATATTCGCGAAGTGCTATCACCTGAGGTGCTGTCTTGTGAACACTGCAACACCATCTTGTGACCGTTGCCGGTGGGCCAAACTGTCGCCAGGTATATTCGGGTGAAAGCTCTGATTTTGCACGAATGAACTCAATGCCCAAGTTTTTGCACCATTCTTCAGTTAAATCTACTGTCTTGTAAGTGTCGGGAAATTCCATCCCTGTATCACCAAAGAGAACCTTGAACGCATTATGGGGAAGTGCTCTTTGCACGATATCGAGAGTTACAATACTGTCTTTTCCTCCACTGAAAGCTACGTAAAAAACATCAGCTTTTTTCTGATATTCAACATAGGTGTTATATACCTTTTTGATTGTTTCCTGAACAAAGCCTTCCATGAACGGAGCATTTTTACTTACCATTGCAGGCACATCAACAAAACGTAATTTTCCACCCTGTGGCTCCGCTTCTTCTAAGATTGCTATTTCAGGCGGAGAGCATAATGATCCACCCTTGGTCTGGGCAATCTTTCGCCCACGATACCAATAAGTATTTGCTTCTGCCCACATATAGGGGTAAGTGTCGTCCTTTTCATAATCCCAATACCGGTCAAAGCCCAGCATATCCAATTCCTTGTAATATACCGGACGAGGCTCTTTACTGAAATTCAGCGGAGTACTGTTCAGTATATAGCCTCCAGTAGATGGGTCCCAATCATAGGAGTACATATTTCATCTTATCCTTTCTTTGACCGGACCACTTTCGCCTCGGTTACTATTCTTCCTATATCGCTGTAGCGTCTACGGGCGATATATCCCTGCTGTCGCAGATATTCCAATGCAGAATCTTCATTCAGCACAATATTACTGTTTGCCAGAATCTCAACCAGAAGAGCATTAAAATTCCCAAAGGAGGATGCCTGTTTTACAATAGCGCCAGCGCACATATTGGCACTGTACCCAATGTGGAGCAACTTGAATTTCTGGCTGTAATTTGCGACAAAATGCTCCAGCAGATATTCGTTCCACGGATAACCGGCATACGGAAATGTTCCAAAGTCACGAATTCCCTGAAGCGACATATATTGCCCTGTGCAAATTCGCCCGATTGCCTCATCAGTTGCTTCAACATCAAACTGCGCCATATCCTGAGAGACAAACTCATTTTGACTTATGCGCAGAGAATTGGCATAAATTTCATCAAAATAAATCGTAGAACCAAGTTCCTGTTTCAGAACATTCAGCTCATCCAAGGTAAATCGAGAATGTTTACGGCAGTACTTTGCATACACTTCTGCCATGGACAAATCCTCGCCATACTTGCTGATAATATTACCATTGAAGGAAAATCTATCGTTCAGCTTATACCCGATAACATTTCTCATACCGATCGGCGCAATCCACTGGTACATTTCTTTAATGTCAGGAAAATGTGTCTCTACTGCTTCAACGAGTTCATTGCCAGTAACAAAGTCCCGTTCTTCAATACCATCCAAGATGAATTGAGAAATCCACTCCAATTCAGAATTGCTGAAATGGACACAATCCTCATAGAAATACTCGCCTGTTGTGTTCCAGATGAAATCATTATTAGTGCTAAGGACAAACTTAATTTTCTGTTCCGGAATGTAAGAAAGCTCAGCAGCAAGTCGCTCCACTTCAACAGGTCCGGCTGCTTCTTTAAGATACTCTCTGATGTCATCTTCAGGATTCATTTGTACGGTGTAGTCCTTAGCAAGATAGCTGCGCTGAAGAACATAATTTCCCTTGTTGATGTATGACAGATAAGTCTTTAACATCTCAGGCGTATAAATATGCTCACCCTGTAAAACTTCCTCAAACTCCGAAAATAATGCACCGTAATAGATGGCAGCACAACCAGAACTGAATTTATCCTCTATATACTGCAGCAGCTTTTCTTTTTTCTCCTGCGATAGCATCGAATCCGGAAGATAAGCTTTTCCGTCATGAAGAATTGTTACTGAGCCGATGTCCTGGCAAACAAGATTGTCCTCATCAGAAAGCTCTGCTCCATATTGCTGCTGATAAAACCTATGAAGCTTTTTCATATCCAGTGAGGATTCCATGCGAAATCCCTTCTGAAAGTACTTAGCAAGCAATTCCTTGTAACGAATAAGTACAGGATCATTCTCCTTCCTTCTCGTTGCCATTTTTTCAATCGCAAATCGTGCCGGCTGCGAGGGATTCAAGCTTGCCGGGCTACCTCCTGATCTGTATTCAATGAATTTACGAAATGCGGCACTAAATCGGTTGTGCTGTTGCTTGTTATATTCGTAAAATCCAGAAATGCCAAACAGCTGATCATAGATATTGCTGGCATCTATTGCGTTCGATACATTCCAAAGGCTCGTCTCGCACAATTTATAGTTTGCTACAAGCTTTACACACTGGCCAAAAGAAGACATATAACTCGTAATCGTGGCCTTTGACATTCCTGAACTTAGCATCCAGTCATTGAACTTCTGTCTTTCCTCTAAATCCGTTAATTTGGTTCTTTCGATTGCAGGCACGGAGATAGCCTGCCGACTCACAGTCTCATCCATCTGCTTCATACTATCTGTATCAAGCGAAGAAGGTATTTCATCCTGAATAATCGGCTTTACTTCCTTTTTTTCTCCATCAGACTTATAAGACTTCAGAAAAGTGTAGTACGCATGAATTACGGTCGACATCTTTTTCAGATTTTGCTTATAAGAGAAGCGAAAGACTCGGTTAGAATCAACCGTCCGAACAACTCGTTTGATTGTCTCGAGGTCAGTTGTTTCAAAAAGTTTATTCTTAAGAATTTTTCTTTCCAAGCAAAATTTTTCAATATCCGAAAGCATCAGATACACATCTGACAGCTGAAACGTCGGCATTTGCATCGAAAGATACGAGCAGAATTCATCCTGCACAGGCTTTGGCTCAACCACGTTCTCAGTCTCCTTAAGTATTTCTTCATAAAACTCTCGATTATTCCTATACAAATTTACAGTTTCCACGAAGAGCTTTGTGGGTTGTTTTAGTTTTGTTTTCCTTCCGGTATAGGCAACTTCCAAAGCTGACATCTGGAATGTGATCCCATTCTCATTTCTGAAGATATCATCAATCGTTATTCCTCTATTTACTGCGCGTCTGCGCAGCTTCTCAGAAACTTGACGAATTGCCTCTTTTCTTGTAAGTTTTCCATCTATAGATTTGAGAAGCATATCAAGCATCAGCACCGCTTCTTCAATATCCCAAGGAATACGCAATGCCATTGGTTTGACGCCTCCTCAAAATCTTTGTTTTAAGCCCAAAATGGCGCAATATATCAGAATTAAGTATACACTAAGTTCTTTCCAGAATCAACTCAAAATGTCGTTGTTTAGAAACTTGTTGTATATCTAAAACTAAGAAACATGTAATTCGCAAGCAGGGCTTTCGTGACACGAAAGCGATTTTCTGCTTGTTGGGAAAACTCCCCAATCCCCATAGAACGCTGCCTGCGGCATCGAGCTGCGCATCCGTTCCGGATGCTTTAACGGCAGTTCCTGCCAAAGAAAAAAAGCCCGGTGCAGCATGAGCATTACACCCACACTGCACCGGACATTCCATCATCGACTGCTTTGTCTATTTTCTTCTTCCTGCCGCACTTCCTGCTCATGCAGCTGCTCTTTTTTCTGCTCATCCTCTTTCAGGATTTCCTGCACAATCTTCTGCGCCACAAGCCAATCCTGCATTTCCGATTTGGTCTTGCGGTACTCTGCATGTGTTCGTCCGTCAACGGCAAAATTGGACTTCATGGATTAAACAAATGTGTGTCTCCCTCTTTTTTATCGCAACATCATTCTATCCCTGTTGTATTTGAAAATGTATATGTACTCTTCTGATATATCCCCTTGTTTCTAAAATAATTTTCAAATGCATTTCAAAATTTTATTCTAAAATTTCTATAATTGCATGTTCAACTTGATGTTCTTTTATTTTGTCAATGATTATATGCATATTTTCTATTTCTAATTCTATTTTTGTATCCCCATCCTTTGGTACCATACCAAATTTTTGAAATACAAATCCAGTAAATGTGTCACAATCTTCTGCTGTAAATGTAACACCTATAGCGTCTTCAATATCACTTAATCGTATATTTCCTTTCACTTCCCACTTGTTATCGCTTATTCTTATAATAACAGTTTCTTCTTCCGACGATATTGGTTCAATATCGTTTAAATCGCCAACAATTTCTTCTAATAAATCAAAAAGAGTTACTATTCCAACCACTCCACCATGCTCATCTAATACAATCGCCATAGATTGCTTCGATTGTTTCATATTTTTAAAAAGCACATCTGCTTTTGTAGTTTCCATAACAAAGTATGGTGCAGAAATTGCAGAATCTATAACCATATCCTTACTTTTTTCTTTTAATCTAAAATAGTCTTTTGCATTTAAAATACCAATAACATGATCTATCGAATCTCCACAGACGGGATAAAGGGTATGTCGTGTATTGTGGATCGTTTCATCCCACTCCTTCACATCATCAGACATCCATAATATTGTCACATCTGTTCGATGTGTAGCAATCGTACCAGCCATAATATCATTAAATTCAAAAACATTTTGAATAAACTCTTTTTCTTGATGATCTATTGTTCCTTTTTCACTTCCCGCATCAACAAGCATACGTATTTCTTCTTCACCTACTTGATCTTCCGCTTCATTTGGATCAATACCACAAATCTTCAAGACAATATTGGTTGATATTGAAAGAAATGAAACGATTGGCTTAAATAGGATAGAGATTCCCGTAACCAATCCTGAAATCCCCATTGCCAGTTCTTCAGATTTTTTCATTGCGATTCTCTTTGGAACTAATTCGCCAAAAACCAACGTGAAATATGATAAAATCAATGTAATCAATATAACAGCTATGGTATCTAAAGTAGAACGTGGAATATTCACACCCATCCCAACAACCCAATCAACTAAAGGTTCTGAGAAATTATCTGCTGCAAAAGCACTTCCTAAAAATCCCGACAATGTGATTGCAACCTGAATTGTCGCAAGAAATCGTGCCGACTCTTGCGTTAATCGTACTAATCTCTTTGCCCGACCATTACCTTGTTCTGCCATTCGTTCTAGCTTTGTTTCATTCATTGATAAAACAGCGATCTCTGCACTCGCAAAAATCGCGTTTAATATAATTAAAATAATCTGCACTACTAAAAGAATAAAAATTGATGTACTCATAAATAAAACCTTTCTACAATAAAATTATCTAAATATCACACTTACTTAAAAGCAACAAAAGACATGGTCTATGTTCCGAATACATAGTCCATGCCTTGCGATATATAAATAAAAATTCTATTGAATTGGTTCGCTTCAGAATCATTATCACTTTCGTCCATGTTAAATATTCCTCCTCTCAAATAGTATTGTAGTACAGTATAACAAAAAGACCTAACATAATCAATTCGAAAAAAGCAAAAGTGTGTTAAATTTATGTAAAACATAAAATCCGATTATTTTTAATTTCTTTGGGAAATTCAATTTTCTTTATCATCACTTAACATCATTTTAAAGTAAAAAGCAAGCCATTTTCAGACTTGCTTTCCACCATATCATCTTCCTTATTGATAAATCATTTCTTTATTCACAATCTCCCTTGCACATGCTTGTATATCACTCATTCTCGTCTAAAACCTCTTTCTTTGTGCGTCTATGCTTTCCCTGCTCATCATAAAACATATTTCGGGTAGCAATCTTTACTTCGGGTTGTTCCAACATTTTCCGTTCACTAAATACCAGATGAATATGATAATTCGTCTTTGCAATGGTATTTTCAATCACACATCGTTGTGTCAATTTTACCAAGGAAGGCTTTTGCCCAGGTCACGATACCTTTTGAGGAAAAGCCCACAAGTAATCTGCCCGGTGACAATCTGAGGTATTACAGACAGAGAAAGTCTCTGACTACCAGACAGCTTGCAGAGCAAATAGATGTTGTACCCGCAACTATCCTGATGTATGAACGAAATAAGCACCCGATCAAAGATTTTGAACATAACCCTATTTCTGATCAGTTGCTGGAAAGTATGGAAG
>ERZ834382.1614-NODE-1614-length-18641-cov-4.470731_pt1 | contig 18641 bp, 15 predicted proteins | sample MGYA00519692_ERZ834382 | MGnify/ENA primary metagenome ERZ834382 (study PRJEB31850, sample SAMEA3708751) | human gut metagenome | biome: human gut; feature: human-associated habitat; material: faeces | place: China | collected 2014 ...
CGCCCTGTCTCAGCTTGAATACCCACTCGGTATCGCTTACGATCTCATAGGATTCAGCCAAAGCCGGCTGCGGTGTTAAATCAACGCTGGAGGTAAACAGCCCCTCATGAGTCATCTGGTTGATATAGTCACCAGCCGTCGCATTATGGAGGTTCGTGGTAACACTGGGAGTCTCATTGGCAGTCGCAATGATCAGGGTATCCTTGGAAGAAGTACCCTTGGATTCAGTTCCCTTGTCTTCGGATGCCGCTGTAGAGCCGGCTGCTTCTGTTTCCTTGGTTTCGCCTGCCGGTTTTGCGTCTGCACCGGAGTCCTTGGAACCACAGCCTGTGAACAGGGCGGCTGCTGCGGAAAGGACCATTACCGGTACTAACCCGCGCATAAGTTTTTTCGTCATACTCTCTCACCTCATAATTATATTTGCATGACCACTGGCCAAATGCATCAATTTTAGAAGACCCTTGTCAGGCATTCATACATCAGCAGATATAGAGCAATGTATTCATTTTGCACAAATATACGTGATTTATGTTCGTCATTTTATCATATTTATCCATATAAATCAAGTATAAATTATATCTATCTTCGTTATTTTTTCCTTTATCCTACGTTTCTCGCTCCCCTCCTCATTATTTTTTTGCCGTGTATAGGGATTTTTTCACAAGTTTCTTCGTATTTATATTTATTTTTTCAATATTTTATATAATTTTCCACATACAGACTGCAAAAGCCTCGAGAATCATCCGGTTTTCAAGCCATCTCTCCTTTCCCCATGAAATCCTCCTTCCGCTCTGCATATCACCAATCCTTCCGTATATCCATTACTTAAAAGTTATGTATTAAGTGAAAGCAGGGACCTGTACCCTTTATGGGGCCAGATCCCTGCTCACTTTTAAAGGTTCATCTGAACGTATATACGTTCATCTGTATGCTTACAGAAGCCACCAATATTTAGTTCTCGCCCCAGCTCATCTGCTCGTAGAATGTGTTTCCGCCTGCGTTCAGATTGAAGCCCTGAAGGCCTTTGGCGTATGCACGCACATTGTTTCTTAAGTATAACGGGATCTGCGGGCAGTTTTCATTCACAGCCTTGCTGAGCTCGGTAACAACCTTTACGTTCTCTTCCGGATCCAGTGTAGCCTGGAGCTTGTCGATCAGCTCATCGATGGCCGGCTCGTTGGTACGGGTCTTGTTGGAACCGTCGATGGATTTGGAGTGGTAAACGCCTACGGCATAGGGAAGAACGCCGCTGGAGGTGTAGCCGCCGATGGATGCCTCATAATCACCTACCGCTGTCTTATCCAGGTATGTAGCAAGGTCCATGGATTCCAGAGTAACGTCGACTCCAAGGTTCTCCTTTAAGGAGGACTGGATCACCTGTCCTGCACGGAGCTTTGTATCATCGGAGCAGATGATCGTGAATCCGCAGTCTGCCGGATTTAAGCCGGATGCCGCCAGATACTCTTTCGCCTTTTCCGGGTCATAGGTCGGAGCTCCGTCGGTCACAACGCCCGGGAAGCTTTCAGCGATCATACTGTCAGATACACTGCCCAGACCGTTTAACGCAACCTGTACCACTGCATTCTTGTCAATGGCAGATGCAAGGGCGCGGCGGAAGTCGATGTTGTCAAAGGGAGCCTTCTCGTTGTTGATCATCAGCCAGTTGTGGGAGGTACCTGCCTCGTTGAAGGTAACAAGATCGGCGTTGTCCTGTAAGCGTGTAAAGTCAGTGGACTCAACCTCGATGATCAGGTCAACCTCGCCAGCCTCAAGGGCCATGGTACGGGAGGAGCCCTCGGGGATCACTTTCCATACAACCTTCTTAATAGCCGGAGCGCCGCCCCAGTAATCTTCAAATGCTTCCAGTTCAAGGCTCTCGCCCTTGTTCCAGGCCACCAGCTTGTATGGGCCTGTGCCGATGGGTTCTTTGTTGAAGTCGTGTCCGCTGGCGATCAGGTCTGCCGGAAGGATCGCGTTTCCGTGATGGCAGAGGTCAGAAAGAAGACCGGACTGCGGGCCGTCTGTTGTCATCTTAATTGTATAATCATCTACTACTTCAATGGTTCCGCTGGAGGTGCCGTACTGGGAAACCTGCGGGGATTCCTTACAAAGCTCCAGAGATGCTTTTACGTCGGCGGCCTTCATCTCCTGGCCATTGTGGAACTTCACGCCCTGTTTCAGCTTGAACACCCATTCGGTATCGCTTACGATCTCATAGGATTCCACAAGACACGGCTGGGGCTCCAGGTTCTCGTCTGTATAGAACAGGCTGTTGTGGGTCATCTGGTTGATATAGTCTCCGGCCACTGCGTTGTGCAGGTTTGTGGTAACACTGGGTGTCTCATTGGCAGTCGCAATGATCAGAGTATCCTTGGAGGAACTTCCCTTGGACTCGGTTTCCTTGTTCTCAGAGGCTGCTGTGGATCCGGCAGCTTCTGTTTCCTTAGAGCCGCCAGCCTGGGTCGTATCTGCGGGAGCCTCTTTGGAGCCACAGCCTGTAAACAGGGCTGCTGCCGCTGAAAGGACCATTACCGGTACTAAGCCGCGCATAAGTTTTTTTGTCATACTCTCTCACCTCATAATTATATTTGCATGACCACTGGCCAAATGCATCGATTTAGAAAACACTTTTAAATGGATCGTATATCCCCAGGCACAGGCATACTATCCATTTTGCACAAATATATGTAATTAATTTTCGTTATTTTATCACATTTATCCCAAGAAATCAAGCATAAATTACTATTGATTTCATGTTTTTTATCCCTTACAATATAGACACCATTTCTTTTAATCACATTCAACTTCATTTCTGGAGGTAATTTCTATGCACTATTCACAGTTTTGTTCGGCTATATCGGATATATTGCGCAAAAATTCAGATCCAGGCACTCAATTTATTCAAAAAACACTCTGCAAAAATAACGGCGTATGTCCGGATGTCCTCTTTGCACTCCCTGCTGACAGTGCTCTGGGGCCGGTCGTCTATCTGGAGCCTCTGTATGACCAGTACCAAAAAGGCATACCTATGGAGACCATATGTGCCTCTGTTCTTTCTTTTCTGGAGCGCAGGCCCCCGTTCCCATCCTCCATATGCCAGGAGATCCTGGATCCAGAATTTGCAAAAACCCGCATTGCCTTCCGTCTGGTTTCCCAGGAGCGGAATGAAGAACTGCTGAAACATATCCCATGGTTCCCCTTTCACGATCTGGCTATGGTCTTTTTCATCTGCCTGGACCTGGACTCTGCCGATCTGGTGTCCGCCCTGGTCCACTGGCCGCTCCTTTCCGCCTGGGACATGGATGCAGATACCCTGCGCTCCCTGGCAGAGGAAAATACCCCCATTCTCTTTCCCCCTGTCCTAACGCCTCTGACGGAGCTCCTTCTGCCGCCCTTTTACGTAGATACCCCGTTCCCGGACCTGGCAGAGACGGAAAGGGATCTGGAAACGGCAGGATCCGCGGCTGCGGCGGAAATCCTAAGAGGCACTGAGCCTATGGCAGCTGCAGAGGGGCTGGAGACGGCAGAACATGTGGCTGCATCGGAGATCCTAAGAGACACTGAGCCTATGGCAGCTGCGAAGGGGCTGGAAGCAGCTGAGCCTGCGGTGGAGATCCCAGCAGACGGGCCGGCACTCCATGTGCTCACCAACCGCCGCGGGATCTACGGAGCCTCCTGTATGCTTTACAGGGATATAATAAAAGACTTCGCAGACCAGGAAGAGGCAGATGTGATCATCCTGCCTTCCAGTATCCACGAAGTCCTTTTATTTCCAGATCATCTTATGTTCGATCATGCGTTCCTGTGCCGGACGGTCCAGGAGATCAACCGGGAGGACGTCTCTGAGGAGGACGTGCTCTCGGACCGCATCTATATCTTCAGCCGGGAAACAGGGACCATCATCCCTTCTCCGCTTTTTTCCTGTCATAGGCCAGAACCAGCCGGAACAGAGAGTCCATGGTAAAGATCCCCATGGCAATGGCTCCGGCGATCTGGATGGTCTCCAGAAGATTTTTTGTAGCCAGCGCCGAGTCGTTCTGGAGGAAATAATAAACGCTCCGGTATATGGCGGCTCCCGGCACTGCCGGAAGCGTTCCCGTGATCAGAAACACTGTCACCGGGGCCTTTTTGACCCTGGCCAGGATATGACTTAAAAAGGCCACCACCAGAGTAGATAAAAACGCTGCCAGCATAGACGAATGGCCGCTGTTCTGGACCATCAGGTAGGCCCACCAGCCCACCGCACCCGAGGCGGACGCATAAAGCATATATTTTTTCGGTATCTCCAGGATCATGGTAAATACCAGCACAGCGCTGAAAGCGCTGAGTATCTGAAGTATCATCATAGCGTTCCTCCCCATAATGTCCGGAAGCAGACCATTCCAAAGCCCACGCCCACAGCCACAGCCAGGGCCACAACGATACATTCCAGCATCCTGGCAGATCCGGCGGCATAGTCTCCGTTAATGGTATCCCGGGCCGCAGTGGTAAAGGGGATCCCGGGCACCAGATACATGATGGCACTCATGATCATCACATCGCCGCTGACCTTAAAAGGACAGAGTTCCTGGATGAGCATAGCAGAAAAGGCCACCACAAACCCGCAGAAGGCCGTGGTACTGAAATCATTGAGCCGGAGGATCTTTGTGAACCGGTCCGCCGCCGCCATACAGATCCCCACCAGGACCGACGTGGAAAGATCCAGGAAGTTCCCGCCGTAAATAAAGATAAAGCTGACGGATATACCGATGATCCCGGCAAGCTTCATCCATGGCTTATAAAGGATCTCCTTCTGGATCCTTTTCAGCTCCTCGTAGGCCTCCTCCACCGTCAGCTCCATATGGCAGAACTGCCTGGAGACCTCATTGACCCGGCAGATCCGGTTGATGTTTGTGCTTCTGGCAGGGATCCGCTTGGAAAAGGTCATCGGCTCTCCGCCCGGGTCAGCCATGGTCACGAAAAGTCCTGTGGCCAGGACCACAGCCTCCGTGACCTCACAGTTGGACCGCCGCAGCATGAACTGCATGGTATTCTCCACACGGGATACCTCTGCGCCGCTGGACAGCATGATCTCTCCGGCCAGAACCACGGCCTTCAGAAGAAGTTTCTCATCCATTCTGTTTTCCTCTCTTTGTCTATTTCACTCCCGCCTGCTTCCATACAGGCCAGAATTCTTTCCGTCATCCCAGCCCCGGGATCCGGCTGGCTGCCTGGTATACGAGCACGGCGCATATCCAGGCCAGAAAAAGCTGATAAACCGCCAGTCCCACAGTCCAGCGGAGGGATCCTGTCTCCTGCTTTATGGCTCCCATGGCCGCCGCACAGGGTGTATAAAGGAGACAGAATACCAGAAGCGCCAGGGCGCTGGCTCCGGTAAAGCCGCCGGCTGCAAGACTGGCTGCAAGAGCCTCATGGCCTCCTCCAGCGCCTCTGTTCCCGGCTCCGTAAAGAATAAAGAAGCTGGATACCACCACCTCTTTTGCCGAAAGTCCGGTGAGCAGCGCCACTGCTGTCTGCCAGGCTCCCAGGCCGGCCGGGACAAGGACCGGAGCCAGGCCCCGTCCCAGGACTGCCGCGAAGCTTTCTGATACATCCCACGCAGCTCCCTGTGGTCCCAGATGAAGGAAAAACCACAGGACCAGGGAGGCCAGAAAGATCGTGGTCCCGGCTTTTTCCAGATAGTCCCTGACCCGTTCCCAGGCACAGGAGACCACGGTTCCCAGATCCGGCCACCGGTATTCAGGCAGTTCCATCAGCAGAATATCCTCATACGGCTCCTCCCGTCCTGCCTTCCAGGCTGCCCAGGCCGTCCCCAGGGCTGCCAGGACGCCCAGAACGTATAAGCCTCCGATCACCGCCGCTGATGCTTCTGGAAAGAACATTCCCGTAAACAGCACATAAACCGGAAGCCTGGCTGAACAGGACATGAACGGCGTCATAAGGATCGTCCGCCTCCGGTCCTTTTCATTCTCCAGGATCCGGGATGCCAGGACTGCCGGGACCGTACAGCCAAATCCCAGGAGCACCGGGAGAACGGCTTTTCCCGAAAGTCCCGCCGAGGCCATGGTCCCGTTCATGATCCAGGCGATCCTGGCCATATAGCCGCTGTCCTCTAAGAAGGCCAGGGCCAGGAACAGGATGCTGATATTGGGCAGAAAGCCCAGGACTCCTCCCACTCCGGCCAGGATCCCATCGGATACCAGGGAAATGATCCAGCCGGAGACCCGGCACCGGCCCAGGAGCTCCAGGATATACGCTGAAAGCATGGCCAGGCCCCGCTCAAAATATCCTCTCAAAAAGCCTCCGGCAGAAAATGTCAGAAAAAATACCAGGGCCAGGATCCCAAAAAATATGGGGATCCCCCATACTGGATGGGCCAGGAGCCGGTCCGCCCGGTCAGTGAAAGAATCCAATACTCTCCCAACGCTGGGATCCGTGTTCCTTTTATTCTGTGCGGGACTGCCTCTGTACCGGATACAGGCAGCGGCAAACCGCCGGGCCCGGTCATGGAGCTCCCTGGCAGACACCGGGCCATGCCAGGAGCCCCCGGATCCAGAAGGGCCATCGCCATATGCAGGCCCATCGCTGTGCGCAGAATGGCTTCTGTATACAGAATAACGGGCTCCCGATACAAAGCGGCCGCTGCCGTCTGCCATCCGGCGGGCTCTGGCCGCTTCCACGGCGGCATCCATCAGCTCCTCCAGCCCAGTCCTCCTTCTGGCTGATACCGGGATCACCGGGATCCCTCCCAGGAGTCTGGACAGCCTTCCTATATCGATGTCCATCCCCCGTTCCCGGACCAGATCCATCATATTGAGAGCCAGGACCAGAGGCTTTCCCTCCGCCAATAGCTGCATGGTCAGAAACAGGCTTCTTTCCAGAAGAAGTGCATCTGCCACATGGATGATCACATCCGCCTTCTGGTCCCTTATGCACTGTCTGGTCACTGTTTCTTCCATAGTATAGGGATCCAGGCTGTAAATTCCCGGCGTATCCACCAGGTGGACCAGACGGCCCCGGTGCATCAGGCTCCCCTCCGACAGCGCCACAGTAACGCCAGGCCAGTTGGCTGTTTTTTTCCCTGCGCCAGTATACGCATTAAAAAGCGTGGTCTTTCCACAGTTGGGATTTCCTGTAAAGCAGACCGTCACACTCTCAGCGCCCATGTTCTTCACAGTCCTCCGCTTCAATGGCTCCAGCGATCTTTTTTCCCAGCGCCAGACGTGTCCCCTGGAATGCGGCGATCAGAGAGCCGTCCTGTTTTTTCATCAGAATATGGACCTTTGTTCCCTCGACGAGTCCCAGGGCCTCCAGCCGCCGGACGATCGTTTCCTCTGCCGTAACCGTCCGGATCATATATAGCTTTCCGGCAGCACAGTCACACAGTCTCATGGTTCCCATCCTGTTCTTCCCGGATCTGCTTCGATTCCGCAGATATTGTAGCCTTACCGGGATTGGTTGTCAATATAAACTTACATCCTTCTGACCGTTTCCGTCTCAGCCCTCCAGCTCCAGGAGCATCTGCTTTACCTCCTTCATACGGTCTCGCAGTCTGGCCGCCTCCTCAAAGTTCAGCTCGGCCGCTGCCTGGCGCATCTTCTTTGCCAGTTCCTTTGCCAGCTTATCCAGCTCCTTTGCATCCATGGATTCCGGATCCTTTTTTAATTCCCCGTCTCCTGCTGCCGCTTTGGAAATGGAGATCAGGTCACGGACGGCCTTTTTAATGGTCTGGGGTGTAATGCCGTGGTCTTCATTATACTTTTGCTGGATCTCCCGGCGGCGGTTGGTCTCATCGATGGCAGCTTTCATGGAATCGGTGATGGAATCGGCATACATGATCACATGCCCCTCTGCATTTCTGGCAGCGCGGCCGATGGTCTGGATCAGAGAGGTCTCAGACCGGAGGAAGCCCTCCTTATCGGCGTCCAAAATCGCCACCAGAGTGATCTCCGGGATATCCAGCCCCTCTCTGAGAAGATTGATGCCCACCAGTACGTCGAACACATCCAGGCGCATATCGCGGATGATCTCCGCCCGCTCCAGGGTATCAATATCTGAGTGGAGATATTTGACCCGGATCCCAGCCTCACGGATATAATCCGTCAGATCCTCAGCCATGCGCTTTGTCAGCGTTGTGATCAGGACCTTATTGTGGCTTTCCACCTCCTTGTTGATCTCTCCGATGAGATCGTCGATCTGGCCCTCCACCGGACGGACGCTGATCTCCGGATCCAGAAGGCCGGTGGGACGGATGATCTGCTCTGTCCTAAGCAGCTCATGCTCTGCCTCATATACGGATGGCGTGGCGGATACAAACATCATCTGGCTGATGTGGCTTTCAAATTCCTCAAAATTTAAGGGACGGTTATCCAGTGCCGACGGCAGACGGAACCCATAATCCACCAGAGTTTTCTTCCTGGACCGGTCGCCAAAATACATCCCTCTCACCTGGGGAAGCGTAATATGGGACTCGTCAACGATAATAAGGAAATCCTCCGGGAAGTAGTCCAGAAGCGTGCAGGGCGGCTCCCCCGGCTTTCCAAAGGTCAGGTGGCGGGAATAGTTCTCGATCCCGGAACAGAATCCCGTCTCCCGCATCATCTCCACGTCAAAATTGGTCCTTTCTGCGATCCTCTGGGCCTCCAAAAGCTTATCCTCGCTCTTAAAGAATGTCACCTGTTCCTTCATCTCCGCCAGGATATTTTCTGTCGCAGCCATCATTTTTTCCTTGGGCACCACATAGTGGGAGGCCGGAAAAATCGCCACGTGGCCCAGCTGGGCCTTCACCTCCCCGGTCAGCGCGTCGATCTCTGAGATCCGGTCCACCTCATCGCCGAAAAACTCGATCCGGTAGGCCTCGCTGCCGGAGTACGCAGGGAACACCTCCAGGACATCTCCTCTGACCCGGAAGGATCCCCGCCGGAAATCCATCTCATTTCTTGTGTACTGGATGTCGATCAGCTTATGGATCACCTCGTCCCGGTCCTTCTCCATCCCAGGACGCAGGGAGATCACCATCTCCTTATAGTCGATGGGGCTTCCCAGTCCATAGATACAGGATACAGAGGCCACAATGATCACATCATTTCTCTCTGAAAGCGCCGCTGTGGCCGAGTGGCGCAGCTTATCGATCTCGTCATTAATGGCCGAGTCTTTTTCAATATATGTGTCAGTGGAAGGGACATATGCCTCCGGCTGGTAATAATCATAGTAGGAGACAAAATATTCCACTGCATTATTTGGAAAAAACTCTTTGAACTCACCATAGAGCTGTGCTGCTAAGGTCTTATTGTGCGCGATCACCAGCGTCGGCTTATTTAGCTGCTGGATCACATTGGCCATGGTAAAGGTCTTGCCGGACCCTGTAACTCCTAATAAGGTCTGGAATTGATTGCCTTCTTGAAATCCTTTGACCAGCGCCTCAATGGCCTGGGGCTGGTCGCCGGTGGGGGCGTATTCGGAATGTAATTCAAAAACTTTTTGTTCATTTTGCATAAGAACCACCTCCAGGATTTAAAACAGAATTTGTTTTTTTGAGCCTGCCGTACCCATGTAATTCGATATGGCCGAAACAGGGACAAACCATGTTAAACACAGAAACCAGATGCGCAATGGTACAATGTCTGTTTTGCAGACATTGTACCATAAATAATTCCAAAAGTACAGAGTCATCGAACATCCGTTCTTTTATTCCCTGCCCACATTTCTGTTCATCAGACCAGAGGCTTGCCCATGGGCTGGTAGATTCCCCACATCCAGCTGCCTTCAGATTCCACCTCACGATGAACCCCCTTGCCTCCCCCTATATCCTTCCCGCTGCCGGGCGGATTTTGGACCTGCACCCTTTAGAAATGTGCAAGACCAGGCGCACAACGCAGCACGCACCGGGCACAGCATACCTATGGGCTCTGTAACCGGTGCGTGTTTGTATACACTGCTGCTATATGGAAACTGCCTTAACCCAGCAGACTGCTCTCCAGATCCTTCAGCATAAGATCCAGAGCGGTGATGCCTCCCTCGGCGGTGTACCACACAGCCGGGTGGGCCAGATAGACGAGATGACCATTCTTATAGGCGTCCGTCCCCATCACAAGCTCGTTCTCCATGATCTCCTGGGCCAGCTGTGCCCCATCGGTGCCGATGGCTGCGTCACGATCCATGACGAAGATGTAGTCAGGATCCTTTTCCACAATGAATTCAAAGGAAGCCTCATTGCCGTGGGTGGAGGTATCAATATCGGCGGCCGCGCCGATATTTTCAAAGCCGATCTCCCGTCCGATCATGGAGCAGCGTCCATCGTTGCCCAGCACGTTGAAGCTGCCGCTGGTGACAAGCCCTATGATCGCAGTCTTTCCGGCAGAAAATTCATCCAGGGCAGCAATGCGGGAATTGAAGCCAGCCATTAATTCATCTACTTTATCCTCAAGCCCAAACATGGATGCGATGGTCATGGCATTCCGTCGGACGCTTTCCACTACGCCAAGTTCAGTGTCCGTGGCCAGATAGACCACGGGAGCGATCTCGCTGAGAGCGTCATAGCTGGAAGCCAGGCGGCCTCCGATGAAGATAACATCCGGCTCGCAGGCCATGACTGCCTCCAGATCCGCCTCTTTGATGGTTCCCAGGCTGGAAATGTCGTCATTGATGTAATTCTGGAGATACTCCAGGCTGGTATCAGCAGTGCCAACGACCCGGTCCCCCACGCCCAGGGCATCCAGAATATCCAGGGAAGCCATATCCAGAATGGCGATGCGCTGGGGATCGTAGGGTACCTCCAGCTCCGTTTCCTCCTTGCTGGCGTTGAGGCTTATGATGGTCACGGACTCAGGCCTCTCCTTGTTCTGCGGTCCACTGGCGGTCTGGCTGCTGGCAGGCGGGATACTGTCCCCGGATGTGGTTTTTATGTTCTCCCCAGAGCAGGCTGCAAGGCCAAGGGACATCACGCCGGCCAGGGCAAAAAAGATCATTTTTTTCATGTTCATGTCTGATTGCTCCTTTTCTAAAAAAGTACTGAAAAACAGGGTCAATAGTAGATGGATAAGGGCTTTCCTGCAATGGTCAGGATCTCAAAATCCACCTGATAGATCTGAGACAGATTCTCTTTTGTCATCACCCCCTCCACAGTGCCGAATCTGGCGATTTTTCCGTCCTTGAAGGCACAGATATAATCGGAATAAAATGCCGCATAGTTGATCTCATGCAGCACCAGGATCACTGTTTTTCCCAGCTCGTCACAGAGACGGCGGACGATTTTCATCATATTGGTAGCATGGTAGATATCCAGGTTATTGGTAGGCTCGTCCAGAAGTACATACTCGGTGTCCTGGGCAATGACCATGGCGATCATGGCCCGCTGCCTCTGGCCTCCGGAAAGCTCGTCAATGAAGCGGTCCTGGAAGCCCTCCAGTTCCATGTAGGAAATGGCCCGGTCGATGATCTTCTGATCCTCCAGGGTGACCCGGTTCCCTGAATAGGGGAAGCGCCCGAAGGCCACCAGTTCCCGCACGGTCAGCTTCATCTGAATGCTGTTGGACTGGGTCAGGATGGCAAGCCGCCTGGAAAGCTCCCTGCTTTTCCACTTTCCAATATCCCTTCCCTCGAAGTCTACCACTCCGCTGTCGTGGGCGATAAGCCGTGAGATCATGCCCATGACTGTGGACTTTCCCGCACCGTTGGGACCGATGAGGGAAGTCACCTTCCCCTTGGGGATGGCAAAGCTCACGCCGTCCACCACAGTTTTTCCGTCATATTGTTTCTTCAATTCCTGCACATTCATAATCACACCTTCTTTCTTGTCAATAGGAGATAAAGGAAGTAAAGACCGCCGCCCACGGTAATGAATACACTCACCGGAACGGAATAGGAATATATGTGCTCCACAATGAGCTGCCCGCCCACCAGTACGATCATACCAAACAGAGCTGAGCCAAGCACCAGATGGGTATGCCGGTAGGTCTTGAGCAGCTGTCTGGACAGGTTCGCGATGATGAGTCCCAAAAAAGAGATGGGTCCCACCATGGCGGTGGCCACAGCAATGCAGAGGGCTACGCCCAGCAGCAGGCGGCGGATGCAGCGGTCATAATCCACGCCCAGATTGATGGCCTGCTCCTTTCCAAGGGTCAGTACGTCCAACAGGGCCAGCTCTTTTCGCAGGGCAAAGATTACGGCTGCCAGAAGGATCAGGGAAAAAACAATGATCTCAGAGTTTATATTGCTGAAGCTGGCCACCAGGGTGTTCATCAGACTGTCATACTCATTGGGATCCATGACCCGGGTCAGCGTTGTCTGGATGCTGCCGAAGAAGGAGGTCAGCACTGTACCCACCAGCAGCACGTACAGTACATTGTGCTTTGTCTTTTTAAAGATCCAGCTGTAAATAACTGTGGCCGCAATGCCCATGAGCACCACATCCACTGCAAAGGACAAATTCGCATTGGAGGCTGCCGCACTGGCCGATCCCAGGAAAAATACCACTGCCGTATGGATGAGGGTATAGAGGGAATTCATCCCCAGCAGACAGGGTGTCACAATGGTGTTGTTGATGATGGACTGGAACACCAGTGAAGCCCCTCCGATGGAAAAGGCGGTAATGAGCATGACGATGAGCTTTGGGGCCCGGAGCTTCATGGCATACGCAAACAGCCTGGGGTTGGAAAAGTCCACTTCCACCAGCATATAGGCTGCTGCGCAGAAAAGGACTATTACGGTCAGGATCAGCAACCTGCGCCGGTTGGCGCGTATAGCAGCAGTATTCACTGTTCCGCACCTCCTTTCAGACCGGGCATGGCGGAGCAGCAGCCTGTCCCTGTACCGCCCAGCCGGATGGCCCTGCGTCCATATTTAAGCCGGCAAAACAACAGGGCAATGAAGATGAGGCTGCCCAGTATGCCAACGATCAGTTCGATGGGCAGTTCATAAGGAAAGATCACCACCCGGCCGATCATGTCGCACACCAGTACGAAAATGGCGCCGAACAGGGCAGTATCCGCCAACGTGCCCCGGATCCTGTCCCCTTTATACATATGGCCACCACATTGGGCACGATGAGACCAATGTAGGAGATGGAGCCGACAACCACCACGATGCTGGCAGTGATCATGGCAGAGATGGTAAGTCCGGAAAAGAGGACCAGGTTATAGGGAACCCCCAGGTTCCTGGAAAAATCCTTTCCCAGCCCCACAATATTGAAATGGTTGGCGAATACAAAAGCCAGCGCCACCAGCGGCACTGTCAGCCCGACGATCTCATACCGCCCCTTCAGCACCAGAGAGAAATGGCCCACCAGCCACGAGGACAGGGCCTGGGTCATTTCGTATTTATAGGCCAGATAACTGGTAATGCCGCCGATGACATTGCCGCACATGATACCCACCAGCGGGACCATCACCGCATCCTTAAACTGGATGCGCTGGATGAACCAGACGAAGATCCAGGTGCCCAGGATCGCTGCCGCAAAGGCAAAGAGCGCCCGGGTCCACAAAGTAGACGACGGCATGAACAGCAGCGCCAGCAGAATGCCAAGCTGGGCCGAAGAAATGGTGGCGCCAGTTGTGGGTGACACGAATTTGTTGCTGCACAGCTGCTGCATAATGAGTCCGGCCACGCTCATTCCCACACCGGTACAAAGGATCGCCAGCAGGCGCGGAAGACGGGATACCAAAAAGATCTCCCATAAATGCAGATTTCCTGACAGAAGCTCCTGCAGCGGCAGTTCAATCACGCCTATAAAAAGTGAAATAACGGACGCGACCAGCAGCAGGACCACAAGTAATACTGTTGAGCGATATTGTCTGATAGTATTGCCTCCTTTAATTAGTTTTAACTAACCTATGTATAAATAAAAAACGCAGATATTTTTGACGCAAAAGCAATCCTATCTTGCGTTACCCGCAGAGTATAGCACATCAGTTAGTTATATGCAACTTGTAAAAAGGACGATTCTATGACTGGGCATTCCTTGAATTTTAGTTGATATTGACAAAACAAGAACGAATGAAGCAGCCAGTGGACTGGCCCCGCAGGGCGGGAAAGGAATCGTCAGCCCAGCAGCTTCACCAGCCGTTCTGCCGCCTCCTTTGTATCCTCCGGCGAGCCGAAGGTGGAAAACCGGAAATATCCTTCCCCGCATGCTCCAAAGCCTTCTCCCGGCGTTCCCACTACCTGGATCTCCTGGAGCAGGTAGTCGAAAAACTCCCAGCTTCCCATTCCCCCAGGGCACCTCATCCAGATGTAGGGCGCGTTTTTTCCGCCGCAGTACCAGATCCCCAGCCGGTCCAGGGCCTCCATGAGCACCTTCGCATTCTTTTTATAAACCTGGATCCTTTCACGGACCTGCTTTTGTCCTTCCTCAGTGAACACAGCTGCTCCGCCTTTCTGGATGATGTAGGAGACCCCATTGGTTTTGGTTGTGCGGTTCCGGATCCACATTTCATTTAAGCGCATCCCATTCCGCTCCAGCTCCCTGGGGATCACCGTATAGCCCAGCCTGGTCCCTGTGAATCCGGCTGTCTTCGACAAGGAACAGATCTCAATGGCACAGGTTTTTGCCCCCTCTATTTCAAAAATACTATGGGGGATATCCTCGTCCTCAATAAATGCCTCATAGGCGGCATCAAACAGAAGAACCGCGTCGGTCCGGTTGGCGTAATCCACCCATTGCTTTAATCTCTCGCGGCTGAAGACCGCCCCCGTCGGATTGTTGGGGGAACAGATATAGATCACATCCGCCCGATCCCTTTCACCGGGCTGCGGCACAAAGCCCTCTGCCTCTCCCGATGGGATATGTATGATCGTATTGCCTGCGATGATATTGGCATCCACATAAGCCGGATAGGCTGGCTCCATGATCATAACCTTCTTGTCCCTGCCGAACAGATCGAGGATATCTCCCAGCTCATCGCTGGCGCCGCTGGAAATAAATACCTCCTCCGGCGAAAGGTCCGCGTTCCTCTTTTTATAGTATCCGGCAATGGTCCTGCGGAGCTCCGGATCACCGCATTCCGGCATATACCCATGGAAAGAGGCTTTGACCGCCTGGTCGTCTACGGCCTTGTGAAGGGCCTGGATCACCGCGTCGCAAAGGGGCAGGGACACGTCGCCGATGCCCATGCGGTACAGATAGGCCCCGGGATGCTGCTCCAGATACGCCTTTGTCTTCTGTGCGATATGGTAAAACAGATAGGAATCCTTTAAATTCTTATAGTTGGTATTTGGTATCATTCCGTTCCTTCCTTTCTTCCTCCGATCTCCTCTGACAGCCTTCTTTCAAAACGGTCCTTCCGGAGGTCGGCCGGTATCTTTGTCGGATAATCTCCCTGGAAACAGGCAGCGCAGTAATTTTTGCTGCCTGTCAGCCTGCCCAGGCTTTCCACCTCCAGATAGCCCAGGGAATCCACTCCTATGAGCTTCGCGATCTCCTCTGTGGTGTGATGGCAGGCGATCAGATTTTCCTCTGAATCAATATCGGTCCCATAATAGCAGGGATGCAGAAACGGCGGAGCAGAGATCCTCATATGGATCTCTCTGGCTCCCGCGTCCCGCAGAAGCTTTACAATGCGCCTGCTGGTGGTTCCGCGGACAATGGAATCGTCGATCAAAACCACCCGTTTCCCTTCAATGACACTCCTTACAGGAGAGAGCTTGATCCTGACCTGATCCAGCCGCTCCCTCTGTCCCGGAGAGATAAAGGTCCTTCCGATATATTTATTTTTGATCAGCCCGATCCCATAGGGGATCCCGGACCGCTCCGAAAATCCCAGGGCCGCGTCCAGCCCGCTGTCCGGAACCCCGGTCACCAGGTCCGCGTCCACCGGATACCGCTCTGCCAGCAGCTCTCCCGCCCTTCTTCTCGATTCGTGGACCGATATGCCGTCGATCACAGAATCCGGCCTGGCAAAATAGATATATTCAAAAATACAGGTCTTCTGCCTCTGGGTTCCGCAGTGCTCTCTTCTGGATTCCACACCGTCCGGACGGAAGACCACGATCTCCCCAGGCAGAACATCCCTCACATACTCCGCCCCCACCGCAGACAGCGCGCAGCTCTCCGACGCGGCCACATAGGCGCCGTCCGGCATCCTGCCATAGCACAGGGGCCTGAATCCATATGGATCCCGCGCGGCGACCATTTTCGCAGAGGACATCAGTACCAGGGAATACGCTCCCTCCAGAGACTCCATGGCGCGGCTGACGGCCTCCTCGATGCTGGACGCTCCCAGCCGTTCTCTGGTGATCATATACGCAATGGTTTCCGTATCGCTGGTCGTATGGAAAATAGCGCCTGACAGCTCCAGCCTGTCGCGGAGCGTTAAGGCGTTGGTCAGGTTCCCGTTGTGGGCCAGGGCCATTTTCCCCTTCTGGTGGCTGACCTCAATGGGCTGGCAGTTGCTCCTTGTGTTTCCTCCGGTGGTCCCATATCTCACATGGCCCACCGCCATGGTCCCTTCGGGAAAATGAGCCAGGGTATCCTTTGAAAACACCTCGCTCACCAGTCCCAGGTCCTTGTAAGAGGAAAAGACCCCATCGTCATTGACCACGATCCCACAGCTTTCCTGCCCTCTGTGCTGCAGGGCATAGAGCCCGTAATAGACCAGCTCCGCCACATTTTCTTTTTTGGCGCTGAGCACTCCAAACACGCCGCATTCTTCGTGAATTCCCATCCTGCTCCTTTCTCCTGCCTCCATTCCCTATTCTACCGTAACCGATTTTGCAAGATTTCTTGGCTTATCAATATCGCAGCCCCTGTTCAGCGCGATATAATAGGCAAACAGCTGCAGCGGGACCACTCCCAGCACCGGCTGCAGGAGCGTATGGATCTTTGGGATCACAAATACCTCCGATGCCTGGCTGCCGATCATGTCCCTGGTCTCTTCCGTGGTCATTGCGACCACCTCCGCGCCTCTGGACCTTACCTCCACGATATTGGACCGCATTTTTTCCACCAGCGGCTCATAGGCCGCCAGGGCAACCACCAGCGTTCCCGGCTCGATCAGGGAAATGGTCCCATGCTTCAGCTCTCCCGCCGCATAGGATTCCGAGTGGATGTAGGAGATCTCCTTTAATTTCAGGGAGCCCTCCATCCCCAGGGCGTAGTCCTGGTTCCGTCCGATGTAAAAGACGCTGTCATGGTTAAAATACCTGGCTGCCGTTTTCTGGTAAAGCTCCAGGTTTTTTAAGACCATACCGATCCTTTCATGCAGGCCATGAAGCTCCCGGACGATCTCCTGGTACTCTCCGTTTCCGATCCGGTCCAGCCGCCTGGCCAGATAAACGCCCAGCATGAGAAGAAGAACAGTCTGTGTGGTATATGCCTTTGTGGTCGCCACGGCGATCTCCGGCCCCGCCCACGTATAAAGCACATGATCCGATTCCCTGGCAATGGAGCTTCCCATGACGTTTACGATGGAAAGGACCTTCGAGCCCCTCCGCTTCGCTTCCCGGAGCGCCGCCATGGAATCCAGCGTTTCTCCCGACTGGCTGATCACGATCACCAGCGCCGACTCGCCCAAGAGCGGCGCGCTGTACCGGAACTCAGACGCGAGGCAGGCCTCCACAGGAATTCCCAGGAGTCTTTCCAGGGCGTACTTTCCGATCATTCCCACATGGTATGCGGAGCCGCAGGCCACAAGATAGATCCTGGAGATCCCCTTCATCAGGTCCCTTTCATCCTCCAGTTCCTCAAACACGATCTCCCCATCTGCCAGTCTCGGCTGGATGGTCCTGCGGACGGCCTCCGGCTGCTCCATGATCTCTTTTAACATAAAGTGGGCGTACCCGCCTTTTTCCGCTGCTGAAACGTCCCATTGGATCTGATGCTTTTCCTTTTCCAGAAAGCAGCCGTCCCTTCCAAGGATCTGCACATGGTCTGCCGTGACCACTGCCACCTCGTCATCCTCCATATAGGTGACCGTCCTTGTGTGGGCAAGCAGCGCGGTCACGTCAGAGGCAATATAATTTCCGTCTGCTCCGTAGCCGATGAGCAGCGGCGCGTCCTTTCGTACGGCGATCAGCTGCTCCGGGAAATCCGAGCAGAGGATCCCCATGGCGTAAGCGCCCTTGATGCGGTTTAAAACCTCATACACCGCGTCCATCAGGTTGGAGCTCTTCTTATAATAATACTCCAGAAGCTGGACAATGACCTCTGTATCCGTATCAGAGGCAAACACAACGCCTTTATGGAGCAGAGACTGTTTGATCTCCAGATAATTTTCTATGATCCCATTGTGGACCACTGCAAGCTTCCCGCTCTGGCTCACATGGGGATGGGCGTTTACATCGTTCGGCTCCCCATGGGTCGCCCATCTGGTATGGCCGATGCCCACCTGCCCGGTCAGAGGCTTCTGGGCGGCCAGGGCCTCCCGGAGAACGCCAAGGCGGCCTTTGCATTTTTTTACCTGGAGCCTTCCCTCCGGCGATGCCACCGCGACTCCGGCTGAGTCATATCCTCTGTATTCCAGCCGCTCCAGCCCGTCCAGCAGAATGGGAACTGCCTCTGTATTTCCCGCAAATCCAATGATCCCGCACATAGTCCTACACCTCTTTTCCCTTCGCCTGCTGCAATGCGGCTGAAATAAAGCCTTTAAACAGTGGATGGGGCTGGTTGGGCCGGCTCTTAAATTCCGGATGGAACTGCACTCCCACAA
>ERZ834382.1623-NODE-1623-length-18596-cov-3.333154_pt1 | contig 18596 bp, 15 predicted proteins | sample MGYA00519692_ERZ834382 | MGnify/ENA primary metagenome ERZ834382 (study PRJEB31850, sample SAMEA3708751) | human gut metagenome | biome: human gut; feature: human-associated habitat; material: faeces | place: China | collected 2014 ...
GGCGGTCTCGCCGACGATGCGGCCGATGCTGAGGATGATGCCCGACAGGATGCCCGGCACGGCAGCGGGGAGCACGATGCGGAACACGGTGCGCAGGCGGCCGGCGCCGAGGCCGAACGAGCCTTCACGATAGGAATCCGGCACGCTCATGAGCGCCTCCTCAGCGGTACGCATGATGAGCGGCAGGATCATGATGGCGAGGGTCATCGCGCCTGCAATCAGCGAGTATCCCCAGTGGAGCTGCGTGACGAAGAACAGCATACCGAACAGGCCGTACACGATGGACGGGATGCCGGAAAGCGTTTCGGTGGTGACGCGGATGACGCCGACGAGCTTGTTGCCGCGCTTTGCGTACTCGTTGAGGTAAATGGCCGTGAACAGGCCGAGCGGGACGGCGAGCAGCAGGGCGAGCGCGGTCATTTCCACGGTCGTGACGATGGCGGGCAGCATGGAAACGTTCTCCGAGGTGTAGTGCAGGGAAAAGAGCGACGGCTTCAGGTGCGGCAGACCGGACACCAGAATATAGCCGATGAGGAACAGCAGCACGGCGAAGGTGAGGGTCGCCGCGGCGTAGACCAGACCCTTGAGCACAGCGGCCGATGCGCCGCCGCAGACGCGCTCGGGGCGCGCTTTTTCACGGGAAACGGGAGCGTTTCCGACAGCTTCTCTTGTCATGCCTGCTTCCTCCTTTTGAGTACCGAGAAGGTGAGATTGATGATGAGGATAAAGACGAACAGCACAACGCCGGTCGCGATAAGCGCCTCGCGGTGCAGTCCGGTCGCGTAGCCCATTTCCAGAACGATATTTGCGGTCATGGTGCGGATGCCCTTGAGCATATTGCCGGTCAGACGCGGCTGGTTGCCTGCAACCATGATGACTGCCATGGTCTCGCCGATGGCGCGGCCGATGCCGAGCACGATGCCTGCGAGCACGCCGGATTTCGCCGCCGGGAGCATGACCGTGAAGATCGCGCGTTCGTGGCGTGCGCCCATGGCGACCGCGCTCTCATAGTAAGCGGAGGGAACGGCGCGCAGCGCGGCCTCGGATACGCCGATGATGGTCGGCAGAATCATGATGCCGAGCAGGATGGACGCCGCGAGAATGGACGAGCCGGAAACGTCCGCGCCGAACAGCGCCGCGACTGTGCGGATGCAGGGCACGATAATGACCATGCCGAAGAATCCGTAGACGATGGAGGGGATGCCGGCGAGCAGCTCGGTGCAGGGCTTGAGCAGGCCGTAGAGCTTTTTCGGGCAGTAGAACGCCATGAAAATGGCGGTCAGCAGGCCGATGGGCACGCCGATGACGACAGCGCCGGCGGTGATGTAGATGCTGCCGAGGATCATCGGCAGAATGCCGTAAATGTCGTTGCCCGGCTTCCACTTCGCGCCCGTGAGGAAGTTCAGCAGACCGATCTCCTTCATGGCCGGAATGCCGTTGGCGAACAGGAACAGGCAGATGAGCACAACGGCGGCGATGGAGGTCAGCGCACAGACGAAAAATACGACGTGCATCAGAGTTTCTCGAAAGTTTTTCATGATTTTACTCCATACATAGGGAAGGGGACGAAGTATTCCGCCCCCGTGTTTCCCTGTTCGGTTGTCTTACGCGAGGTCGCCCCAGTCGGTGATGTCGCCGACGTAGATGCTCTTGATCTGGTCCATGGACAGCTCGTCGATGGTGTTGGCCGGGTTGACGATGACTGCGATGCCGTCGAGCGCGATCGCGGTGCCGGTCAGCTGGGCTGCTTCCTCGTCCTTCAGCTCACGGGATGCCATGCCGATGGCGAACGTGCCGTCCATCGCGCCGGTCATGCCGGAGGTGGAGTCAGAGGTCTGGAGGTCAATGGAGGCGTTCGGGTTGACCGACTTGTAAGCCTCGATCAGCTTCTCCATGACCGGAGAAACAGAGGAGGAGCCGCCGACTGCGATCTGACCGGAGGAGCCGTCGGATACGAAGGACTCTGCTGCGTCGTTGACTGCGATGTACTTGTTGTCGGTGACAACGGCCTGACCTTCCTTGGAGAGGATGAAGCTGATAAAATCCTTGGCTACGCCGGTCGGCTCGCCCTTGGTCGCGATGTTGAACGGACGGGACAGCTTGTAGGCGCCTGCCTTTACGTTGTCTACGGTCGCCTCAGCGCCGTCTACCTTGACAGCCTTTACGGTATCGTTCAGAGCGCCGAGCGAGATGTAGCCGATGGCCTTCTCGTTGCCGGCGACGCTGGTCAGCACGACATCGGTCTTGTTTGCGATCTCCGCATCGGCGGTGGTGTTGTCGACCTTTTTGCCGTCAGCGGTCTTTTCCTCGACACCGGTCAGCTCGATGAACGCGCCGCGCGTGCCCGAGCCGTCCTCACGGGAGATGACCGTGATCGCGCCGGAAACGCCGCTGTCCGCGCCGTCCGCAGCCTGCGTGCCGGATGCGGAGCTGCCGCAGCCGGCCAGAGCGCCGGTCAGCATGAGCGCTGCAAGCAGCATGGATACACTTTTCTTCATGATTGTTTTCTCCTTTGTCATTCGTTCACTTTTTCAGTACGGTAACAGCTTACAAAAGCTGTGTAAAATCCAAAAGAGGAGCTTTGTAAAACATATGTAAAATGAAAAAAATCTGAAAAACCGTTTGTAAAAACGCACAAAAAAGAGCGCGGACTTGCGTCCGCGCTCAGGTAAAGTGCTGTGTTAAATGTTTTATGCTTTTCGCTTTTTTCGGAAGTATCCGAGGTAGAGCACGGCGGCGGCCATGCTCCAGAAGTAGGCCATCATGTACGGCACCTCGAAAATGTTCTCGAAGTAGCAGTGCACCATGACGCCGCACATGCCGGAGAACAGGGAGACCGCGAGCACGCGCGTGCGGTCGGTTTCGCAGAGCTTGGTGCGGCCGATCGAGCGCAGGCACCACAGCGACATGCCGACGAGCAGGATGATAAAGGCGATGAGGCCGACATAGCCCATCTCGACGAGCGTCTTGAGATAGTAGTTGTCCATGTAGAAGTAGGAGAACTCCTCGTTCTGCTCGATGATCTTGTTCTGCATGGCGACCGCGCCGCCGAAGCGGCCGAGGCCGAAGCCGAGGAGCGGATTGCTCTCATGCAGCAGATCCAGACCGGTCGCCCAGCGTACCATGCGGCCTGCGCGCTGGCTCGCAGCGGCGTAGTCCGAGGTGAACATATAGGTGATGCGGTTGGCGATAGAGGGGATGGCGAGCAGAGCGCCGCAGCCGGCCACGCCCATCAGCGCGATCAGACGGCGGTCGAGGAAGATCGCGAACACGAGGACCGCGACCACAAGGCCGCCCCACGCGCCCTTGGAGAACGTGAAGATGCAGCACATGCACATCATGCCGGTGCCGCAGACGGCGAGTACCTTGACCCACATTTTGCGGCTGTAATACGCCAGTCCCGCGACCATCGGCGCGAACAGCACGAGCAGGCTGCCCATGATATTCGGGCTGCCCGTGAGCGAGTAGACGCGCGTGCGCACGTTCTGCTCGGTCTGGGAGACCCAGGAGGCCGGGATAGGCGCGGCGATGATGAACTGGTAAATGCCGTGCAGGGCGATGCAGAGCGCCATGGCGATGAGCGCGCCGTAGAAGATCGCGAAGTCGCGGTCATCCTCGATGAGCCGCGTGACAAGGAAGAACCAGAACAGGTACTCGACGACGGCGCGGTAGCCTGCCAGCGCGATAGACGGGTAGGGGGAGACCGCGCACATCAGGAAGAAGCCGACGGCGATGAACAGGATGAGGTAGGCGTCTACGGGCGTGGTGCGCAGCTGGAGCGGCGCGCGCTTCATCGCGGTGTGCCACAGCAGGTAGCAGGCCGCCGCGAGCATGAGCATTTCATCCCAGCCGGAGGCGATGAACGAGGGCAGATAACCCGCATTCGCAGCCAGACGGATAAAATAGTCGAGCGGCAGGTACATCGCCAAACAGATGAGCAGCAGGCCGCGCATGCCGGCGAAGCGGAGCGCCCGGCCGACGAAGCCGTCCTCGGTCACGCGCACAATGGGGCGCCAGACGGCCAGACAGAGACGGTAGATGAGGCTGTTCTGCACGGCGGTGCCGATGCATACGACCAGACGGCGCAGCGCCGCAGCGATGCGTGCGTAGCCGCTGTTCGCCGTCGTGCAGGGCGGAGCGGCGCAGAAGCGCTCCCACAGGCGGCGGAACCGCGAGTCGGCATAGGCCTCGCGGATGCGCGCGAAAAAGTGCGCGATCGCGCCTTCGTGATACCAGGCGCACAGGCAGAGTATCGCCCGTACCAGAAGACTGTTTTCAAAAATCGCTTTCATCGGCTCATTCCGCGATATCGACCGAGTCGATGTTGCCGCTCGTCTCGAAGTCGTTGGTCTTTACGATGAAGGTGCGGCCTGCGCGAACCTCCTGCGTACCGATGGACGGGGTAGCGGTGCCCTTGGGAACGGTGGTCTTGATGGTGAATACGATGTCCTTCTTGTCCGGATCGACCGCGGTGACGATGCGGCCGTCAGCGGTAGTGACCTGCTGCGCGTAGTCCTCGATCTTCATGTCCTCGATGGTGCCGTTGACATAGGAGTTGCCGCTGACGAGCTGCTTGCCGACCTGGCTGTTGCGCTCAACCTCAGTGACGAGGAACGGGGTTGCGCCGCGCACGCGGACGATCGCGGTCAGCTCGACCTGCGGCTGGACCGACTCCTTGATCTGGGGCGCGAACAGCTTGTAGCCGACGCCGGCAGCGACAGCGACAGCCGCAATCAGCACGAGCAGATCGACAATGTTGATCAGACCGAACAGCTTGCCCTTTTCATTGATGATTTTCATAAACTTCCTCCGTTGGTTTCGTTTTCGGATATACATACTGTGTACCGAGCTATTATACCATAGCGGCGCTAAAAATCCAACCCTGCCGCCAGCTTTGCTGCCGCTAATGGTATAATTGTTAAATAGTTTGTATAATAGCCGTATAGCGGCTATTATATCATAACAGGAACAGAAATTCCACAGAAAACGCCGGGTTTTACACGGCTGTCGCAGAAAGTACAAAAAATCGACTGAACCAGCCAAATTTCGATAAAGTATAAAGCCTTGGAGCACCAGACATATCCGTACACCCCTCGCCTTTAGCCGCGAACGCTTCGCTGAGCGGCCAAAGGAAGGTCGGGGGAGTCAAGAGGGGGCAGGAAACCATACGGTGTCCTGCCCCCTTTTGCCCCTGCCGTGGGAACGGCAAAGCTCACGCCTTCGCGGGGGAAACGTTTTTAAGAAATTAAGAACGGCTCCACTGCGTACCCTGACGGGTATCCTTGATGGTAACGCCCATGTCCGCCAGCACGCCGCGGATGCGGTCTGCCTCGGCAAAGTCCTTGGCCTTCTTGGCCGCTGCACGCTGCGCGATCAGCTCCTCGATCTTCTCTGCGTCCGGGTCGACTGCGTCGTCGCGCTTCTGAACCAGATTGAGCACGCCGGTCAGCTCCATGAACAGATCATGCGCTGCGATGAGGAACGCCTTAGTCGCGTCCTGGTGTGCGCCGTTGTAGGCGTTGATTTCGCGGGTCAGCTCGAAGATGGCGGAGAGCGCATCTGCGGTGTTTAGGTCGTCGTCCATCGCGTCGATGAACTTCTGCTTGTAGCCCGTGAGCGCCTCGAGCTTCTCGGTCTCCTCGGCGGTCATGGTGTCGCCGGAGGCCTTCTCGATGCGGAATTCCATGTTGTTTCTTGCCTCGTACAGACGGGCGAGCGACGCCTTGTTCATCTCGAGCGACTCTGCCGAGTAGTTGAGCGGGGTGCGATAGTGCGCGCTCAGCATGAACATGCGGATGGTCTCGTAGCCGAACTGCTTGGCTGCGTCGCGCACCATGAAGAAGTTGCCCTTGGACTTGGACATCTTCTCGTTGTCGATGGTCAGGAAGCCGTTGTGAAGCCAGTAATGCGCGAAGGTGCAGCCGTTTGCGCACTCGGACTGCGCGATCTCGTTTTCGTGGTGCGGGAAGATGAGGTCGAGACCGCCGGAATGGATGTCGATGGTCTTGCCGAGGTACTTGTTCGCCATAGCCGAGCACTCAATGTGCCAGCCCGGACGGCCCTTGCTGCCCCACGGCGTATCCCATGCCGGTTCGCCCGGCTTGGCAGCCTTCCAGACCGCGAAGTCCATCGGGTCCTCCTTGACCTCGCCGACCGAGATGCGCGCGCCGGCCTGAAGCTCCTCCATCGGCTGATGGCACAGCTTGCCGTATTCCGGGAAGGACTTGGTGCGGAAGTAAACGTCGCCGTTCTCCGCAACGTAGGCGTGGCCGTTCTCAATCAGGCGCTCGACGATGTCGATGATGGCATCCATGGTCTCGGTCGCGCGCGGGTGCACGGAAGCCTTTTTGACGCCAAGGCCCTGCGCGTCGACGTAGTATTCCTTGATATAGCGCTCTGCGATGGTGTTGAAGTCAACGCCCTCTTCGTTCGCCTTGTTGATGACCTTGTCATCGATGTCGGTGAAGTTCTGCACGAACTTGACCTTGTAGCCGCGGTACTCGAGGTAGCAGCGCAGCAGGTCGAAAATGATGAACGGACGCGCGTTGCCGACATGGAAGTAGTTGTATACGGTCGGGCCGCAGGAATACATCTTTACCTCGCCCGGCGTGATCGGAACGAATTCTTCCTTCTGACGGGTCAGTGTGTTGTAGAGTTTCATGGTTTTTATCTCCTTTTGATGGATTTCGACAGAAAAACGAGTGTCGGATACAGAAAAAGCCTCCCGGGGATATTGTTCCCTCGGGAGGCGTAAAGACGCGGTTCCACTCCGATTTTTCACTCGTGTGCGCGGTAACGGGCGCGTTCCGCGGGGCGTTTGACCCCGATGCTCGGCAGGCGCACTTCGCCGCTCTGCGCACAGAGCCCTTTCAGCCGGGAGGCTCCTCTCTTTTCGCGCGCGAAAAAACGGTTACTTTTCCTGCGTCATCGCATAAATAACGATTATAACGTTATCAGTATATCAATATCCGTCGGAAAAGTCAACTTTAATTGCGCAGCTTTGCGGCAGTCCGGTTTCATTGTGCGGTGCTGCCTTAAAGATAATGATACCGCGTGCGCTGCCGCCACAGGAGCGCCGCCGAGACGGCGGCGGAAAGACCCTCGGCCGCGACAACGGCGAGCCATACGCCGTCCAGACCGAGCACGGGCGGAAGCAGGAGGACCAGACCGCCGCGCAGCAGCAGCGAACGCAGGAAGGAGATGAAGGCGCTCAGCGCGCCGTTGCACAGCGCGGTGAAGAACGCCGACGCGTAAATGTTTACGCCGCAGAACAGATAGCACAGCGCGAACAGGCGGAAGCCGTGCACGGTGAGCTGCATCAGGTCGGGGGAGTAGCCGACGAAGGCCGCGCACAGCGGCCGGCAGAGCGCTTCGCTCAGCACGACCATTGCGCCCGAGGTGATGAATATAAGGAACATGCTTCTGCGGAACACGTTTTTCAGCTCATCGTGATTGTTCGCGCCGAAATGATAGCTGATGATGGGCGCGCTGCCGATGGAGAAGCCGAGAAACGCCGCGATAAAGACGAAATCGACGTACATCATGACCGAGTGCGCCGCAACGCCGCGCTCACCGACCAGCCGCATCAGCTCGAGGTTATACAGAATGCCGACGAGGGACGAGGAGATGTTGCTCATCAGCTCGGACGCGCCGTTGCCGCAGGCCTGCAAAAACTCACGGATATACAGCCCTGTGGCGGTGAGGTGCAGGCCGGAACGGTGCGTGATGAAGAATACGAGCGGGATGATGCCGCCGACGCAGTAGCCGGCGACCGTCGCCCACGCCGCGCCCGGCAGACCGATGAGCTGAATAAGCACCCAGTCGCCGGCGAAGTTGGTCACGCCCGAGGCGATGGACAGGATAAGACCCATGTTCGGCTTTTCCGCGACAACGAAAAACGGCTGGAGCGAGGTCTGGAGCATGAAAGGGAGGCTGCCGGCGAACAGAATACGGCCGTAGGACACGCAGGAGTCCATCAGAATATCGCTCGCACCGGCGAGCCGGGCGATGGGTTCGACAAACGCCGCACCGGCCGCGCTCAGAATGCCGCCGAAAAGGATGACGGCAAAGACGAACATCGAGAAAAAGCGGTTCGCCATGTCGGGACGGCCTTCGCCGAGCGTGCGCGCGACGACCGCGCTGCCGCCGGTGCCGAGCATGAAGCCGACCGCCGAAATCAGCATCGCGACCGGGAACATGATGTTGACCGCGCTCAGACCGATGTCTCCGACCATGTTGGACACAAAAAGTCCGTCCGCGACGCTGTACAGCGAGGTCAGGATCATCATGGCGATGCTCGGGAGCGTAAAACGAAGTAGACGGCCGAAGGAAAAGTGGTCTGACAGTCTGATCTGCATAAAAACCTCCGTATGAAAGAAATATTTTTCCGCATTCCATTATAGTCCGAAATCGGATTATTGTCAAGCGCGGCTTTTCGTCTCGTGCTTGCATATTCTGCGCGGTTGCGGTATGCTAATAGCGTAAGAAAAAATGATCCGAACATGGCGGCCTTTCAGCCGTCCCGGAAAGGAAGATCAATATGGAAACCAGAAAGATCCCTGCACGCGAGGACGTCGCAGCGCAGGATAAATGGGCGATCGAGGACCTGTTCGCGACCGACGACGCATGGCGCGAAGCGCTTGCCGCAGCGAAGGAGTTCATTCCGCGCGTTACCGCCTTCCGCGGCCATCTGGCGGAGAGCGGCGAGACCCTGCTGCGCTTTTTCCGTCTGGACGATGAGATCAGTCTTGCGTTCGACCCGATCGTGCACTATGCACAGCGCCGCAGCGATGAGGATACCCGCGTGGCGGCGTATCAGGAAATGGTCGCGCAGGTGACACGCTTTGCGGTCGAGCTTCAGTCCGCCGCCGCTTTCGAGACCCCTGAGCTGCTCGCCATCGACGACGAGACGCTGAACCGCCTGTACGCCGAGGCGCCCGAGCTGGAGAACTACCGTCTGTGCATCGACCGCGTGCGCCGCCGCCGCAAGCATGTGCTCTCGGATAAAGAGGAGGCGATCCTCGCCGCCGCAGGCGAAATGGCGGCCAGCCCGGACGACATCTATTCCATGCTCAACGACGCCGACCTCAAATTCCCGGACGCGGTGGCAGGGGACGGCGAAAAGCATCCCGTCACCCACGGCACCTATATCCCGCTCATGCAGTCCTACGACCGCGTTCTGCGCAAGTCGGCGTTCGACTCGCTCTATTCGGTCTACGGCCAGTTCCGCAATACCTCGGCGGCGACGCTGTCCGCGCAGCTCAAGCAGCTGCTGTTCTATGCGAAGGTGCGCAAGTATCCCTCGACGCTCGATGCGGCGCTCGACGGCACCGAGGTCCCGACCGAGATCTACCGCAATCTGATCGACGCGGTGCACCGCTCCTTCGGTCCCATGTACCGCTATGTCGAGCTGCGCAAAAAGCTGCTCGGCGTGGACGAGCTGCATATGTACGACCTGTATGTGCCGGTCGTCGAGGGCGTGGAGATGAAGTTCACGTTTGAGGAGGCGAAGGAGATCGCGCTCAAGGCGCTCGCGCCGCTCGGCGAGGATTATCTCGCGCTCATCCGCGAGGGCTTTGAAAACCGCTGGATCGACGTTTACGAGAACGAGGGCAAGCGCTCGGGCGCGTATTCGGCGGGCGCGCGCGTGCATCCCTATGTGCTGCTCAACTTCAAGGGCACGCTCGATGATGTGTTCACGCTCGTGCACGAGATGGGCCACTCCATCCATTCCTACCTGTCCAACACCCGTCAGCCGACCGCATATCAGGACTATGTGATCTTCGTGGCAGAGGTCGCTTCGACCTGCAACGAGGCGCTGCTGATGGAGTACCTGCTGTCGGTCACGACCGACAAAAAGGAACGCGCCTACCTTATCAACCACTTCCTCGAGCAGTTCCGCGGCACGCTGTACCGCCAGACCATGTTCGCGGAGTTCGAGCTGGAGGCGAACGAGATGACGCGCCGCGGCGAGGGCACGACCGCAGACGCGCTGTGCGCTCTGTACAAAAAGCTGAATGAGCAGTATTTCGGACCGGAAATGGTCGTAGATGACGAGATCGCGCTGGAATGGGCGCGCATTCCGCACTTCTACTACGATTACTATGTTTACCAGTACGCGACCGGCTACGCCGCTGCGATCGCGCTGTCGCGCCGCATCCTGCGTGAGGGCGAGCCGGCGGTCCGCGATTACCTCGGCTTCCTGTCGGGCGGCTGCTCGGCCGACCCGATCACGCTGCTGCGCGGTGCAGGCGTCGATATGGCAAGTCCCAAGCCGGTCGAGGACGCGACTGCCCTGTTCGACAGCCTGATCGGCGAGATGGAAGAGCTGCTGAAATAAAAAATAAAAAAACGCTTGACTTTTGGGCGCATACTGTGGTATTATATGAAACAGTCAGCGAGAACATCGCAGACGAAAACATCCTGTATGCGCCAGTAGCTCAGCTGGATAGAGTGTTTGGCTACGAACCAAAAGGTCGGGGGTTCGAATCCCTTCTGGCGTACCAGGAACACCGGTTATTTCGCAAGAGATAGCCGGTTTTTCTTTTTGCTGACGGACACAGCGCGAAAAAAACTGCGGATTTTATGAAAAAAACTGTTGACTTTTCGCGGCGGCAATGATATTATATATAGGCAGTCGGAACTGCGGTATGCGCCAGTAGCTCAGCTGGATAGAGTGTTTGGCTACGAACCAAAAGGTCGGGGGTTCGAATCCCTTCTGGCGTACCAGATCAACCGGTTATTTCGTAAGAAATGACCGGTTTTTCTTATTTTCTGTACAATCTGTACAAATAGAAATCGAAGAAAAAATTTTTACCGTCTATTTACCGTCCATGCGGACATAGCAAAAGCCTCAGACATTTTACCGTCTGAGGCTTTTGTTTATCTTCTTTTCGATACAAGTGCTATCAACTGATTTTCCAAATTATATTGGATGTCAGCTTCCGTCATCCGGGTCAAAGGACGAGTCACTGTCATCGGCAGAGCCTTGATTGCAATAAATATCTCTGGGTATTTTGCATTGTTCTGCATAACTTGCCTTTGTGCAGAATTGTAGTCAAACGGTTCTTTCTTCCATTCATCCCATGTGTCTAAAATATCCTTTTCCAAATCAGTAAGATATGGCTTTGCTCTCAAAAGAGCAATCAATATACTATAATCCATCAACAGCCCTCCTCGCTATTCGGCAGCTTGCCAGACTGTGCCGCCAGTTTCTTTTCCTGAGATTTTACACGCCGCTCCAGCTTTTTAATATCTTCCGCAGGCGGCAGATTCTCCGGCTGAATACCACGCTGTCCCAACATATCCCGTACGGAGCGATTATTCTGCACGTGCTCACCGGTAATATCGCGTTCTCCTCGAAGATCTTTTTCCTCTACATTGTAGTTGGTCATTTCTGCCGCAAGGTTCTTCGCTGCAATGGAAAGTGTCGGCAGAAAATCAGCCAGCGGACGACTGTCCTTTACGCCAAGTCGCTCTTTCACCTCCTGCGTCGTATAGCCGCCAAACAGTGCTTGATCGCCTTTAGAGCGAATACGGCCGAATCCTGCGTCATCTACACCGCGCTCATAAATGTTCTGCGAAAGCCGCTTTTCCGATTCTCGCAATCTGCCGCGTGCCTCTGTGCGCTCAATCAGAGAAATGCGTTCTTCGATCAATTCCTGCTTGCGGGTCTGAACAGCAAAATAGCTCTGTGCAAATGCAATTTCTTCTTTTTTCGGATAGCCGTTCTGCGCAATCAAATAGCAGGCATAGCGCGTCAGCATATAGTCCTTGATTCCTCTCTGCGAACCACTTCCTAACTGAACCATTTTCGTGACCTCACGAAAATGGTCTGTCACTGCTATCCCGCTTGTTTCACAGGATTCGATAGCACGAACGATTGCTTTCGCAAAGTTCTCCCATCGTTCATATCCGAGGAGCGACATCAGATCGCGTGCATACCAAAATTCAACACCTGCTTCTTGATCGCTATGTATTACAAGATCAAACTGTGCTTTAATTTGACCAACTCTCCTTTTATCCATTATCCATCCTCCAGTGTATTCAGTATCAGCTTTTTCGCCTTATCTTAGATTTCTCTTATATTTACATTATATTATTCAAAGTGAGTTTCATCAAGCCAAAGAAATCGCCGAAACCGTCCTGTTTCAGACAGGTTTCGGCAGTTTTCCATGTTTTTGAGCAACTACCTCGCCTTACCGTCCGAGGCTGTTACCCCTGCTTTCTGCGCAAAATCACATCAGCAAGACATTCGCTGGCCTTGGTGCGCTGGCCTCGATAATATGCGCGTAAATGTTATCCGTCGTGCTGACCTGACTGTGGCCCAGCATATTGGCGACCGTCACCACATCAATGCCGTTCGCAATCAACCGCGATATGCTCATCGACAGCAGCCTGCTCGGGCCGGACGGCACGGCGGCGCTCATCGAAGAGGTCGCGCGCAAGGTATTCAACAGCTGAGGAGGGCAGAGCATCATGGAAAAGAAGCAATCCGAATTTAACAAGGTGTTCAGCGCATGGGACATCCTCGTCATCGCGTTCGGCGCAATGATCGGCTGGGGCTGGGTCGTCTCCTCGGGCGGCTGGATCCAGAAGGGCGGCGTCCTCGGCGCGGCGCTCGGCTTTGTGGTCGGCGGCGTCATGATCTTTTTCGTCGGCCTGACCTATGCAGAGCTGACGGCGGCCATGCCGCAGTGCGGCGGCGAGCACGTCTGGAGCCATCGTGCGATGGGTCCGACCGGCTCGTTTGTGTGCACCTGGGCGATCATTCTCGGCTATGTCGGCGTTGCGTGCTTTGAAGCGTGCGCGTTCCCGACCATCATCTCCTATCTGTGGCCGGGCTTCCTCAAGGGATATCTGTATACGGTCGCAGGCTTCGATATTTACGCTTCGTGGCTGATCGTGGCGATCCTTGTTGCGTTCGGCATCATGCTCATCAACATCGTGGGTGCAAAGACGGCTGCCAAGCTCCAGACCATCCTCACCGTCATTATCGGCGGCGCGGGTATCCTGCTCATCGTCGCATCGGTCATCAACGGTACGGTGGACAATCTGGACGGTCAGATGTTCGCAGAGGTCGGCGGCGGCGGTATCGTCAAGTCCATCCTCTCGGTCGCGGTCATCTCTCCGTTCTACCTTATCGGCTTTGACGTTATCCCGCAGGCGGCGGAGGAGATCAACGTTCCGCCGAAAAAGATCGGCGGCATGCTCATCCTGTCGGTCGTTCTCGCGGTCCTGTTCTACGCATTCGTCATCATTGCGGTCGGTCTGGTCATGAACTCGGGCGCGATCACCGCTTCGCAGGCCGGCACGGGTCTGGTCACGGCGGACGCGATGGCGCTCGCCTTCAAGACCTCGGTCATGGCGAAGGTCATCATCGTCGGCGGCATGTGCGGCATCATCACCTCGTGGAACTCGTTCATGATCGGCGGCTCGCGCGCCATCTACTCGATGGCTGAGTCCTACATGATCCCGCGCGTTTTCGCCAAGCTGCATCCGAAGCACAAGACCCCGATCAATGCCCTTATCCTCATCGGCATCCTCACCATGCTCGCGCCGTTCGCAGGCCGCGTCATGATGGTCTGGATCTGCGACGCAGGCAACTTCGGCTGCTGCCTCGCCTACTGCATGGTCGCGATCTCCTTCCTCATCCTGCGCAAAAAGCAGCCGGATATGCCGCGTCCGTACAAGGTTCCGGCCGGCCGTCTGATGGGCGGCGTTGCGGTGCTGATGAGCGGCTTCATGGTCGTCATGTACTGTATCCCCGGCTCGGGCGGCACGCTCATCCTGCCGGAATGGGGCATGGTAGCGGCGTGGAGCGCGCTCGGCGTCGTGTTCTTTGCCATCTGCAAGAGCAAGTACAGAGAGTCCTTCGGCAGCATGGTTCAGCTCATCTCGGACGAGGACGCAGCAACGCTGCTCCCGGAGGCGGACGAGCGCGAACTGGACAAGGTCATCGACGGCGCGATCGACCGCGTACTGGCACGGCTGGCATAACGAGTGCCGCGAAACCGGCAATTCCCCGTTTTTCACAGAAAACAGCGCAGTGTCGGGTTGTTTTGCACTCCGGCACTGCGTTTTTTCATCATTATCCCCATATTACCCCGTATTTTTGCAGAGGAGTGTTTATTATGAACGATTTCAGCTTTTCCGTTCCGCAGAATATCATGGTGGGCCGCGGCTCGCTCGCGAAGCTGCCCGAGGCCGCAAAGCAGCTCGGCGGCTCGCACGCATTTATCATTTCCGGCCCGCATCTGACAAAGATGGGTCTGGTGGGCAAGGTCGCGGACTCGCTCGCGGCGGCAGGCTTTGCGGTCGACGCCTTCACCGAGACCGAGGGCAATCCGTCTACGGATACGGTCGAAAAGGCGGCGGCGGCCTACAAGGCGTCGGGCGCGGATTTTATCGTGGCCTTCGGCGGCGGCTCGCCGATGGATGTCGCCAAGGCGGTCGGCGTTGTCGTCAAATACGGCGGCAGGATCGAGGAATATGAGGGCGCGCACAAGGTCCCGGGCAAGATCGTGCCGCTCATCGCCATCCCGACCACGGCAGGCACCGGCTCGGAGGTCACGGCGTTCTCGGTCATCACCGACCACAGGCGTGACTACAAGCTGACCGTATTCAGCTATGAGCTGCTGCCGGCCTGCGCTATTCTGGACGCGGAGCTGCTGACCTCGGCGCCGGCGAGCGTCGCGGCGGCCTGCGGCATCGACGCCTTCATCCATGCGGAGGAGGCCTATGTTTCCCGCGCGGCGTCGCCGTTCTCGGACGCGATGGCGGAAAAGGCGATGGAGCTGCTCGGCGGCAACATCCGCCGCTTTGTCGCGTGCCGCGAGGACATCGAGGCGGCCGAGAATATGCTCGTCGGCTCGCTGTTCGCCGGGATCGCGTTCTCGTTCGCCCGTCTGGGCAATGTCCACGCAATGAGCCACCCGATCAGCGCGTACTTCGACGTACCGCACGGCGTGGCAAATGCGGTCCTGCTGCCGGTCATCGCGGAGTACAACGCGCTCGCTGACCACGGCCGCTACCGCAAGATTTTCAACTATATCAGCCCCTTCAAGGCGGACGAGAGCGAATTTGAGCCGAGGCTGCTGCCGGGTGCGATCCGCGAGCTGTGCGGGGAGATCGGCATCCCGAACGGCATCGTCGAGGCGGTGAACAACGCGAGCCGGAACGGCCCGGTCAGCCGCGAGACGATCGAGGAGAAGATCGAGGCGATGGCGGCGGACGCCATGAAGAGCGGCAACATCGCGGTCAATCCGCGCGCCTCTCGCCGGAGCGATATTGAAATGCTGTACCGGAGAGCGCTCTAAACCGCACCTCCGGCGCACGGAAACGGAGAAAATGACATGGATTATCTGTCCCATAATATTTCGATCAATTTAAGACGCATCCGCCAGTCTAAGTCGATGAGTCTGGAGCAGGCGGCCGAGCAGACCGGCGTGAGCAAGAGTATGCTCGCACAGATCGAAAAGGGCACGGCAAACCCGTCCCTCGGTGTGCTCGGCAAGATCACGAGCGGTCTGCGCATCGAGTTTCAGCGCCTGATCGAGACTCCGAGGGAGGATTTCTGCCTGGTGAAGCCGGAAACGCTCGTCCCGACCAAGGAGATCGAGGGGCAGTACCGTGTCTGGACCTGCTTTCCGTATGAGGATACCCGGCTGGTCGAGATCTACCGCATCGACGTCGAGCCGGGCGGCGTGTACATGAGCGGCGCACACGGCGAAAATACGCGCGAATATCTGACCGTTACGGACGGCGAGCTGACCGTGGAGTGCCGCGGCCATGTGCAGCGCATCGGGCGGCAGGAGGCGTTCAAATTCGAGACCGACCAGCCGCATATCTACCGCAACGAGGGCAGAGAGCGCGCGAGCTGCTTCTGCTTCTTCCTCGACTGCAAATAAACACAGGTTTTATCAACAACCTGTGGATAAAACCTGCGAGAAAGCCAAAGGCTCCATCCAAGAAACGGGTGGAGCCTTTTTGCGTGATTTTTACTTTGCCTGTGCGGTGATGATGCGGATGCGGACGCCGTGGCGATCATGACCGGCTTTTCAGCTTTTTTCGTCTGCCTTTCTTTCCGGCAGAGGCCGGCGCACCGCCTGCGGCGTCGGCTGCGCGAGATCGGCTCGCAGGCCGTCATTCGGGCGGAGAGCGGCATCGGGTATTATTTGCAGCCTGCTTGAAAAATGCACAAAACAGCAAACTGAAATTTGTGCAGCATTTTCCGGAATTTCCTGTCACCTTCTGTGTCCCTCAATCGTCTTATCAGTAGAAAGCACAGGCTGACTGCGGCGGACGCATGGGGCATGCAGGATAGAGAGCGCAGAACGATGTTCGCCGCGCGAGTCAGAATATGCAGAAAAAAGGACCTGTAATGCGGATTTCTCCGTTTACAGGTCCTGATTATTTCCTTAAGGCAACACCGCACAATGAAAGCTGCGGCGCTTTGCGGAAATTTTGTGCCCTGACTTCGTTTCGATTTCACGGTAATACATCAAGTATTACCGCAAAACCGCGCCTCGTCAGTACGCAAAATTTGCTCGCAAATCGCTCTTGTTCAATTGTACGGTATTGCCTTAAATACCGCGCTCGAGCAGGCGCTGCCGAACGGCGGAGGCCGGACGCTCGAGCGTTTCTGCGATCTCCTCGGGGTGTTGTCCCTCGCGGCGCAGCTGCGCAAGACGTGCGTCCTCCTCGGGCGTCCATGGTGTATGGCGCAGCGCGAGCTGACGGGCGGCCTCGTCCAGAATGTCGTCGAGCGCATCCATGATAAAATGCTGCGCGGAGAGCGTGTAAAGCACGGCTCCGGCGCCGGGTTCGACCAGAATGCCGACCTCGCCGCCGCTCTGTGTCGGCAGGTAGGCGTACTCGCCGCGGATGTCCGGCATCCACGCGAGCAGACCGGCGTCAGTCAGCCAGTCGAGCAGGGGCGAGACGGAAAGCGGCTCTGTGTTCTCGGGTTCGAGAGCGTGAATGCGCTGTACGACCTCCTCTACGGGAAGCGGCCGGTCGGAATAGGCGAAATCCGCACGGCGGTTATAGGGTACGGCCGGCGGCAGCCGGTGCTTCGCCTCGCTCCCGCCGGCAGGGGCGGCTTTGGTGCGGGGCGCAGGCTTGATGGAGGAGGCAGGGCGGAGCATGGCGGCGAGCTCGGGCGGCAGGCTGCGCGGCCCGTTCTGCGCAGGAGCCGCAGGCGTGTTTTTCGGCGCGGCAGGCTGCGGTTTTTCGGCGTGCGGCGCACTGTTCGTCACGACCTTGTCGAGCACCTCCGCGACAAAGGCAAAGCAGCGCGACATACGGCCGTTCCGGATGAGGTCGTCGGCTGCGACCGGCGTTCCGTCGAGCGGATTGATGCCGTGCGACAGTTTTTCCATGTACATTTGTGCGCGGCGTATCATATCGAGTTCAGTCATGCTGTGCCTCCGTAAATTACAAGGATAATACCTTTATCTTATCTCATACCGCCCGCCGGTGCAAGTGTCAGACTGTCGAAAAACTTCGTTTTCCGACAATCTGTGTTTTAATTTCGCAAAACACGAGTCGTCCGAAAGCTCCCGTGCGGAAACTTTCTCCCTCTGAAAACAGGAAAACCGAGGCGCATGTCCCCGGTTTTCCTGCTTTTGCGCAGCAAACGCTGTTTTATGTGCGCTGGCGCGCGATAATTTTGAAAAATTTTAGAATACAGTTACAACTGCGCCCTTGTAGGTCTCGTCGACATACTTCTTGACGTCGTCGCTCTGCATTGCCTTTTTAAGAGCCTGGATCTTGTCGCTGTTCTCCTCGCCGCTGCGGCAGGCAACAACGTTTACATAAACCTTTGCGTAGTCCGGATTCTCGGTGATGAGGGAGTCCTCGGCAGCGTTCAGGTCAGCCTGAAGCGCGTAGTTGCCGTTGATGACTGCGAGGTCGACGTCAGCGAGCGAACGCGGCAGCTGCTCTGCGGCGATCTCCTGAATGTCGAGGTTCTTCGGGTTCTCGGTGATGTCGAGCTTGGTCGCATCGGAGGTCGGGTCGATGAGGCCTGCGTCCTGAAGCAGGAGCAGCGCGCGGGTCTCGTTGGAGCCGTCGTTCGGGATGGCGACGGAGGCGCCGTCAGCAAGCTCCTCGATGGATGCGGTCTTGCCGGCGTAGATGCCGAACGGCTCGTAGTGCATGTCGAACGCTGCGACCAGATCGGTGCCGTTCTCCTTGTTGAAGTTGTTGAGGTACGGGGTGTGCTGGAAGTAGTTTGCGTCCAGATCGCCGTCTACCAGCGCGGTGTTCGGCTGAACGTAGTCGGTGAACTCAACGACCTTGAGGGTGTAGCCCTCAGCCTCGAGCGCGTCCTTGGCCGCGTTCAGGATCTCGGCGTGCGGGGTCGGGGTAGCGCCGACGGTGATGACCTTGTCGGAGTCGCCGGTGTTTGCCGCTGCGCTGCTGTCAGAGGAGGACGTGCTGCCGCCGCAGGCGGTCAGAGCGGACAGGCACAGTGCGCCTGCAAGAATTGCTGCAATGGATTTCTTCATGGGAATTCGCTCCTTTTTGATGATTCTATCATTTTTTAATGATAACAAAGTAATGAAAAGTGGGGGATTATCGATTGCGCTTGT
>ERZ834382.1630-NODE-1630-length-18553-cov-5.281976_pt1 | contig 18553 bp, 17 predicted proteins | sample MGYA00519692_ERZ834382 | MGnify/ENA primary metagenome ERZ834382 (study PRJEB31850, sample SAMEA3708751) | human gut metagenome | biome: human gut; feature: human-associated habitat; material: faeces | place: China | collected 2014 ...
CGTCCTTCTTGCCGGTGAAGATGCAGCCGATGTTGGTCTTGCCCTTGGTGCGGGGACCGAGGCTGGCGGGGTCGGGCAGCAGCGCTTTCAGGAACTGGATGGGCACGATCTCCTGACCGTTGTAATTGATGGGCGTGGTGGAGAGCATGCCCACATCCTCCAGGCAGCGCATGTGGTCAAGGTAGCTCTGTCCGAAGGTCATGAAGAAGCGGATGCGTTTGACATCGGGCAGGTTCTTGCCAAGAGACTCAATTTCCTCATGATGCAGCAGGTACATATCCTTCTGACCGACCTGGTCAAAGTTGTACTCGCGCTTGATGCTCATAGGCGGGATCTCGACCCACTTACCGTTCTCCATATAGCTGCCGGGGGCGGAGACCTCGCGCAGGTTGATCTCGGGGTTGAAGTTGGTGGCGAACGCATAGCCGTGATCGCCGCCGTTGCAGTCAAGGATGTCGATGGTGTCGATGGAGTCGAACTCATGCTTGGCGGCGTAGGCGCAGTAGGCCTGGGTCACGCCCGGGTCAAAGCCGCAGCCCAGCAGCGCGGTCAGGCCGGCGTCCTCAAACTTTTTCTTGTACGCCCACTGCCAGCTGTAGTCAAAGTAAGCGGAGAAACCGGCCTCCTTGCAGCGCTTCTCGTAGATGGCACGCCACGCGGGGTCGTCGGTGTTTTCCGGCTCGTAGTTGGCAGTGTCCATATAGTTTACGCCGCAGGCCAGGCAGGCGTCCATGATGGTCAGATCCTGATACGGCAGGGCGATATTCATGACGAGGTCAGGCTTGTAGCTGTTGATGAGGTCGCACAGCTGCTGGACGTCGTCGGCATCGACCTGCGCGGTGGTGATTTTGGTCCGGGTGGTGGGGGCCAGCTTGGCGGCCAGCGCGTCGCACTTGGATTTGGTGCGGCTGGCGATGCACAGCTCGGTAAAGACGTCGCTGACCTGGCAGCACTTGGAGATGGCGACGCTTGCCACGCCGCCGCAGCCGATAACAAGAACTTTGCTCATGATGGAACTCCTTTGTATTTTTTTATTGTATGATGTGTATGGGTGTTTTGTAGGGGCGAACATTGTTCGCCCGTGCCTGTTTGTGGCAGGGGCAGCTTTCCCGGACGGATATGGAATCCGTCCCTACATCCTCTCCCCCGATAAGGTTGAGAATGTAGGGAGGGGTCTTGACCCCTCCGCGGGGCGTCGAGGACGCCGCTTCCTACAGGGATGGCTGCTTACTTTTCCAGTGCCAGCAGCAATTCCCGCAGCACCTTGCAGGCCGTGGCCGTGGAAACGCCGCTCTGGTCGAGCATGGGTGCCAGCTCGTTCACGTCCGCGCCAATGATGTTCGCTTTTGTCACGGCGCGGATGGCCCCAAGCAGCTGCAAAAAGCTGACGCCGCCCGCCTCGGGCGTGCCCGTGCCGGGGAAGGCCGACGGGTCGAGGCAGTCCAAATCAATGGTCAGATAGACGGGCACATCGGTCTGGCACAGCCAGTCGGTCAGCTCGGTCAGGCCGGTAAAGTCGAACTTGTGCATATCGGTGTGCCGCGCGGCGAACTGAAATTCCTCCCGGTCACCGCTGCGGATACAGAACTGGTGGATGCGCCCGTCGCCGACCAAATCATGGCAGCGGCGCAGCACGCAGGCGTGGCTCAGCTGCGCGCCGAGGTAATCGTCCCGCAGATCGGCGTGGGCGTCAAAATGTACGATATGCAAATCGGAATATTTGCGCACCGCCGCGCGCACCGCGCCCAACGTGACAAGGTGCTCGCCGCCCAGCAGCAGCGGCAGCTTTCCGTCGCGCAGAATTTCCGCCGCGCGGGACTCTATGTCCACAAGGGCACTCTCGCTGGAACCAAAGCACAGCTCCAGGTCGCCGCTGTCAAACACATTCCCATCGGTCAGGTCCTTGTCCTGATAGGGACTGTAAGTTTCCAGACCGTAGCTTTCGTGGCGCATGGCCGCGGGGCCAAAGCGCGCACCGGGGCGGTAGCTTGTGGTGGAATCGAACGGCGCACCGTACAAAACGATACTGGCCGTGCGGTAGCTGCTGTCGCAGCCGATGAAATTTTCAACATTGCGATGCAGCATCAGTGTTCCTCCACTTCCCGCAGCATTTCCTCAAGGAAAGCGGGCAGATAAAACGCCCCGACGTGCAGCCGGGAGGTGTAATAGCGGGTGCGCATGTTCAGCGCGTTCCACGCATCGGCGTCCATATCGTTGATGGGATGATATTTTTTGCTGGCAAAGCCGAACAGCCAGTACCCCGCCGCAAAGGTCGGGATGTGCGCCTGATACACCTTGCTGATGGGAAAGGTGCTGGCAATGCGCTGGTGGCTGCGCTGCATGGCGGTGGCGTCCTCGGCGTAGAACGGGCTGCCCTGCTGGTTGACCATGATGCCGTCCGCGCGCAGGGCGTTGAAGCAGCTGCCGTAAAATTCGCGGGTGAACAGCCCCTCCGACGGGCCGAACGGGTCGGAGGAATCCACGATGATAAGGTCGTACTCATCCTCACACTTGCGGATGAATTTCAGTGCATTTTCGTAATAAATATGTACGCGGCGGTCATCCATGCGGCAGGCGTTGCCGGGCAGGTAGGCGCGGCAGGCCTCGATGACCTGCGGGTCCATCTCCACAAGGTCAATGCTTTCCACGCGGTCATAGCGGGTCAGCTCCCGCACAACGCCGCCGTCGCCCGCACCGATGACGAGAATATCCTTGGCGTTTTTGTGTACCGACATCGGCACGTGGGTGATCATCTCGTCGTAGATGAACTCGTCGCGCTCGGTCAGCATGACGTTGCCGTCCAGCGTCAGCACGCGGCCAAACTCCGGTGTTTCAAAAATGTCGATGCGCTGATAGTCGCTCTGCTTGGAGTAAAGCTGGCGGTTGACCCGGATGCTGTGCTTGACATCGGGGGTGTGAAACTCCGAAAACCACATTTCCATTGTAAAACCTCCCTGTCAGGCCAGCACGTTCAGGCGCAGAATGTCGGGATCTTCCGGTCCGGTCATGCTGCAGCCCTTGGCCTTGGCGTACTCGATATAGTCTAAAATTTCAGCGGTGATGCGCTCACCCGGGGCCAGAATCGGGATGCCCGGTGGGTAGCACATGACGAACTCGCTGCACACCATGCCCTCGGTCTCGCGCAGGGGCAGGCTCTTCTTGGGGGCGTAGAACGCTTCCTGCGGGCTGGCAGCGACCTCGGGGTCAATGTACTCCTGGCTTAACAGGCCCGCACCGTCGGTGTGGTAGCGGCGTTTGATTTCGGCCAGTGCGCTGACAAGGCGCTCGACCTCCTGCGGGCGGTCACCGATGGAGAGATAAGCCAGTATATTGCCGATGTCGCCAAACTCGATCTGAATGTCGTATTCGTCGCGCAGGATGTCATAGACCTCAATGCCCGCAAGACCGATGTCCAGCGTGTGGACGCTGAGTTTTGTCGTATCAAAGTCAAAAACGGAGTTTCCGTTGCAAAGCTCCTTGCCGAAGGCATAGTACCCGCCCACGGCGTTGATCTCCTCGCGGGCGTACTCGGCCATATCGGCCACCTGATGGAACACCTGCCGCCCGCGCAATGCGAGATTGCGGCGGGAAATATCAAGGCTCGACATCAGCAGGTAACTGCCGGACGTCGTCTGGGTCAGGTTGATGATCTGCCGCACATAGCCCGCGTGGACATTGGGGCCGGTCAGCAGCAGACTGGACTGGGTCAGGCTGCCGCCGCTCTTGTGCATCGAGACGGAGGCCATATCTGCGCCCGCCGCCATGGCAGAGACAGGCAGCCCGCCGCCAAAATAGAAGTGTGTGCCGTGGGCTTCGTCGGCCAGGCAGAGCATCCCGGCGTCGTGGGCCATCCGCACAATGGTGCGCAGGTCGCTGCAAATGCCGTAGTAGGTGGGGTTGTTCACCAGCACGGCCACGGCGTTGGGGTGCTCGGCAATGGCCTTGGCCACCTGCTCCCGCTTCATGCCCAGACTGATTCCGAGGCGGTTGTCCACCTCCGGGTTGACGTAGACCGGCACCGCACCGCAGAGCACCAGCGCGTTCAGCACGCTGCGGTGCACGTTGCGCGGCAGAATGATCTCATCCCCGCGCTTGCAGGCGGTCAGCACCATGCTTTGTACCGAGCTGGTCGTGCCGCCCACCATTAAAAAGGCGTGTGCCGCGCCGAACGCATCGGCGGCCAGCTCCTCGGCCTCGCGGATGACCGAAACCGGGTGGCAGAGATTGTCCAGCGGCTTCATGCTGTTGACGTCCACGCCGACGCACTGCTGGCCCAGAAACGCGGTCAGCTCCGGGTTGCCGCGCCCGCGCTTGTGGCCCGGCACGTCAAAGGGCACGACGCGCATACGGCGGAAGTTTTCCAGCGCTTCATGGATGGGTGCGCGGCGCTGGTCCAGCCGGGTGCGCTTTGTTTCTCCGTTCATTTTTACCTCCGTTCGCGGTCCCCTTGCAAAATAAAAAACGCAAGCCGTGCACATACGTGCAGACTTGCGTTTGAATCCAGCGTATTTTTGCACAGGCCGAAAACCCCCGGTACCACACCGGGAGAGCGTCCTGCATGATTCAAAAAGGCTGAGCGTGTCAGAGTCTATATAGCAATTACACTTTTACTACTCTTTATTGACCGTTTCACAAGTCTGCACACCAAAACGTGCAATTTCATGGCTGTAAAGGAACCAACTTATAAAATTTGAGCTTTTAACTCAATCAATAAGGCAACCAAAGTTGCCGATCGGCAGTGGACCCGGCTGTCCGTATGGCCTTAGCCCCCGATGGGCGGTCCGTAGGTAAATTGCTTTGAAAAACTCTTACAAACTCGATTCGTCTTTCAAAATCTAAGAAAGTATAACATGACAAAATTGCTGTGTCAATATTTTGGTGAAAAATAATTTATAGAGTGGTTTTCCTGCAATTCTCAAAGATTGTCGCGCGGCTACGGAATCGTTTCCGCTAAATTTGTCACTATTTTTGGAACATTTCCACAAAAACAGGGGGTGTAAATTTGTGCATCAGGCCGATTTTGCAGTAAATCGCAAAAAACGATTGATTATTGCGCCGGAAAGGTGTATTATAAGATCAATCCGAAACGGAAACGTTTCCGACGAAACAAATCAACACCCTTGCAAATCATTGTTTTTCTTAAGAAGGAGGAAAAAACATGAACGCAAAAAAGACACTCTCGATGACTCTGGCAGCCGCTATGGCTGCGGGTCTGCTGGCAGGCTGCGGCGGCAGCTCCTCTACGGCTGCTTCCTCTACCAGTACCAGCACCGAATCCAAGGCTGAATCCACTGCCGCTTCTACCGAGGCGACCACTGATGCAGCCGGCAAGGTCTACTACCTGAACTTCAAGCCCGAGCAGGACGAAGCCTGGCAGAATCTGGCCAAGAAGTACACCGAGGAGACCGGTGTTCCCGTCACCGTCGTGACCGCCGCCTCCGGCCAGTACGAGACTACGCTGATGAGCGAGATGGCCAAGAGCGATGCGCCCACCCTGTTCCAGGTCAATGGCCCTGTCGGTCTGGCAAACTGGAAGGATTACTGCTATGATCTGACCGGTACCAAGATCCTCGGCGATCTGACGAGCGATTCCTACGCCCTGAAGGACGGCGACGCCACGCTGGGTGTTGGCTACGTTATCGAGAGCTACGGCCTGATCACCAACAAGACCCTGCTGGAGAAGGCCGGCTACACCGTTGACGACATCAAGAGCTTTGCCGACCTGAAGAAGGTTGCCGAGGACATCACCGCCCGCAAGGACGAGCTGGGCTTCTCTGCCTTCAGCTCCGCCGGTATGGACGGCTCCTCTGACTGGCGCTACAAGACCCATCTGGCCAACCTGCCCATCTACTTCGAGTATCAGGAGGACGGCATCGACAACACCGACGCCATCAAGGGCACCTATCTCGACAACTACAAGGATATTTTTGACCTGTACATCAACAACTCCACCTGCGACCCTGCCGAACTGGCTGGCAAGACCGGCGACGACAGCCGCAACGAGTTCCTGAACGAAGAGGCTGTCTTCTTCCAGAATGGTTCTTGGGAGTACAACAACCTCGTCGGCGATGGCAAGCCCTTCACCGATGATGATCTGACCATGATCCCCATCTACGTTGGCGCTGGCGACGAGGCCAATCAGGGTCTGTGCACCGGCACTGAGAACTACTGGTGCGTCAACAAGGAAGCCAGCGAGGACGACATCAACGCAACGCTCGACTTCATCTACTGGTGCGTTTCCTCTGACGAAGGCACCAAGGCCATGGCGGATGACATGGGCTTCGTTATCCCCTTCAAGAATGCTGCTGAGTCCCCGAACCTCTTCGTCAAGGTCGACAAGGAAATGACCGCCGCGGGCAAGACCCCTGTGGCTTGGAACTTCCCCACCATGCCTTCCGAGAACTGGAAGAACGGTGTTGGTTCTGCTCTGACCGCTTACGCCGCCGGTACCGGCAGCTGGGATGATGTCGTCACCGCTTTCGTCGATGGCTGGGCATCCGAGGCTGCTCTGAACGCTGCTGCATAACATAAGATCGTTTTCTCTACTCTGAAAGCTTTTTCTCCTTACCTAGTATTACCGGTTAGCGGGGCGGGCGGTTTCGCCCGCCCCGCTTCTTTTGCAGAAAACAAAAATTACAACAAAGGGAGCATACTTATGGAAAAAGCCATTCGACGTTATTGGCCTGTTTTCGTACTGCCGACCCTCATCGCCTTTATTATCGGCTTTGTCTGGCCGTTTATCTGGGGTGCAGGGCTGTCGTTCTGCAAGTTCACCACCGTCAAAAATGTGCAGTTTGCGGGCTTAAGCAACTACGCAATGATTTGGTCGGATAACACCTTCACCCATGCGTTCTGGTTCACAGCGGCGTTCACCGTCGTGTCCACCCTGCTGATCAACGTGCTGGCCTTTGCCATCGCGCTGCTTCTCACCCGCGGTATGCACGGCACCAACGCTTTCCGCACCATCTTCTTCCTGCCGAACCTGATCGGCGGCATCGTGCTGGGCTATATCTGGCAGATCCTGCTCAACGGTCTGCTGTCCTCCTGGGGTAAGTCGCTGCTGGCGCTGAATGCCACTTACGGCTTCTGGGGTTTGATCATCCTGATGTGCTGGCAGCAGATCGGCTACATGATGATCATCTATATTGCCGGTTTGCAGAATGTGCCTGTGGATCTGGTAGAGGCCGCACGCATTGACGGTGCAACAAGCAGCCAGATTTTGTTCAAAATCAAAATCCCGATGGTCATGCCCAGCGTGACGATCTGCACCTTCCTGACGCTGACGAACTCCTTCAAGCTGTTCGACCAGAACCTCTCGCTGACAGCCGGTGAGCCTGCAAAGCAGTCCATGATGCTGGCCTACAATATCTACGACACGTTCTACGCACGCTCCGGACCCCAGTGGAAGGGCATCGGTCAGGCCAAGGCCGTCGTTTTCTTCCTGTTTGTGGTCGTTTTTTCGCTGCTCCAGCTGCATTTTACCCGCTCTAAGGAGGTGCAGGCATAATGGGTGCTACTAAAAAAGACCGCCGCATCAACGCGGTACTGTCCGTTCTGCTCACGATCCTGTGCATCGCCTGGATGTACCCGGTGTTCATGATTTTGATGAACTCCCTCAAGACCGAGCGCGCCATCACGACGAGCCACGCCTTTGAGCTGCCGAACGCCGAGACCTTCGTCGGCCTGAAAAACTACATTTATGGCATTCAGGAAATGGACTTTTTGTCCTCTTTCTGGTATAGTTTAGTGATCACGGTTTCGTCTGTGGCACTGATTTTGCTGTGCTGCTCCATGTGCGCATGGTATATCACCCGTGTGCAGAACACCTTGTCCAAAGGTATGTACTATCTGTGCGTATTCAGCATGATTGTCCCCTTCCAGATGGTCATGTTCACACTGGCAAAAACCGCTGATACCTTAAAGCTGAATAACCCCTACAACATCTGCATCATCTATCTGGGCTTCGGCGCGGGACTTGCGGTGTTCATGTTCACCGGCTTTGTAAAATCTATGCCGATTGCTATTGAAGAAGCCGCTATGATCGACGGCTGCAATCCCATCCAGATTTTCTTCAAGGTCGTCTGCCCGATTTTGAAGCCGACGATGATCTCTACCGCCATTTTGGAAACCATGTGGGTCTGGAACGACTATCTGCTGCCCACGCTGGTGCTGGACATCAAGACCTACCGCACGATTCCTATGGCTATCCAGTATTTCCGCGGCAGCTACGGCAAGGTGGAGATGGCACCCATGATGGCCTGCATCATGATTACGGTGTTGCCTGTTATCGTGCTGTACCTGATCTGCCAGAAATATATTATCGATGGCGTGGTCGCCGGTGCTGTCAAGGGGTAAATTTGACACTTCTTCAAGAAAGAGGATTGGCAAATGACCATCAAAGACATCGCGCGGGAGTCCGGCTATGCGGTCGGGACCGTCTCACGAGCCTTAAATAACGCCCCCGGCGTCAGTGCAGAAACCCGTCAAAAAATATTGGAAATCGTAAACCGCCACAATTATGAACCGAACGCCAACGCCAAGCATCTGAAGCAACAGGCCAACGATGGGATCGCACTGATTGTGAAAGGCACCCAGAATATGCTGTTTGCCGGCATTTTGGAACCGCTGCAGCAGATCATTGAGGAAAGCGGCTACGTTGCGACGGTCTACTATATTGACGAGGAAGCCAACGAGGTTGCGCAGGCCCGGCGCATCTGCACAGAGCGCAAACCCCATGGTATATTGTTTCTCGGCTCAAATCCGGAATACTTCACGCCGGAGTTGGAGGCACTGGGTATCCCCTGCCTGCTGCTGACAAACAGCGCGGCATCCCTGCGCATCCGCAATTTGTCCAGTGTGTCCGTAGACGATATGGCTGCATCGGACACGATGATCGAATATCTGTACAAAAAGGGGCACCGCCGCATCGGAATCATCGGCGGCAAGCCCAATCTTTCCCGTCCAAGTCTCGCCCGTCTGGCCGGCTGTCAGGGTGCTATGCTGCGCCTTGGTCTGCCGTTTGACATGGAAAAGCAGTATGCGTATGCGCGGTTCTCGCTTTCCAGCGGGTATGAGGCAATGGAGTATCTCTTAAAGCACAGTCCCGACATTACGGCAGTGTTTGCCATGTCCGACCTGATGGCGCTCGGCGCAATTCGTGCGCTGCGGGATCACGGGCTGTGTGTGCCGCAGGATATTTCCGTCACAGGTTTTGACGGCATTGCGCTGGGACAGTACAGTGTGCCCCGGCTGACGACCATCCGGCAGAATATGGGGCAATTGGCGCAGCGTTCGGCGCGGATCCTGCTCCACAACATCCAAAAACCCGGCAATGCCGTGCACGAGATCGTCTCCTTCGATCTGACCGAAGGAGAAAGCGTGCGCGAACTGTGAACGAAAGACATCCCGGCTGCTTACTATCAAAAGAAAGAGGGGTTCTCTGATGAGAGCAAGCGGCATTCTAATGCCCATTTCAAGTCTGCCCTCGCCTTACGGTATTGGTACCATGGGTGCAGCCGCGCGCAGCTTTGTGGACTTTTTGGTCAAGTCCGGGCAGGCATACTGGCAGATTCTGCCCGTCTGCCCCACAAGCTACGGCGACAGTCCCTATCAGTCGTTCTCGACCTTTGCGGGCAACCCGTATTTTATCGATCTGGACGATCTGGCAAAGCAGGGACTGCTGCTGCCGGAGGAATATGCGTCCATCGACTGGGAATGCACCGCCGACTGCATCAACTATGGCGTCATGTACGAAAAGCGCTACGCAGTGCTGCGCTGTGCTGCCAAACGTCTGCTGGCAAAGCCCGGTGCCGACTACCGCCGCTTTGTGAAGGAAAACGACTTCTGGCTGCCCGACTACGCGCTGTTCATGGCGCTGAAGGACGCCCACAACGGAGTCTGCTGGCTGGAATGGGAAGAACCGCTGCGGCGCCGTGAGCCCGCTGCCCTGGCAGCAGCCCGGCAGCAGTACGCCGACGATGTGGCGTTCTGGCAGGCTGTACAGTTTATGTTCTACAGTCAGTGGCAGGCGCTGAAGCACTACGCCAACCAGCAGGAAATCCGCATCATCGGCGACCTTCCCATCTATGTGGCGCTGGACAGCGTCGATGTGTGGAGCTGCCCGCAGGAGTTCCAGCTCGACGAGAACCTGCTGCCCACCGAGGTGGCAGGCTGCCCGCCGGACGGCTTCTCCGCCACAGGCCAGCTGTGGGGCAACCCGCTGTTCGACTGGGACTCCATGGCCAAGACCGGCTACGCATGGTGGGTGCGGCGCATCAAACACATGTGCAGCATCTATGATGTGGTTCGCATTGACCACTTCCGCGGATTTGCGGGCTATTATGCTATCCCCTACGGGGAAGCAACCGCCCGGAACGGCCGCTGGCGCGAAGGTCCCGGCTATGCGCTGTTTGCTGCCATAAAGAAAAAGCTGGGCAGCCCGCGCATCATCGCCGAGGATTTGGGATTCCTGACGGAAGATGTCACTGCCCTGCTGAAGCAATGCGGCTATCCCGGCATGAAAGTGCTGGAGTTTGCCTTTGACAGCCGTGACGGCGGCGATTACCGCCCCCACAGCTACCCCAAGAACTGCATTGCCTATGTAGGCACCCACGACAACGAGCCTGTGAACGGCTGGATGGAAACCGCCGCCCCTGAGGACGTGGCGTGCGCCGTGCGCTACCTGAATCTGACGAAGAAAGAGGGCTATCACTGGGGCATGATGCGCGGCATCTGGTCCAGTGCTGCCGATCTGGCTGTCGTACAGGCACAGGATCTGCTGGGCCTTGGGCATGAATCCCGCATGAACACGCCGTCCACTCTGGGCGGCAACTGGTGCTGGCGTGCCGAACCCGGTGTCTTTAACACGCGGCTGGCCAAAAAGCTGCACAGTGAAATGGAACTGTACGGACGTTTGCCGGAATGAAAACAGCCTTCGTGCTATGGTGTCGGCTCGTCCTCCGTGCAGGATCCGCTGCCTAAACACATCAAGGCCGCATTCAAATTATTCAACCGTTGTATCACACGATACAACGGTATTTTTATTGACAAAAAGTTCCTGCCGCTTAGAGCTGCTTTACCTTCTTCCGATAGGTTCATTCCCCATCTTGCTTTCTGCCTACAATCAAAATGCTGCAACTGCTGTCCCTGCGGCAAGGAGGGCGGCGGAGATTCTTTGCACGAAGGCGAGGGCTTTGGGGCCGTCGCCGTGGACGCAGACGGAATCGGCCTGCAGGGTTACGGTGCTGCCGTCGTCGGCCTGTACGGTACCCTGCGCCGCCATCTGCAAGACCCGCGCAATGGCGGTATCCTCGTCCTCGATCATTGCGCCGGGAGCGCCGCGTGGCACAAGGCTGCCGTCGGCCTGGTAGCCGCGGTCTGCAAATACCTCGCTGGCAACGGGCAGTCCGATGGCGTTTGCGGCCTTGACCATCTCGCTGCCGGAGAGCGCCAGCAGCACAGCACCGGGAGCTGCAGCCTGCACAGCGCGGCAGATGGCCGCCGCCAGCACCGGATCCTTGGCGGCCATGTTGTACAGCGCGCCGTGGGGTTTGACGTGGTGCAGCGGTACGCCCGCCGTGTCGCAGAATGCCTTCAGCGCACCGATCTGGTACATCACGTCGGCCTCGGCTTCGGCGGGGGAAATTGCCATTCTGCGGCGGCCAAAGCCCTGCAAATCCGGCAGTCCCGGGTGTGCACCCACCTGCACGCCGTACTTTTTGCACAGAAGAACGCTCTTTTGCATTACGGACGGATCGCCCGCGTGGAACCCGCAGGCGATGTTCGCGCTGGTCACATAGGGCAAAATTTCGGCATCCATGCCGATGGTGTACGCGCCGAAACTCTCGCCCAGGTCGCAGTTTAAATCAATGGACGGCATTGCAACATCCCCCTTAGTATTTCAGCAGTGTGTTTTTTACGTCGGTCACAAACATATACCCCGGCGCGTGCGTGATGCAGAATTCCGGCTTCGAGTGCATGACCACGGCCTGGGGCGTGACCCCGCAGGGCCAGAAAACCGGTGTTTCGCCCGGACGAATCGTCACGGCATCGCCGTAATCAGGGTGGGCCAGATCGGTGATGCCGATGGCTTCCGGCGTGCCGATCTGCACCGGCGCACCGTGCACGCGGGGCATGCCCGCCGTGATGGCTACCGCCGCAGGCACCTGCGCGTGGGGAATCGGACGCATACTGACGACCATATTTCCGCTGAACATCCCCGCGGGCGTGCAGGGGATGTTGGTGTTGTACATCGGCACATTGACGCCTTCCTCGATCTGGCGCACCGGGATGTTCGCGTCCAGCAGCGCCGACTCAAAGGAGAAGCTGCACCCGATGAGGAAGCTGACCAAATCGGACCGTTCCTCAAAATAGCGCACCACATCGGTGGTTTCTTCGGTCAATTCGCCGTTTCGGTAGATGCGGTAGCGCGGGATGTCCTGCGCAATATCGCTGCCCGGGGCAAATTGGGAGAAGCTGCGCTCCCCGGCATCGGCCACTTCCAGCAGCGGGCAGGCCTTGGGGTTGCGCTGGCAGAACAGCAGGAAATCCCACGCCAGTGCCTTGGGAAGCACCACCAGATTGCCCTGGGCGTAGCCGTCGCAGCAGCCTGTGGTCGGGGCATCCAGCTTGCCCGCGCGGATCAACGCCCGAATCTCAGCCGGGGGAAATGCGGAATAGTTCATAACGTGCACCTTCTTTTACAAGCGATCTCTTACCCGCTGCCACAGGGCCGCCTGCTGCCGGGCAGCCTGCACGGCCCGGGACGGCGTCACAAAGGTAAAGCATACCCGCTGCCCGGGGCGGAGCTGCGCCAGCGCGGGCAAGTCGGCAGAAATCACCGTGGCAATTTTGGCATAGCCGCCCGTGGTCTGGTGGTCGGCCAGCATGACAATGGGCTGCCCGTCGGCGGAGACCTGCACCGACCCGGGCACAATACCGTCGGAGAGAATATCCGCGCCGCGGCGCATTTGCAGCGGCGTGCCCGCCAGCTTGCAGGCCATACGGTCACAGTCCGGCGTCAGGGTATAGATACCGTGGATAAAATCCTGCCGGCCCTGCATGGTAAAGGCGGCGTCCTGCGGGCCGGGCACGGCGCGCAGCAGCGGCAGCATCTGCGTCCCCTGCACGCGCATGGGGTGCAGCCCGCCGCACACAGCCTTGTCCCGCAAGGGACGGTCCAGCCGTTTGGCAGTGATAGCCTGCCACAGCGCGGCGGTATCACATGAGCCTATGGGCAGGGTATCGCCCGCGGTCAGCTTGCGGCCCTCCAGGCCGCCGATGCCGCATTTTACATCGGTGGCGCGGCTGCCCAGCACGGGCGGGGTGGCAATGCCGCCGCCCACGGCCAGATAGCTGCGCAGTCCTGTTTTTGCTGCCCCCATCTGCAGCACACTGCCTGCTTTGGCAAGCAACGGTGCGTAATAGGGTACGGGCATACTGTCCAGCGCAGCAGGGCTTTCGGCCCCCGTCAGAGCAAAGACGGTGTCCGTTTCAAACCGCAGGGCCGCGCCGCGCAGGGTGCATTCCAGCACGGCTGCCCCCGGGTCGTTGCCGACCAGCACATTGCCCAGACGGTAGGCGTATCCGTCAGCTGCGCCGCAGCTGCGGTAGCCCTGGGCAGCATAGCCCACGCGGCCCGCATCCTGCACAGTTGTAAGCGGGCCGGGGTTCAGTACGGTGATGCTCATGCCGTGCCCTCCTTTGCTGCCAGGGCTGCAAATTCCGCCGCGGTGATGGGTTCAAATTTTATGCGGTCCCCCGCCGTGTAGGGCAGTGCGCCCGATTCCGGGTCAAACAGTTTGCGCGGCGTGCGGCCGATGAGCTGCCAGCCGCCCGGGCTGGCAATGGGGTAAATGCCGGTCTGCTCGCCGCCGATGCCCACCGCCCCGGCCGGGATGGCCGTGCGCGGTGTGTTCAGCCGCGGGGTAAACAATCGTTCGTCCAGCCCGCCCAGGTACGGGAACCCCGGCAGGAACCCCAGCATATAAATGCGGTATTCCCGCCCGGTGTGCAGCGCGATGACTTCTGCTTCGGTCAGCCCCGCGTGCTTTGCCACAAAGGGCAGGTCGGGGCCGAAATCGCCGCCGTAGCATACAGGGATCGTGACCAGCCTCCCCTCCCCCGCCGCGGTGTCCGCGCCGTCAGCGTCACGCAGCCCTTGCAGGGCTGCCGCCAGCGTGTCATAGTCGGTCACAAGCGGATCATACACCACCAGCAGCGACGCAAAAGCGGGCACTGTCTCGGTCACGCCGGGCAGCTTGGCCGCCAAAACGCGGCTGTTCAGTGCCGCCACCGCCGCGCCGATCTCCGGTGCAATGCGCTGGGTGAATCTCGCCAGCAGGGCGCAGTCTCCAACCGGGTGTACCGTAAACGGCAGCATGACCGCTGCCCCCTTTCTTCTATAATAGTCAGTCAAAAATAGTCAGTCAAAGAAGTGCTTTGCCAACACAGGGCCGAACCAGTGATCCGACTTGTGGGAGTACCGTACCGCGTAGGCCGTGCACTGGCGCATCAGACTGACGATGCCGACGTTCATGCGCGTGCTGAATCCGTCAATGCCCGGCAGCAGTGAGCCCGTCATATCAATAAACCCGTTGCGTGCCGCCACCCGCATGACCTCGGACTCCATGTCCTCGTGGTGCAGGATCTCCATATCTTTTTTGAGATACGCCAGCGCGGCCATCAAGCCGTAGCAGCCCCAGTCGGAGCAGGTGGCCGTGATAATGTTGTCAGTTCTGGTGGCGCTTAATATGCCCCCGCCGCAGCCGCATTGGCACTCGCCCCTGTCGGTGAACGGCACATATTTTTTGATGTGGTCGGCAATCGTGCCCATGCCGATCTCATTGCCCAAGTCACCGATGGCGATATTCGGCACACCGCCGGCGCGCAGCTTTTCCCACAGCACATCGCTGCGGGCCTGCAAGGCGGTCACGTCCAGCCCGACGGCATTGTGACAGACCCCCAGGGCGTTCGCGCCGCAGGCTTCGACAGAGACGACTGCCGCGGGCTTGCGGGCAGCCAGCTCGGCAGCCTGGGCCGGGGCGTCGGCCAGGTTTTTGGTAAAGGCAGCGACCCCCATGCTTAAAGGCAGCGTCTGCACGATGTCGAGGTCTTCATAGATATGCAGACCAACGACGGCGGCGCACTTTTCTATGGCCTGAACGCTGTCAGCGGGGCATACGATGACCGGCTTTGCACCGAACGCCATCACCAACGCGCGGGCCAGCAGCATGGAACTGACCGTGCCGTCCATCTCGGGCACTTTATGCGGCAGCAGGACGAATCCGGTAATAATGTACACCAGATCGTTCTCTTTTACCACATCGCACAGCACCTGCGCCGCGTGCATCGTCAGAGGTTCACCGGTATAGGCGCGGCTGCCCGCGTACAAAATGCGGCAGACACCGTAGCCGCGAGGGTCAAGATTCATCAAAGCATCGAGATTTTCTCCTACGTTGCGCTTTTCCAGTTCGTCACGGGTCATCCTTCCCACCCCCGTTTCAGTCCACAACGGTTGTTTTGCCGGTGTAGGCGTAGTATTCGCGCAGGACCTCGTTCTGAATCGCTTTCAGCGTGGCGGGGTCTTTGCCGCCGGCGGGCTTGCCGTCCACCTCGCAGGCGTGCAGGCAGAAGTTGGAGGACGACGTCACGATGATCTCATCGGCGTTGCGCAGGTCATCCAGCGTAAAGCATTTTTCCATGACTGTAATGCCCAGGCGGTAGCACGCTTGGATCATGTGGGTCTTGGCGATGCCGCGCAGGATAAATTCATCGTTGGGATGCGAATAAAATACGCCATCCTTCAGAATCGACACGTTGGAGTGGGCGCACTCGGTCACGATGTCACCGCGGTGGAACACCGTCTCCTGCACGCCGATGCGCTTTGCGTGCTGCGCCGCTGCAACGCTGGGCAGCAAGTTCAGCGTCTTGATGTTGCAGTGATAAAAGCGCGTGTCTTCCTCGGTGTTGAGCTTGATGGGCACATCCGGGTCGTTCAAATGGTTCTGGCGGATGGACACCCACAGCTTGCCGGGCAGGTCCTCGGCGTAAACGTGGTTGCGGGTCTCGACGCCGCGGGTGACCTGCCAGTAAACAAAATGCGTTGTACCGTCTACTTTGGCCAGCAGGTCGGTCACCAGTCTGCCAAGCTCGTCTTTCGGCATCGGGATGTGGATATCCAATGCCTTGGCGCTGGTGTAAAAGCGGTCAAGGTGGTCCTGCAGCAGGTAGACCTTGCCGTTTGCGCCGACAGTGGCGTCGTATACACCGTCACCGAAGAAATGCACACGATCATTGAAGGGAACTGTCAGTTCCTCCGGTGTGCCGATTTTTCCGTCATAATAGGCCAGTGCTTCCATAAGTCTTTCCTCCCCTGTTGCTTTTTACCGCGGGCACTTTGCCCCAAATTTCAGTTCAATAACTTTCTTGATGACCTCCACGCAGTTATCCAGCCCAACCGCGGCGCTGTCCAGGCAGAGGTCGTAATTTTCCACACGCTTCCACTGGCGGCCCGTATGATACTTGTAGTAACTTTCCCGATAGTGGTCGAGCTTATCAATGTAGTGGATAGCCTGGCTGCGTCCGATGCCCTGACGCTTCATCTCTCGCTCAATGCGGTCCTCATAGGGCGCGTCGATGTAGACGGTCAGCACATTGGGTTTGTCTTTCAGCACAAAATCCGCCGCGCGGCCCACGCAGATGTAGCTTTCCTCGTTCAGCAGCTCCCGCAGGACCTTGGCCTGATAGTTGAAAAGGTTCTGGTCACTGATGAAATTGCCGCTCTCCGGCGGGATGACGCTGCCGTCGTAGATATGCCGCGAAACACGGTATAGCAGAGTTTTTTTGGTGTTTTCATCGGCAGCGGCAAAGATCTTTTCATTGATGCCGCTGTCCTCGGCTGCCAGGCGCAGCAGTTTGCGGTCATACAGATCAATATCAAAATCCTGCGCCAGCTTTTTGCCGATGTAACTGCCGCCGCCCGACCCGCAGGTGCGGGTAATGGCCACGGCAAAGTAGGGATAGTTCGGATACATAGCACTTCCTCCTTACTGCCCCAAATAGGCTTTTTTGACGCGAGTGTCGTTCAGCAGCTCCTGCGCATCGCCGGAAAGCGTGATGGTGCCGGTTTCCAGCACGTAGGCACGGTCAGAGATGGCCAGCGCCATCTTGGCGTTCTGCTCCACCAGCAGAATCGTAATGCCCTGCTTGTTCACCTCCCGGATGATGGCAAAAATTTCCTTTACCAACAGCGGGGACAGACCCATGGACGGTTCATCCATCAAAATCATCTTCGGCTTTCCCATCAGGGCGCGGCCCACGGCCAGCATCTGCTGCTCGCCACCGGAGAGCGTGCCAGCCAGCTGGCGCTTGCGCTCTTTTAAGCGGGGAAACCGCTCGTAGACATCGGCCATCGTTTTGGCCATGTCGGTTTGGTCGGTAAAAGCCCCCATCTCGAGGTTTTCTTCCACCGTCATCTGGGGGAAGATGTGCCGCCCTTCCGGCACATGGGCCAGTTTCAGCGTGATGATTTTGCTGGGTTCGATCTTGCGCAAGTCGTGCCCGTCGAAGGTGATGGAGCCGCTTGCCGCCTTTTCCAGACCGGTTATCGTGCGCAGGGTCGTTGTTTTTCCCGCGCCGTTCGCCCCAATCAGCGAGACGATCTCGCCATCCTTCACGGTCATGGATACGCCGTTTAGCGCGTGGACGGCACCGTAGTTGACGTACAGATCTTTGATCTCAAGCATTGGCGGCCTCCCCCGGTTCGTCCTTGCCCAGATATGCCTCGATGACATGCGGGTCGTTGGCAATCTGCTCCGGCGCGCCGGAAGCAATCGTGGTGCCGAAATCCAGCACCTGAATGCGCTCGCAGATCTTCATGACAAGGCTCATATCATGCTCGATGAGCAGGACGGACACTTTAAATTCCTTGCGGATGTAGTTGATAATTTCCAGCAGCTCCTCGGTCTCGGTGGGGTTCATGCCCGCAGCCGGCTCGTCAAGCAGCAGCAGCTTCATATCGGTGGCCAGGGCGCGGGCAATCTCCAGGCGGCGCTGCTCGCCGTAAGGCAGATTGTCGGCCTCCAGATCCTCCTTGCCGGAGAGGTGCACGACGGACAGCAGCTCCTTGGCGCGGGCGGTGATTTCCGCCTCCTGCTGCCAGTACTTTTTGGTACGGAAGATGGCGTCCGCCATGCCGTAGGTCGTGTGGCCCTGCATGGCCGTCTTGACGTTCTCGATGACAGTCATCTTTTTGAACAGGCGGATGTTCTGGAACGTGCGGGCAATGCCAGCATGGACGATCTGATGCGTTTTTTTGCCGTTCATCCGCTCACCGCAGAGGTAGAACGAACCCTCGGTGGGTTTGTAGACGCCGGTAATGAGGTTGAAAACCGTCGTCTTGCCCGCGCCGTTGGGGCCGATGAGCCCGACCAGCTCAGACTCGCCAATTTCCATGTTGAAGTCATCCACAGCCTTCAGGCCGCCGAACTGGATGCCGAGATGCTGTGCTTTCAATACGGGTGCTGCCATAACGGGTTCACGCTCCTTTCGCGGC
>ERZ834382.1637-NODE-1637-length-18483-cov-3.717658_pt1 | contig 18483 bp, 8 predicted proteins | sample MGYA00519692_ERZ834382 | MGnify/ENA primary metagenome ERZ834382 (study PRJEB31850, sample SAMEA3708751) | human gut metagenome | biome: human gut; feature: human-associated habitat; material: faeces | place: China | collected 2014 ...
CGAATCCCCATATATCTCCATTATATTTACCGACATACCACGTGTTTATTTTACCGGTCGTGTTTGGGTATTTGAGGATTTTCTGACGGTCGTCCGAAAGCAACAGGTGCACTCCGTAGTCAAAATCTTTAATGCGGTCCCGCCATCCCAAATCCAATTCAAAACCGGTAGACTGCATATCCGCATTGTTCATTTTGGGTACATTTGCCCCTAAAGTTACAGGAAGTTCGGGAGCTGGTCCTACCATATTGATAGTCTTCCGGTTGAACCAGTCGAAACTTACAGTCAGACGGTTGTTCAGCATACCTAGGTCAAAACCGATGTTCCATGACCGCATGGTTTCCCATCCTAATAGCGCTGAAATCAAATCCGGTGCATTCGCTGTGTTGGGACGGCTGTTGTTAATCAGCCAGTGGGAGTCGGGATCTTGGGCGACAAACTTCATTAACTGGATATACGGATATAGGTTTTCTGTATTCTGATTGCCCAGCTCTCCCCAGGAACCGCGGATCTTTAACGTATTAATGATATGGCTGGCAGGTTCCATGAATGCCTCACGGGCTACGTTCCATCCGGCAGAGAAGGAAGGGAACAAATTCCAGCGTTTGTCTTTTGCAAAACGTGAAGTACCGTCATACCGGAGATTGACTTCCAGCAGATACCGTTCTTTATAATCATAATTGAGTCGGCCGAAGAAACCGGCTGTTGCCCAATGTGTCAGTTTGGACTTATCGATAGTCGATTCACCCGTAGCGGCATTAATACTGGGCACGGATTCTGAAATCAAGTCCAGCTTGGACGCCTGCAACTGCCGCCATTTATTTACTTCGGCCTGAAAACCGACCATTGCTTTCAGATGGTGTGCGTCGGCAAATGATCTGTAATATTCACTGTAGACGTTGGCATTGAAATAATTGGTACGTTCGGCGCCTTCGGTAACTTTCGACGTTTTCCATGTATCACCGGAATAAGGCTCTCCGGCTACATTCATCTGCGGCACCTTTAAATAATCCGTATGGGTGAAGGCATCTATCACTTTATAATTGATTTCTCCGAAGATTTTCCAGTCTTTGATCGGTTCTATCACCATCTGGAACTGTTGGTATAGCCAGTCAGTCTGCGAATTGTTATCGCCTCCATAGAGAATCGGCCGGATAATCGTGTTACCCATCGGATAACCGTTGGGGTCTACAGTTGGTTCCATCGGCCAGCGTTTGGCTATATTCTGATATAAGGTATTATCAGTCATCGCGGTAGGCTTGCTATAATCTTTCCGCATATATTTCATGCTGTAATTCATGTTCAGCCACGGATAAAGCTGTGCGTTAATCTTGCTGCTCACCGAATAACGCTGTAATTTATCACGGCGGATAGCCATCATTCCTTCCTGTCCCATATAGTTGCCGGAGAAATAATACTGTATTTTTTCTGTTCCTCCGCTGACGCTGAGAGAATGCTCCTGCGAGAATGCCGTACCTCCGAAAACTACGTCATACCAGTCTGTATTCGTATTACCGATCCAGTCCCAGATAGTGGGAGTATTTCTGTTCGGTTGGGTAGTAGTGGTAATTGTGCCTGATGCGTAATCTTTGATAGCCTGAAGACGGGTATCGTCAAACTGTACCGCTGTTTTACCATCATTCAACTGCATTTTGTTGAAGTACATGGCATAAGTGTAGGCATCTGCTACATCCGGCAGATTAATGGCTTCTGACCAGCGGAAACTATTATTATAATTAATGTTGACTTTCCCCGCTTTTCCTTTTTTAGTCGTTATCAACACTACGCCGAATGGCGCACGGGAACCATAGATGGAAGAGGCAGCCGCATCCTTCAACACCGAAATACTTTCAATATCATTGGGGTTCAGCATATTCATGTTTCCTTCCATGCCGTCGATCAGAATCAGCGGAGATGCATTGGAACCGTCACCGATCGTACCGGCTCCACGGATATTCACTTTCATGTCTGCACCAATTTCACCACCGTTGCCATCCGAAGCATAAGAAAAATTCATTCCCGGAACTAATCCTTGTAATGCTTGGCTTACATTAGAAACCGGACGTGACAGTAAATCCTCGGCATTTACCGTAGATACCGAACCGGTCAGGTTGACTTTCTTCTGTGTACCAAAACCTACGACAACGATTTCGTCCAGTGTCTTGGTATCCTCTTTCAGGATGACCGACAGACTTTTGCCGGGCTGTGCCTTCACGGTCTGGGACATATAGCCTACGTAAGAAACCGTAATCGTCACATTGGCAGATGCTGTATTCAATATGAAATTCCCATCCAGGTCTGTAATTGTACCATTCTGGGTGCCATCTTCCATTACGGTAGCGCCAATGACCGGATCGCCAAACATATCCGTCACTTTTCCCTTTATCTGCACGGTTTGTTTCGCGGCAGGCGCTTCCACTATTTGCGTAGATAATATTATTTTTTTATTACGTACGGCATATTTGACATTGGTGTTTTTAAACACTTCATTCAATAAGGTAAATATATTGCTCTGTTCGGTAACTACCGATACCCGGCGGTCTACATCAATATGATGGTCATTGTAGAAAAAGCTAAAATCAGATTGTGCCTCAATTTGTGACAGAACTTCTTTCACAGTCAAGTTTTGTGCTTTCACAGAGATCATAGTACGTTGGGCGTAGCTGTCGTTAGCACATAGAAGCCCAACAAAACAAAAACAGAAAACAAAGAGCAGTTTCATAGACAAAGGAATTTTTTTCCAAACAATAAAAACGGGATTATCCGCCCACAATTGTTGGACATAATTGTTTTTCTTCATATATTTGCATGAATTAAAGTTAAGAAATAATTTTCTCTGTTTGTATTCAAACAGGTTAAAGGCTTTCTCATACAGGCTGGATGCGGGAACATCTGCCTGTATGCTTTTTTTTAAGGCGGTTGGAAGTTTCTCATACGTATTATAATTTTATTGGTTAAACATGAAAGGCTTTAATATATTTCAATCTGCCTCCTTTCTTCACTTTGATTATTTGTCAGTTTCACATTACGCCAGCGTATGTGTGAGGATATTTTAAAATTCTCCAGAATCTCTTCTATATATTGTTCTGTAAACGCTCCGGTAAATGTATATTTGTCAAATTTCGAAGTGTTTACAATAAAATCTACATTATAGCGTTTCTTCAGTATATGCAATGCTGCCTTAAATGGAGTTTTATCAAAAATAACCTTTTGGTCCATCCAGGCAAGCTCCGATTCGCCATTGGTGTTGTATGACAGAATCTGTCCGTCCTTATTATTATAAATCACTTTTTGTCCGGGACGCATTAGTATTTTACTTCCCTGTCCGTCTTTCTCATAAACAAATTCGACCTTTCCCTCTACCAAAGTGGTAATCACCTCATCCATCTCATCAAATGCTTCCAGGTTAAAGTGTGTACCCAAAACTTCCACTTTAGATTTTTGGGGAGTCGAAACAATGAATTTATGTTCAGGGTCTTTCGCAACTTCAAAATACGCTTCGCCATTCAGACTCACTTCACGAATGTTACCGGTGAAAATGGAAGGATACTTTAAGACTGAGCCGGAGTTTAAGTACACTAAAGTGCTGTCTGGTAATCTGAAAGAAGTTATCATTCCGGGTTGTGTCCGGACTTCGAATATCTGGGCATGGACGGGGGCGGTAGATTGGGGTTGGTTAAGCAAAACCAAAATAGTAATAGCCATCGGTATGAGTAAGGCAACAGCTGCACGTTGTATCCAACCCCACCAGGAAATATGATACTTATTCTCTTGCATCCGTCCCTTCACTTTTGATAGCTCCTCATCCATATCCATTTTTTCAGTAACCTGTTGCGTGTCAGTCATAAGAAGAAGTGTGTAAATGTCCATGGCCTTCTTTTTATTTTCATCTGACAATTTGATCCAGGCTTCTATTTCCTGAATTTCGTCTGCTGTTGCTTTACCATCATAATAGCTGATCAGCAAGTCTTCTATAGTTGAATGATGCATTTCCATGATAAATTTATTAAAGAGACAAGCGGGAAAATAAAACTACTAAGGTTATTTAAATAATTAACATTAATAAACTTTATGGTTAATAACTGTGTTATTTTACGCTTATTTAAAATATAAGCATTATCATTGCAGCCATGGAATACAGCAATGAAGATGCGTACTTATTGATGGCACTAAGGAGAGGGGAGATGATCGCTTTTGATAGTATATTTAAAAAATACTACCCGATTCTTTGTGCGTATGGAAATAGGTTTGTAGACTATGAAGAGTCGAAAGAAATAGCGGGTGACGCTATTTTATGGCTGTGGGAACATCGCGAAACACTTCAGGTTGAAACTTCCTTAGGCAGATATTTACTCAAATCGGTTTACCATAGATCACTTAACTGCATCAAGCAAAAACAGCTGAAGAATCATGCTGATACTATGTATTATGAGGAGATGGAAAAGCTGATACATGATGCAGAGACTTACCAGTTCCAAGAGCTTTCAAAAAGAGTGAAAGAAGCTATAGATGCATTGCCTGCTTCCTATAGGGAGGCTTTTGTTATGCATCGTTTTACTAAAAAGAGCTATAAGGAAATAGCTGAGAGTTCCGGGGTTTCAGTAAAAACAATTGCTTATCGTATACAACAGGCAACAAAGCTGCTTCGAAAAGATCTTGCAGACTTACTAATTACTATGATCGTTTGTGTATTGTTAGTCGTTCGTTAACTATTGCTCATTACCTATTGCTGAAAAAAAGAACTTTCTTAAAAAAGGAATATTTAATCAGCCAAGGAATGCTGTAAATTACATTACGGATAAATAAGAAGTAGAAAAACGCCTGCATTTGCTTGAATGAAAATCTCTCTTTCTTTTATTTAAGTTGTATGCTGAATAGATTGATATGATATTACTTCTTATGTTTTCTTTTAGATGATGTATTGACTGAAAGGATAACTTTTTGTTTAATCTTGCCTTTTCGCTATTTGTGATTAGCCAGCGTGAAAACAAGCTCCGGATAGTCTTTTTATCTCTTCCTCACCGAGGAAAAACAGGTTCCTCGGTGAGGAAGAATACGTTGGTTTTAAACCAAGGAGGCGTTCCTTTAAGACCAACGAGTGGTTTAGTGATAGAAAAAGATGCATATCTCATGTGAATTTATGCAATAATAATCTGTTATTCCGTATATTATTGCACTAATTTATGCGCTTTATTCTTTGTTTGACTATTTTTATTTCAACTGTATTTTTGTTTAATCTTAAAAATAGCACATTGATGTTGGGCTGCATGTACATATTTCTAAGAGAACGATGGGTTTATCAACTTTCTTGTTTCAATGATTCGTCTTTCTGAATATAGACAGTCCGTGTCGGAAAAGCAAGGTTCAATCCTGCTTTATTAAAAGCAGCCAGTATTTCCATATTCATATTTGAGGTTACGCCTAAAATATCTCCTTGTTTCTCTATAAAATAGATATACATGATAACCAATGCGGAATCTGAGTATTCTGTAAAAACAGCGACTATATCAGAAGGGTTAGAAGATACATTTTCTACTCTTTTGGGGATGGATTTCAATAGTTCTAAAGCTTCTTTCATCTTTTCGGAAGTCGTATCATACGTCAGTCCAAGATTCAAGACTACTCGGCGCATAGGTTCGGATGAAATATTAACGATAGAAGTATCGGTAATCTTATAATTGGGGAAAGTTATAATACGTTTGTCGTAATTCATTATTTTTGTGCTTCGGACTCCTACGTCTACTACCGTTCCTTCATAACTATCCACGCGAATTGTGTCTCCGATGCTGAAAGGTTTATCCGTCAGAATGGTAAACGCACCGAAAACGTTTTTTACTGTATCTTGTGCTGCCAAAGCAAATGCGATACCACCAATACCCAAAGTTCCCAACAGAGCGCTGATGTTAACTCCCACATTACTCAAAGCCATGACGATGCCGATGAGCCAGACTATAACCAAGATGGTTCTTTTGATGATTGGCATCATTTTGTTAGCTTGTCCGTTGGACTGCTTTCCCCAGTAAACCTGAAGTAAACTACTGAACAAACGGCCGAAAAACCAAGTAATATCCAGAACAATCAAAATGCTGTAAGCATTGTCAACTACTTTCACAAAACTGTCCGGATAAACCAACCGATGGATAGCGATCCAGATTCCCAACAGAATTATAGCAAACTTAACAGGCGCTTCCAAAGAGTAAAAAATGACGTCGTCCAGGTGATTGTCGGTTCCCGTAACAAAAGGTTTGATAACTTTCTTGCCTAATAGCGATAATAATTTCACAATAATAATTGCTCCTAAAATAATAAGAATGGAAATACCCCAGTTTTCAATAGTATTTCCCCATAATTCATTTTCTAACATAGTCTAACTGATTTATAATTGTACTTTTATTTAATAATATCAAGTTGATCTCCTTTTTATTGACGATACAAGATAAGAGCTGAAGATGCTGCGATAGAAATATCCCCTCCCGATAAATGCTCCTGACTGTCTAGATCAATTTGTCCGTTATGGCAGACTATAATCCAATCTTGTTCCGGGATATTGATGTCTGCCTGATTCCGGTTACCGTTGTATGCAACTAGAATTTCTTTCCATTCATCACCGTTAGCATACTCGCCTAGAGTATAAGCGATGACACCGGAATCGCCTGTATCAAGAAAATGAAGCCATTTCTCTAAGCCCTCTGCTGTAGGAATACGGAAGGCGGGATGTTTTTTGCGGAGTGCGATTAATGTTCTGATATAATTGAATATATCACGGTTTTTAGCTTTTAACGCCCAGTCTATTTGGTTGACGGCGTCAGAAGACTTGTAGCTGTTTGGCTCTCCCTGTTTGTCCTGCATGATTTCTTCACCGCCACGAATAAAAGGAATACCTTGCGAGGTTAAAAGCACGGTGTGTATTAATTTGTCAATAGGAACCAGTTCTTCTTCAGAATGTTCGCCTTGAACAGATAATTTCAGCTTATCTACCAGCGTATATCCGTCATGACAGGAAACAAAGTTAATCATTTGAGAGGGAGCAGCGGCATATGGACCGTCACAGTAAAGTAACCCGCTATAATCTACCTGTGGGTGTTGTGTTCCGCCAACGATTCCATATTTGACAGGTTCAAAATGCCCGTTGATATTTCCGGAGGCATACCCTGGTTCCTGTTCGTCAAAGGTACTTCCTTTCAGACCGTCACGAAATTCATCATTAAATACGGAAATACCTTTCATTTTTCGTACATTCTCCTTTACAGCCCGTTGCTCGAAAGGTAATGGAGAATCTGCTGCTACCCAACCTTCTCCGTATACAAAAATGGTGGGGTCAATTTTTAATAATTCCTCTCTTAACTGGTTCATGGTGTCGATGTCATGTATCCCCATCAGATCGAATCTAAAACCGTCAATGTGATATTCTTTCGCCCAGAATTTGACCGACTCAATGATATAATGGCGAACCATTTCGCGTTCTGAGGCTGTCTCATTTCCACACCCGGAAGCATTTGAATAGGAACCGTCGGGATTCTGGCGGTAAAAATATCCCGGAACCGTCAGGTCAAAATTAGAATGCTCGGTTGAGGCTGTATGGTTATAAACCACATCGAGTACAATACGAAAACCATTTTGATGGAGGCTTTTTACCATCTCTTTAAATTCGCGGATACGGGTGGTGGGGGTGACAGGATCGGTGGAGTAACTTCCATCTGGTACATTATAATTCTTCGGGTCATATCCCCAATTGTATTTGTTTTTCTCCAATTTCCTTTCATCGATTGTGGCGAAATCGAATGAAGGAAGGATGTGTATATGCGTTACTCCCAATTCTTTTAAATGATCCAGTCCGGAAGATTCTCCTTCGGGAGTTTTAGTTCCGGTCTCTGTCAGAGCAAGAAACTTCCCCTTATGTTCAATTCCTGAGTTTGGATCAATACTAAAATCGCGGTGATGAAGTTCATAAAGAATGATATCGGAATACATTTTCAGTTCGGGTGACTGGTCTGATTCCCAACCTTCGGGATTTGTCTCGTTCCAGTCGATTACAGCAGCGCGATTGCCATTGATGCCGACTGCTTTTGCCCAGATACCGGGTGTTTCGTCCAGCCATTTTCCATCTTTTTCTATTTGGAAGGTGTAGAAAGAACCTTTCAGATCACGGTCTATATGGATACACCAGGTCCCATTGTCGGCTATGTCCATTTCCAGTTGTTCTTCCGGATCTCCCGCTTCGCCGGATGAATACAGGTTTAAACGGACATTATCGGCACTTGGTGCCCATAGCGTAAATATGGATTGCTGGGGTGTATAGACTAATTCCAAATCGTTCTCATAATAGCACGGATACTTGTCATACGAATCCAACTGGTCCGGGGACGGATGATTTTTCAACTCTCTCATATTTTCTAATTTTATATTAATACTATATAAAAAAAATAATTATGTTGTGGAATAAATGAACCGAATTATTCCGTTATGGTATGACTGAAAACAAATGTGAAATCAAAAATTCCTGTTCACGCTCTGATAAATATGAATAATAAAAGAATAATTAAGGTAATTTTACGGTGTTGTAAATCAGCTTTTTATCCTTTGCACTTTTTTGTATTTGTTAGCTTATAATTTATAGAAACGTAGGAACTTTGTTAACATCATCTTTGTTTTGTATAAAGTTAATTATAAAAAAAATGAAGCGTATGGAAAATGGTGTTATGATGCAATATTTTGAATGGCATCTCCCGAATGACGGGAAGTTATGGAAACAGATAAAGGAAGATGCGTCGCATCTTCGTGATATAGGTGTGACTGCTGTTTGGATTCCCCCTGCTTATAAGGCCGATGAGCAGCAAGACGAAGGATATGCGACTTATGATCTGTATGACTTGGGCGAATTTGACCAAAAGGGAACCATAAGAACTAAATATGGTACGAAAGATGAACTGAAGAAAATGATTGACGAATTGCACAAATATCATATTGCTGTTTATCTGGACGTTGTATTGAATCATAAAGCGGGTGGTGATTTTACTGAAAAGTTTATGGTAGTGGAGGTCGATCCCAAGGAGAGAACCAAGGCTTTGGGTGAGCCGTTTGAGATACAAGGGTGGACCGGGTATAGTTTTCACGGACGTAAGGACAAACATTCGGATTTTAAATGGCATTGGTATCATTTTTCCGGGACGGGTTTTGATGATGCGCAAAAGCGCAGCGGTGTTTTTCAGATACAGGGAGAAGGAAAAGCTTGGAGTGAGGGCGTGGATAGTGAAAACGGTAATTATGATTTTCTGTTATGTAACGATATTGACTTGGACCATCCGGAAGTTGTATCTGAATTGAACCGTTGGGGAAAGTGGGTTTCCAATGAATTGAATCTCGACGGAATGCGTCTGGATGCCATTAAACATATGAAAGATCAATTCGTCGCACAATTCCTCGATGCGGTGAGGAGTGAAAGAGGCAATGACTTTTATGCCGTAGGTGAATATTGGAATGGTGACCTGGAAGCATTGGATGCTTATATAGAAGCTGTTGGGCACAAAGTAAACCTATTTGATGTCCCGTTACATTATAATATGTTCCAGGCATCACAGGAAGGTAAAGACTATGATTTGCGGGATATTTTAAAAGATACTCTGGTTGAACATCATCCCGATCTGGCTGTAACCATTGTTGACAATCATGATACGCAACGCGGAAGTTCTCTTGAATCCAATGTAGAAGATTGGTTTAAACCGTTGGCTTATGGTTTGATTTTGCTGATGAAGGAAGGTTATCCATGTCTGTTTTATGGAGATTATTATGGTATAAAGGGGGAGAAGTCTCCTCATACCCGGATTATTGATATATTGTTGGATGCGAGACGAAAGTACGCTTACGGTGATCAGATAGAATACTTCGACCATCCTTCAACGATTGGCTTTATCCGTACAGGAGATGAGGAACATAATGGCTCCGGGCTGGTCTTCCTTATGTCTAATGACGAGGCGGGAAGTAAAATAATGAGCTTGGGTGAGAAACATAAAGGCGAAGTCTGGCACGAAATAACCGGAAGTATATCCGAAGAAATAACTTTAGATGAAGAAGGAAATGGAGAGTTCTCTGTCGAATCCCGTAACCTGGCTGTTTGGGTGAAGAAGGATTAGGTATATGGTATTTATATAATTAATTATGAAGATGCTTGTTACAGTTGTAATCAGGTATCTTCATGATTTGTATGAAAGTCATTTGCAGACAGAAAGATTCTCTGTATCTTTGTCGCCATGGCAGAAAGAAGCGAACTACATACGAGAAATAAACACAATGGGCAATATGATTTTTCATTGTTGACAGAGAATTATCCACCGCTCAGAAAATTTGTACTTCTCAATCCTTTGGGAATACAAACAATCGATTTTTTTAATCCACATGCTGTGAAAGCGCTGAATAAAGCATTGCTGATAAGTTATTATGGTATCCGCTACTGGGATATTCCAAGGAATTATTTGTGTCCGCCTATCCCCGGGAGGGCAGACTATGTTCATTATATTGCCGATTTAATTGATCCGGAGAGAGTCAGTAATACGGCAAATGAAGAGAATGGAGATAAGCCAAAACGACAGTGCAGATGCTTGGATATCGGTGTCGGTGCAAATTGTATTTATCCGATTATTGGGCACGTTGAGTATGGATGGATGTTTGTGGGTTCCGATATTGATCCGGTATCTATAGAAAATGCGCGTAAGATAGTGACTTGCAATCCTGTATTGGCACATAAGATTGATTTGCGGCTTCAGAAAGACAATCGGAGGATTTTTGACGGAATCATTGCTCCCGATGAATATTTTGATGTAACAATTTGCAATCCTCCGTTTCACAGTTCGAAAGAAGAAGCAGAAGAGGGGACATTACGTAAATTGAGTAGTCTGAAAGGGGAGAAAGTAAAGAAAACCAAATTGAATTTCGGTGGAAATGCGAATGAACTTTGGTGTGAGGGTGGAGAATTACATTTTTTGCTGAATATGATTTCTGAGAGCCGGAAATACCGGAAGAATTGCGGTTGGTTTACAAGTCTGGTTTCTAAGGAGAAGAATCTGGATAAACTATATGCTAAATTAAAAGCCGTCCATGTATCGGAATATAAGATAATTCGAATGTGTCAGGGTACAAAAAATAGCAGAATTTTGGCTTGGCGATTTTTGGAATAGCTGATTTTGTTTTTTCGATAAACGGATATTTTTAAAGAAGATTATCTGTATAATGAAAAAATATTGATGATTAAGACCGTTATTTGTTATAATGTGCCTGGATTTGTTGTTGTTTTCGATAATAGAGTCGTTTCTCTCTCTGTATATTCTATATGAGTATTAATTCTCCTTTCTCCTTTTCTTTGATATGCCGATATTTGTAGTATGAGATTATAGTGCTAGGAAATATCAAATCAAGGGAATATATGTTTGTTGTTAGATTGAGAAACTATTTACATTTGTCGTTTTTGGTTATATTTTTATTGTTTTCCTCCTGTGTTGATGAGTTTTATAAAGATACACCTAAAGAGGGATATATAACAATTACCGGTATCAATACACGTGCCTATACAGGAGCCTATCCGGGTGACGGGCTCGATGATAAGGTTGAAACTCTGCGTATTCTGGCTTTCAATAAGACAAGTCGCATCTGCGAAAGTAATACTTTTTATTATGGAGATGTGCTGGGCGGAAATACGCTACGGCATCCGATTAATAAGGGTGAATATGATTTTGTCTTTTTGGCCAATGAACCTCATAATACAATTGTGAAGGCGGTTCTTGACAATATAACTGATTATGATGCACTAAAGTCAATATCCTATCCGGCGGAGTTCTTCGATTCGGAACGGGTTATACCTATGATTGCGGAAAATAATAGTATAAAAGTGCTGGCTGATGGAAACTTGGAGGTAAATGGTGTTGCATCTACCAAGTTGACAGTAGGACTCAGACGCTTGGCGGCACGTGTGGATGTGGTTTTGAAATCGAAAGTCGATTTTGGTGATGCCAGTTCGAGTGAATTTGAAGGAATTACTTTTTCTAATATACCGGATAGAGTGCCTTTGGTATATGGCTTGCCTAGTGATTGTTTACCCAGTTCCTGGGCGTATGCCGATCCGGTTCTTCCTTATGGTGGAACGGCCATAACCAGAAATGTGGAACGTAAACTCACATTAGCTGATAATGCCGACTGTTTTAAAATAGATCCCACTTTATTGACCACTGAGGATAAAAATAACGATTTAGTCTGGGCTGTTAAAGTTAAAAAAGTAATTCTGCCATCTAGCTTCTTTTCATCGAAGTCCGACGAGACGAATGCGATAAATTTTACTGTTAACCTGATTGACAAGTATAGTCCTTCCTGCAAATTGAAGATTCTGTCCGACCCGGATTATACATTACCGGCAAATGCGAAACTTGATTTGACAGGTATCATAAGAGAACCTTTAGAAGTAAATATACAGCCTTCTCCGTGGATTGACGATGGAGATGATTGGGAAATATCAGGCGTCCGTGTTCTGAATGTATCGCATATACAGGCTAAGATGACGGATATGAACGGAGTCCGGATTTCTTTCTGGTCCAATATGCCGGTAGTGAAGGTGTTGGGCACAGTAAAGAAAGAAGGTGAAGCGAATGAAAGAGCAACTAATACAGTCTTTAACTGTTTGGCAGTAGATGATAATAATCCTGATCCTTATCGTTTCTTTTATGATTCGGCTTCGGGCAGCGGATATATGGATTTACTGGTTGACGGAACAAATACCACCGGTTTTGGTACGCATGACAGGACCGAGAATATGAGTGGTACATATACATTGACATTATCTGCAGCAGAGGATACTAATGGTAAGAATGCATTGCAGAGGAAGATAAAGGTTACCGTCACACAAGAAGGTTTGCGATTTGTGCACAATCCTACGGCAAATCAACATGGTTTGTTCAATGCAGCATTTTTTAAACATAACCAGAAAGGAGAACGTATTATAACAGGACAGCATCGATTGGATCAAACATGGTCTGTTAGTGTACCTGTTGCCTATCAAAACTGGCTTGTTGTGAGCGCGACTCCCAGCTTTGATCCGAATATTGGAACAGAATCACCAGGTGATGCGGAACATTATCCGGTAACTCTCAATCCGTATAGGGGAGAAGATGGTACTAGTATCTCAGGTCTCACCGGTCGTATATATTTCCGTATTGGCGTTAAGGAAAATGCCGATTTTGTACCAACTAAAGAATCCGATCCTAAATTTGGATATATCAATTTGTCATATTATCCGGGATGGCGGACAACAATGAAAATTTATATTCGTCAGGGCGAAGCCGGTGCTTATATATATGCGCCGGGGGATGCTATTCCGGGAACTGTATGGGGAGCGTGGAATGGAGGTACGGATATTACTACACATGTGAGAGAAGATATGCGTCTTTTATCGACGAATGCCCGTAGGGGAGCAGCTAAGTTCTCTGCTTTAAACCTGACAAGCGAGAGGTTAGCAGGGAATACGAATCCGGATTATGAGAATGTGAACGTAAAAGGTGCTCGTTTTGTAGACTTCCCTTCGCAGGCGGGTGCATTCTTTCAGTGGGCGGTCGATTTGAAAGGCACTACTTCCGGTATGACTGATTATTACCGCAGAGCTTTTAATCCCTCGAAGTCATATCTTGTTTCAGGATTCCCTTGGGGATATGGGGAATTTCCGATCATGTGGGATGGAGATGTCAGTGCTAATATTCCTGCATATAAAGAACAGTTTGAAGTTTGCCCTCCGGGATATCGTCGTCCGACAGATGGCTATACGGATAAAATATCTTATAATGGATATTATGATTATTTGCCGGATGAGGGTACTACGGGTACTGCCACGAATTATAAAGATCAAATAGAGTATTCAGAATTAAGGGTTTCTTTATTTAATGTACCTTTTGCAGGAAATGCGGCTTCAAGTGCAGACTACGCTACAGCTTTTACTACTCCTTTTGGTGGAACTGGTAATACAGGTCCTGGGACATATCCTTACGGAGCAAACAAAGATATGCTTGCCCGGAAACAACTAAAAGGAACAACTTATACATTTTATTCGGACGGATTTTTCGACAGACGTCCGATAAAAGAGGCTTCGAATGGAAACTATGGCGTATCATTAGGAAATAGTAATGTTGCTTATCAGGGAGTATTGTATTTTAATCCCGATTCCGGAACGAATGCATCTGTCTTTTTTCCGTCAGCCGGTCGTCTGAATAACACAAGTGGTGCTTTGGAAAGTAGGGGTAGTACCGGATACTATTGGTCGGCAAGTGTAGGTCCTCCTTATATGAGATCGGAATTGCAGAATCCACCTTATGACAGGAGAATACGTTATGGAGCCTGGTCGCTTGAGTCTGCATATAATTCTCATAATTTCAGATTGTCATATCAAGGTTTTGCTCAAAGTATACGTTGTGTGAAAGAATAAGAACTTTTCGGCTTACGATAAAAATACCGGAATATCATCCGTTGAGGGGTTGGCTTTTTAGTCAACCCCTTATTTGTGCGTACTCTCTAACAACAAAACTGCTGTTTTAAGAAGAAATCTTTATTTACTCTAATAAGATTCTAATAGGATTCTAACTATTCTCTAACAGGCTCTCCGAAGGGAGCCGTCTATCTTTGTGCCCGGAAATCCGGTTACTAACTTAACTTATGTTTAATTATGATGATGAAGAGAGAGTTACACACATTTATTATTGGCAGTGTGTTGTTTTTTACCGCATGCGGGGATAAACAGGAATCAGAGCAAAAAAGTGGCTATCGTATACAAGGTGACACGGTCTATATTGCAGATCCTCTTTTACTTGAAAAGATCAAAGTATCAGTGTCTGAACTGAAACCCTATTCCAAGAAGGTGATAACGTCCGGTGTGGTGCGTCCCATTCCTCCCCGTTATGCTTATGTTGCTCCTCCATTTGCAGGGAGAGTCACAAAATCTTATGTGCGTATCGGACAGTCGGTACGTCAGGGAACACCTTTATTTGAAATCAGTTCCCCCGACTTTACTTCTGCACAAAAGGAATACTTTCAGGCACTTTCGTCCAGGGAACTTGCTAAAAAAGATTTGAAACGCAAAGAAGATCTGATAAGGAATGGTGTCAGTTCGCAAAGAGAACTGGAAGAAGCCCAGAATGCTTTATTGATAGCAGATAAGGAGTTTGAAAACGCCTCTGCCGCATTGCGGGTATATCAGGTGGACAATCCGGCGGAAATGATATTGGGGCAACCGATGATTGTTCGTTCTCCTATTCCCGGGGAAGTGATAAAGGATAACATCGTAACAGGGCAATATCTGAAAGATGATACCGAACCGATAGCTATTGTTGCCGACCTGTCTAAGGTATGGATTGCGGCTCAGGTAAAGGAGAAAGATATCCGGTTTATAAATGAAGGCAGTAGTCTGGATATTGAAATTTCGGCATTGCCCGGTACGGTTATTAAAGGCAATGTGTATCATGTAGAGGAGGAAGACGAGGAAACCCGGTCCATTCAGGTACTTTCGGTCTGTGATAATTTGAACGGACATCTGAAGCTGGGGATGTACACTACTGTCCACTTTCTGAGTGTTCCGGTCGGACAAATTCAAATCCCGGAGAAAACGTTACTACAGGGCGAAAAGGATAGCTATGTATTTGTGCAGATTGCTCCGTTGGTTTTCGTACGGACGTCGGTGACAGTGGAGACAACAGAAAACGGAATAGCGGTGATCAGCGAAGGATTGCGTCCCGGAGATAAGATAATCAGTGAAGGAGGATATTATTTAAAGTAAGAAATTATGAAGAAGGAATTAATGCTTTCAATTATACAAAAAAGATGGGTAATGCTTTGCCTGTTTGTGATGATGTGTATCTTTGGATATTACTCATGGAAACAGCTTTCGATAGAAGCATATCCGGATATTGCAGATGTCACTTCCCAGGTGGTCACTCAAGTTCCCGGACTGGCTGCGGAGGAAGTGGAACAGCAGATAACCATTCCTTTGGAACGCGCTATTAATGGGCTGCCCGGTATGCACGTCATGCGGAGTAAGAGTACATTCGGGCTGTCAATGATTACCATTGTCTTTAAGGACGGGACAGAGGACTACTGGAGCCGCCAGCGCGTACAGGAAAGATTGAATGAAGTAGAACTGCCTTATGGAGCTGTTCCGGGACTTGATCCGCTGACATCTCCCGTAGGAGAAGTGTACCGTTATATCATAGAAAGTGACCAGCACTCATTACGCGAATTAACCGACCTTCAGAACTGGGTAATTATTCCCCGTATCAAGGAAGTGTCGGGAGTGGCTGATGTAACCAATTTCGGTGGGATCACTACTCAGTTCCAGGTTGAAGTAGATCCGTCCAAACTGGAACAATATAATTTATCTCTCAGCCAGGTTGTTGAAGCCATTGAGAATAACAATGCCAATGTGGGGGGAAGCGTGTTGAATCGTGGTGACTTGGGTTATGTGGTACGGGGAATTGGATTAATCGGAAATTTGGACGATTTGGGACATATTGTAGTGAGTACTACTTCCGGAGTTCCTGTCTTTCTGAATGATATAGGTTCTTTGAAGTATGGAAATCTTGAAAGAAAGGGAGTGCTGGGATATACGGACCGTACCCGCAACTACTCTGAGAGTCTGGAAGGAATCGTACTCCTTCTGAAACATGAGAATCCGTCTAAAGTACTGGAAGATATTCATGTGGCAGTTGATGAGTTAAATAATGAGACATTGCCGGAAGGAGTGAGGATACATACTTTTCTGGATCGTACCAACTTGGTGGATACTACTTTGAGTACCGTATCCCATACCTTGCTGATGGGTATGGCTTTGGTGTTTCTTGTGCTTATTCTGTTTCTAGGCAACTGGCGTGGTGCATTATTGGTATCTATAACGATTCCTGTGTCATTGCTTATCGCTTTTATTCTTATGCATCTGACGGATATTCCGGCTAACCTTCTGTCGCTTGGTGCTATTGATTTCGGTATTATTGTGGACGGCGCTATCGTTATGCTGGAAACGATCCTTAAGAAACGTGAGGATAATCCCAAACAATATCTCGAAGAAAAAAGCATGGCGCAACGCGCCAAAGAAGTGGGTCGGCCTATTCTTTTCTCAACCATTGTCATTATTACGGCATACCTTCCGCTGTTTGCCTTTGAACGTGTTGAACGCAAACTTTTTACTCCAATGGCATTTACGATGAGCTATGCAATGATTGGAGCACTGTTGGTTGCGCTCTTATTGATTCCGGGACTTGCCTATGCAATCTATCGTAAACCACATAAAATATATAAGAATAAATGGCTGGACAGACTAAAGGATAAATACATTCGTACCATTACAAGATTTCTGGAAGCTCCCTTAAAAGCCATCATTCCATCAGGACTGATTCTGACAGCGGGGATCGTGTTGAGTGTTGTCGTAGGAAAAGACTTCCTTCCGGAGCTAGATGAAGGTTCGATATGGTTACAGGTTAATCTGCCACCCGGAATTTCCGTAGAAAAGTCACGGGAGTTATCCGATACTTTGCGTGCCCGTACGATGAAGTATTCCGAAGTAACTTATATTATGGTACAGGCGGGAAGGAATGACGACGGAACTGATCCGTTCACCCCTTCACATTTTGAAGTGTCCATCGGTATTAAGCCTTATGATGAATGGCCGAACGGAAAAACTAAAAAGGATTTGATTCATGAACTGGAAGAAGAATATAAGTTACTTCCCGGTTTTAAAGTAGGATTTAGCCAACCTATGATAGACGGGGTGATGGATAAGATAGCCGGGGCCCATAGTGAACTGGTGGTGAAAGTATATGGCGAAGATTTTCGTGAAACACGTCGTATTGCCGAAGAAATAACCAGGGCATTAGGAACTGTGCGAGGGGCTGTTGATCTGGATATTGATCAGGAACCACCCTTGCCACAGTTACAGATCAGTATGAATCGTGATGCCATAGCTCGTTACGGATTAAATGTATCCGATGTAGCGGATCTGATTGAAGTGGCTGTCGGAGGTAAAGCTATCGCACAACTTTATCAGGGTGACCGCCAGTATGGCATCACCTGTAAGTATAAAGAGGAAGCGCGGAATACTCCGGAGAAAATAGCCGGACTTATGTTGACTTCTTCCACCGGTGCAAAGATACCTCTTTCTCAGGTTGCCGATGTCAGATTGAGTGTCGGCGAAAGTACGATTACCAGGGAAATGAACAGACGCCATTTGACGGTAAAGCTGAATTTGCGCGGTCGTGACCTGACATCTTTTCTGAATGAAGCCCAGAATACGATCAATGAGAAAGTACATTATGACAAGAATAAATATACCATCAAATGGGGAGGGGCCTTCGAAAATCAAAAACGGGCTTATACACGTCTTGCTGTCATTATACCGCTGACACTGACGGGGATGTTTATACTGCTTTATGTCACGTTCGGGAAGTTCCGGCAGGCAGGACTGGTATTGGCTAT
>ERZ834382.1638-NODE-1638-length-18476-cov-8.118777_pt1 | contig 18476 bp, 24 predicted proteins | sample MGYA00519692_ERZ834382 | MGnify/ENA primary metagenome ERZ834382 (study PRJEB31850, sample SAMEA3708751) | human gut metagenome | biome: human gut; feature: human-associated habitat; material: faeces | place: China | collected 2014 ...
ATAACCTCGGCAGGTAGCAAGAATCCCCTGCCTTTAGGCATGGGGAGTGTCAAAGTTGTTTCGGCACTATAATTAAGGCTATTAGGTATAGACATCGGTAATATCACTGGGGTGTATTGGTGACGGCGCGGAAATTAAATGCGCAGATCCGGTATAGACATCGGTAATATCACTGGGGTGTATTGGGAGAGTATTGATATTAAGAATGGTGATTATGGTATAGACAGCAGCAATATAACCATAGTGTATTGATAGTGAATGCATATGGATAAAAATGGAAAGGAATTTGGATATATGAAATATGATTCAAGACCTACCGTATGTAAATGCGGTGGAAAGGTAATATATGGAAGGATGAAGGATTTTGGAATAACTCCATATAAAAGCGGCTATTGTTATTTTTGTACAAAATGTGGAGCTTATGTTGGAACACATGAAAATAGAAAAAAGGATGCGCTTGGTGTTTTGTCAGATGGTAGAACAAGACGAATGCGGATGGTATGTCATCAGGAATTTGATAAACACTGGGATAGCACGGCTGGAAAAAATAGATTGTATTTTAAATTATCCAAAGAACTTGGGATAAAATCAGAAGATTGTCATTTTGGGTATATGGATTATGAACAGTTACAGAAAGCACTGAACATTATGAAAAGCTGGGGAGATTTTAAGATACGATGAACAAAAAAACATTTGTATGTATGGTTATGGTTGTTTTACTGACGATTTCCGGATGTGGAAATACATTATACAGAAAAAACATTAGGGATTATACGAATGTAACATCCATTGAAGGGCTGAAATTTGAATTGCCGTCGGATGTTTTGGAAAATTGTACCATGATCTCGGAAATTGATCAGGATATAGATTATTCTGACGGAACGTATTTGTACAAAAATGGTACAGATACATATATTCTGTTTAACATAAATGCCGTTGTTATAGCGGTGCAAAAAGGTACATCTTTTTCATTATCAAATTCTGAAAATAAGCAGGAAAGTATAATGAATCATTCTGTTTGTGACATTTGGATGTCACCAGTCAAAAATAAAATCAAATATAAATCAAGTAAATCCAATGATGCATTCAAACTGATTGCTGATGTAAAAGGCAATGTATCTATTACACCGGAATTGTATGGAAAATTCATAGGCAAATTTGTTTATGTAGAAATTGATGGATGTGAATACTCTATGTTTGCAGGAATCCGGGTAAATGATAACGGTACAATCAGCGAAAAAAAGAAACGTATCATATCTAATATTGCTAAATCCATGATGATAAGTTCTTTAAACGAATCTGTCAGAGAGACAGAAAAGGACTAGAAAGAATGAAATATAGATATTCTATGGGTGGAATATTTTTTTACGAAAAAAAAACATGAGATCTACTAAATCATTTGTAAAGTGCGAAAAAATCATTGCAAAAATTTAAAAGAAAGATGGGGTGAACGAGCCAAAATAGATACTCTGAAATTAAAGAATTGAAATTATCAGGGGTTAATGAATTTTGGGTTCCGGAATATGGGAAAATCGATAATTATAGCAGAAAAACCCTCCGTTGGAATGGAATATGCCAAAGTGTTGGGGGTAACAAGCAATGGAAAAACAAATGGATATTTGGAAAATGATAAATGGATTGTAACTTGGACAGTAGGACACTTAGTTACAATGTCATATCCTGAAAAATATGATCCAGCATTAAAGGAATGGAAATTGGATACATTACCATTTCTTCCGGATCAATATAAATATGAAATTATTAAAGAAACTTCAAAGCAGTTTGCAATCGTTAAACAATTATATAACAGGCCGGACATAGATTCAATTTATTATGCGGGTGATTCTGGAAGAGAAGGATTATACATACAGATGCTTGTACGTCAGTTTGCAGGACATGCTCCTCAAGCTTCTGAGAAAGTTGTTTGGATCGATTCTCAAACAGAGGATGAAATTCTTAGAGGAATTTCGGAAGCAAAAGATTTAAGCCAGTACGAGGCAATGAAAGATTCCGGATATATGAGAGCGATAGAGGATTATGCTGTAGGAATAAATTTTTCCCGTCTTTTATCAGTCAGATATGCAATTATGCTTAATTCTGGATCTGGACAGAAAAAATATAAACCTATTTCAGTAGGCCGTGTCATGACATGTGTGCTTGGCATGATAGTAAATCGAGAACGTGAAATCAGAAATTTTCATGTCACAAATTTTTATCGAATTGCTGGGTTATTGAATATTGAAGGCGAGACTGTGGAATGTGAATGGAAAGTTAATGAGAATAGTAAATATTTTCAGTCACCTAAATTGTATTCGGAATACGGGTTTTTAAAAGAGCAGGATGCAATCGAATTGATAAATTGTTTAAATGCGGAAATGAGAATATCAAATGTCACAAAAACGATTGAAAAAAAGAATGCTCCGTTATTATTTAACCTGGCAGAATTACAAGGAGAATGTACAAAAAAATATCATTTATCTCCGGCTGAAACATTACAGATTGCTCAAAGTCTATACGAAAAGAAGATGACGACCTATCCAAGAACAGATGCTCGTGTATTAACAAATGCAATCGCAAAAGAAATTGGGAAAAATCTTTCAGGTCTAAAAAAAGGTACATATGGAGAATATGTTGAAAAAATTGAGCTAAATCATTGGAATATTAAAGGAAAATATATCGACGATAGCAAAGTAACTGATCATTATGCAATCATCCCAACAGGAAAGGTTTCTGGTACATTGACAACTAAAGAACAGTATGTGTATGACATGATCTGCAGAAGATTTCTAGCTATATTTTTTCCTCCGGCAGAGTATGAGCGTGTATCATTTGATGCAATAAGTGAAAATGAAACTTTCCATGGTACGAATAAGTACCTGGTAGAGCAAGGTTATTATGAAGTATTTGGATTTCCTGATGAGGATGAAAATGCAGAAAAAAGGGTGGCGGCTATGTCTAAACTTCGTCAGGGAGAATGCTATTCTGCACAATATGAAATAAGAAAAGGAGAAACGACTCCACCCAAAAGATACACGTCAGGTTCTATTATTCTTGCAATGGAAGGAGCAGGAACACTTATTGAGGATGACGAATTACGAGAGCAAATTAAAGCCGATGGCATTGGTACTTCTGCTACAAGAGCGGAGGTTATCGAAAAATTGTTACGATTGAATTATATCTGTGTAAAAGATAAAAAACAAGTATTGGTTCCATCTGCTTTTGGAGAAATGATTTATGAAGTCGTAAATGTTACATTGCCTGAACTGCTTTCTCCTGAAATGACTGCGAAATGGGAAAAAGGACTGGATGGCATTGCAAATGGTCAGATTTTTAAAAGTGATTATGAAAAAGAACTTTATACTTATATTAGAGAAACTTGCAATAGATTAAAAACTGAGGACAACACTGGAATTATAGCAGGTAAAATTCGCTCATTTGCTTCTAACCGTATTCAATATGAATATAAGGAATTTGATTCTTATAACACAAAAATCAAATGTCCGTTATGTGGGGATGACATAGAAACAACCAGTTGGGGATTCCGGTGTAAGTCGAATATAAGCAAGAACGAAGGATGTAAATTTGCGATAGGGGATATTTTAGGGCACCGTTTACTTACAAATGAATTAGCAACCTTATTACATTATGGTAAGACAGGACCGTATTATGACTTTATTTCTCAAAAAGGAAAGCCATTTGCAGCGTATTTGAAATGGAATAACGATAGTAAAAAATTGGAATTTGAACTTACCGATATGCCATGGAATAAAACAGATTTAAAATGTCCAATATGTGGGAAAAGCATTTTGGAAAGAGATGGTTTTTATCGGTGCGAAGATTATATAGATGCAGATCATGGGTGTAAGTTTCGTATTGGAAAAATCAAAGGAAAAGCTATTCCGATTAAGCAGATTGAAAAATTGATAAAAGAGAATAGTACTGACGTAATAAAAGGATTTAAAAAAGAAGACGGTGGCAAATTTGATGCCTTTTTAATATGGGACAGAGAAAATGAAAGAGTACGGTTTAGATTCCCTGAATTTGAGGATATGATAACAAATTATCATTGTCCAATTTGTAATGGGAAAATTCTTGCAACATCATACGGATATCGTTGTGAAAATTATAAAGCACAGGAAAAACGTCGGGAAACAGATTGCAGTTTTGTACTTGGGAACATTATGGGACATACCATTAAGGAAAAAGAACTTCAGACTATTCTTAATGGAGGTGTAACAGAGCCGGTTTCTTTAAAAAATAAAGATAAAAAAAGTTTTGAAGCAAGATTATATTGGGATAACACACAAAAGAAAATAGCGTTGAAATTTGATGATAATGTGCCGGTAGATGTTGCTGCAAATTGTCCAATATGTGGAAATAGGTTGAAAAAAAATAAGTTTGGATATTTTTGCAGTAAATATTCTAAAAACCCTGGTGGATGCAACTTTTATGTGGGGACCATTGCAGGCATCTCTTTAGATGATAAGCAGGTAATAAAGCTGGTGACCGAAGGAAAAACAGATCTGATTGATGGTTTTAAACCCAAAGAAAAAGGGAAAAGACCATTTTCCGCATATTTAAAATGGGATAATGCGGATAAAAAGCTGCAATTTGAATTCCCCAATGCTGACGAAATGAAAGAAGTAAGTAATTATAACTGTCCTGTGTGTAAAGTACATAAATTATTGAAATCCAAATATGGTTATCAATGTGAGTGCGGGTTTAGATTTGGAAATAAAATAGCTGAAAGAGAGATCCCGGATGATCAAATAAAAAAATTGTTCGTTGTTGGTGAAACAGATTTTATCAGTGGATTTTATTCATCACGAACACGTCGCATGTTTACTGCAAAGCTTGTTTTGAATGGAAATAAGATAGATTTTGTTTTACCAGAGAAAGTGTTAGAAGAATCAGATATTAAATGTCCAAAATGCTCCGCTTGTATGAAAAAGGGAAATGTTTTTTTTGAATGTGAATGTGGATATAAAATTCCGCACCTGATTGCAGCAAAACATTTGACGGATGAAGAAGTAAGGCAGCTTATGCGCGGAAAAACTGGACTTATTAAAGGGTTTAAAAGTAAAACTGGAAAACGGTTTGATGCAGTATTAATTGCAGATGAAAATGGAACCGTGAAATTTGATTTTCAAAATAAATAAAAAGCATTTATACAGCAGAAAGGAGAATTGGATAACAGGGTATATACAATGGGAAAAACCATTTGCTAACCCTCCCCATCCATGCAGGCATATGGAAGGGATATCCTATTTAAAGTAATGGATACAATCGTTGAAATTTCCAAAGAACAGGAACGAAGAATAATGCAGATAGAAATGATAAAAAATTTCTATCCGGAATATACAGAAAATAATTATGTGTTATGGATCATTCCAAATCTGTTTACCGATTCTGAGACAACACATATCAATGGAAAAATCAAAGTAATTAAAGATGGGGATGCGTTGGATATTCCTATAGTAAGCAATTCACCATATCCAAATAAAAAAGTATGTCAGTTATCTTTACATGCCAGAGATAATACATGTTTTGGAATACCATTAGTATTTAGTTCTTTTGAAGAATTAAAGCAAATTACAGAAATAAATATTTACTGGGATATTTTTACATATGATCAGTTGGAGGATCTGGATGTTTATTACAGACCTTATATTCAAAGCCTGCAAATGCATTATGAAATTAAATTCTCTGAAGGTAGTCTTGAAAATCAGAACCAGAAAAGATTTTATACGCTTTTCGCAAAAGATACTGTTCATGACGGGAAAAAATTAGCCTATGAAACAGTATACGATCATTTAGACTGTGTAGATGCTGCCGTAAAATGTGACAATGGGAAATGGACAATACAGGAATATGTTATCGATTATTTGTGTCAAAATAACAATCATGTAACAAAAGAAATGATGAAAAAAAATTTGCAAAGATTGTCTGAGGATGAATGTTTAGATATTATTACACGAATGACGGAAAAATGTATAGACAAATATCTGACGGATTATAGGTTTGAATTTAAAGAAAAAAAATTAGAATTAAAAGCGAATGTAAATGCAGAGTTCATACCGGAGCCGGCATTTGGTTTTCATCTTTTATAATAAGTCCCAGAAACAGAATACACAGAAATGGCATCTAAAGATGGAAAACTTAGTGCAGACTATGAACAGTTTCCCGAACATTGCTCCATACATTAGAAACCCGACAATGAGCTACCTAGTAGTTCATTAGAATCGAGAAGTAACTTCTTTCTTGAACAGTAAACTTAGAATTAATGGGAGGATCGAAATGATAGATAGGATTTTTGTTTGTTTTATAGGGATGGTTATGGCAGCCATTGGCATCAATATGGAGAAGAAAAAAATCCAGGAGATAAAAAACGGTGTGGTTACAAAGGCAACAGTTATTGACTATAGCATGAATCTTGATAATTCCTATAAAGAACTTTATGAATATGAAGTGGGAAAATTTTTAGTAAGAGCTTATTCAAAAAATAGTTCTACTAATATAGGAAAAATAAAAGGGAAAAAAAGTTATGTTGTATATGATAAAAAGTATCCTGAAAAAGTACAGGGACTATTTGATCTGGCATCGATGTCAATTCTTTTTTTGATACAAATACTGGTTGGAGCAGGATTAATTACTATGGGAACTTTTTTATGGAGTTACATATCCGGATAACAAAGGAAACAGATATTTTATAATTGCAGATTTGACAGCACATGTATATCAATATTAGGAGGAAAGGATATGGAAAAAGAAAGAACAAATGACGAGGAAGTAAAGTTATTGAAAGAAAAAACAAAAGACTTATACGGTAAAAATGGAATTGTTGTCGGAGCACCTGGATGTGTTGCAATACCAATCATAATGCAAACAATCCGAAGAGGAGAATCATTAATAGTTACCGATCCAAAAGGAGAACTATAAATTGCACTTATAAGGTGATTTTGCAGGTATATGATCCAGTAACGCAGAAATGGTGTAGTGAATTAAGAACATATAAATTTGTGAAATGCGTAAGTGAAATGAGTTCAAAAAGGTTTGCACTACTTGAAAAATTAACAGGATCGGACATGAAACCAGATATTGCAGAGGAAAAAGCGTATGAAGTGAGCAGAATGTCCGAAGAAGAAGTGGAACAGGAACTGGCAAAACTCAGTTAACCATAACTGAAATATGTGCTGCCAAATTTGCAATTATAGATAAGGAGATAAGACAAATGAGAAATAATAATGGTATAGTTTTTGGTAAAAACAATTTTGGGAAAGTAGTAAAAAAAGAAAATGAGGATGGACATGTACTTGTTATTGGATCACCGGCAAGTGGAAAAAGCAACTGCATAGCCGTTCCTACGCTGATGAATTGGAAAAATCGGGCATTTGTTATTGATGTAAAAGGTGAGCTTTTCAGGAAAACAAAAAAGGCAAGAGGCGAAGATACAATAAAAGTATTCAATCCATCAGATATTTCAGCATGTAATTATGATCCCTATTGTATATTAAAAAATAATTTATGTGATTCAGCACATGAGATAGCGGAAAATATTATCCCTTTGACGGAACGTAACAACGCTATAATTAATGTGTCAGAAAAAGCAAGAGATTATTTATGCGGAGCAATCATTTATTTTTATAAAAAAGGAATGGATTTTCCGGAAACAATGATTTCCATTGCCGCACAAACACCTAGAAGCCTTGTTTCTGAAATTATTGAACATAATGACGGTGATGCTATTAGGTATATATCTCAATTTGATTCAATGAGTGATGAAACTGTAGACTATGTGTTTTCAGAAGTATATGCCAATATTTCACCGTTTGCCACTGATAAGATGTTAATAAAAGCATTGAGACGATCAGATAAAAGTATTACACCGGAAGATCTTGAAAACGGTTACGATATATTTGTTTGCGGACATGTTTATACAAAATTGCAAATGATGATTATCAATCAGTTTTGCAAATTTTTTGAACAAAGAGAAAAAACAGAGCCTATACTTTTTCTGATGGATGAATTTCAAAATTTCGGCAAAATAGAAAATTTTGCTGCATATCTTGATGTGTTAAATAATGAAAAAATCGAAGTCATGATTTTTATCCATTCTAAAAAGCAGTTAGATGTAATTTACGGAAAAGATCAGGCAGATAAGATATGCAATAATTGCACTTATAAGGTGATTTTGCAGGTATATGATCCAGTAACGCAGAAATGGTGTAGTGAATTAGCCGGAATTTGTGAAAAATTAAGACATAAAAAATTGATGCAGCCAGAGGAATTTGGTGATTTGGAAGATGTGTTTTGTATATTTCCAACAGGTTGTTGTCGCATAAAAAAAATCAAATACTGGGAAGAAGAATTATTTAAAAAAAACTAACACATTGCGGGAAGAAGATAAGGAGGCTATTATGGAGATTATCTTGATTCTGGTTGTGGCTATCGGACTTGTGGTTATTTTCAACACGAAATTTTTTGCATAGGTGGAAGAACTGATCCAATACCTGGAAGATGAAGTTTGCTATATGGAGGAATAAAAATGAACCAAAAAGATGTTTTAGAACTGAAAAGAAGATTAAAAAAAGATGCCTGCACTTTTACGAGGGTGTGTGGCTGCTATGTGGATGCGGACAAGAACAAGGTAACTTCCTTTGGAGAAACATTTTTAAATCTGGAAGATGAAGAATTTTACAAATACTTGGAGATCACAAAAAAAGTATTGTCAGGTACAATCGGAAACAATATTTTGGAACTGGAATTTCCAGCTGCGGAGGAGGCTGCCGGCGGCAGACAGCAGTTTTTGATGGGTCTGCGCGAGAGTGCCTTAAAAAATGATGATCTGATGGAAGCATTTTATGATCTTGTCATTGACAGCTACGACTACGTCGGAAACTATCTGATCCTTGTATTTCACGATGCCTACGACGTTATGACAAAGACTTCTGACAACAACAAATTAGACGAGTCCGAGGAAGTTTACGAATATCTGCTCTGCGCGATCTGTCCGGTCAACCTGACCAAACCGGGACTTGGCTACCGTGAGGATGAAAACCGCATTGGACCGCGTATCCGTGACTGGGTTGTTGGCGCTCCTGACACCGGATTTGTATTTCCTGCTTTTACCGACCGGAGCACGGATATCCACTCTGTCATGTTTTACACCAGAGACACCAAGACACCGCACTCTGAATTTATGGAATCCGGTCTTGGCTGTGGTTCTAAATTTACGGCTACCGAGCAGAAACTTACCTTCCAGAGCATTGTAAAAGAAGTCATCGGAGAATATGATGATGAAAGTGATGCTATTTTCATGGATATCCAGGACAATTTAAACAACTTGATCCCAGTCGCTTTAGAAGAGGAGCCGGAACCGAATCCGGTCCCTGTCACAAAGAGTACGATCTCTTCCGTACTTGCTGAGAGCGGCGTGACCGAGGAACAGGCAGCCGTGATCGAACAGACCTATGAAAATATATTCGGTGAGGATGTACCGACTGTAGAGAACTTAGTTGATTCGAAGCTGGTGGAGGCAAATGCCAAACGCAAAGAAAAATTAGAACTGGTACAGCAGGTTGAAAATTTGAAACAGCAGTTAGAGAAAACACGCACTCTTCCAGTAGAAGAATCTGACGGAGACGACATCCCGGCAGTCAAAACCTACGATGTTATTCTGCGTGTCAAACCGGAAAAAGTCAGTCAGATCCATTCTCAGATTGTTGATGGGCAGAAATGCCTTGTTATTCCGATGGACAAGGACGAGCATGCAGCCGTAAATGGCATTAATACTACAATTTAACACAAAAAAACAGAAAGTCCCCTTTTTTAGTAGCGGTGATTTTCTGTTTTTTTTATCTGAATGTATCGTAAAACTAGGTTCAGCTATGGGGAGTGTCAAGACAGTGGAATATCATATCGTTTGATAGCGTCATTCAGCCATAAATTATATAATCTATCCCCATTTTCTAAATCTTCGCGCAAAGTACGCATTTTATTCCATTCTTTAAAAAATTCTATAAGAGTTTTATCAGCTGAAATGAAATTTAGGATATCAGAGTCTCTATCCAAGGTTATATCCAGGTGGTTATTATCATTTAGCAATACAATCAACTTTATTAGATCTGCATAAGTTTTGATTTGTGCTGAATTTGGAATATCACTTAGACCAGAGAGCCAGTCAATAGAGACATGATATTTATTTGAAATATCTATTAATATATCCAGGGATGGGGTACGGATTCCTTTTTCATAAGCCGATAATGCAGCCTGTGATGTGCCTATGGAAGCTCCGAACGTAGCCTGGCTTAAACCAGAAATAGTTCTTAGTTTATTTATGCGTGATGCAAGCACATTATTAGACATTTTTTTATTACGCAATGCAATCATAGTCCTTTCTTAATTTGTGTCTCTATTATACAACATATATAATAAAATAACAACAATATTATATAATTATATTTACACAAAAGGTATATAATGGTATAATATACTAAAATATACATATAGAAAAGAGATGAGGATATGTCATATTGTCAAGAATTTAACTGTCAACATGAAAAAAATGGAATTTGTTCATATTCTGAAGAAGCTTGTGTAAAAGAGCACTGCATTACCTTTTATGCAAAATGCGATGCTTGCAACTGTGGTAAAGAGTGTTTATTTAAGGAAGAGTATTTGAAAAGCCGTATGAACTATATTTCTATTATGAATTACAGAAATAAAAATAAGCAAAAGAAAAATCTTGAACGTGTATATGCGGTGCGCAAAGGACGTGTGCCAGGAATTTATAAGACATGGCTTGAATGCTTTGCACAGATTGATGGGTATGCTGGTGCAGAATATCAGCAGTTTGCAAAACCGGAAGAGGCAGCCGCGTATATGACGCAAAAAGAACAAAGAAAGAATATAACAGCGTATGCGTATGTAGACGGATCCTACAATAAATATACAAAAACCTATGGCTATGGCGGAATCATAAATGATGGCACAAAAGAACATGAGATCATGGGAAGTGGTGCAAATCCTGAAATGGCAAGTATGCGGAATGTAGCAGGCGAAATAGAAGGTGCTATGGCTGCAATCAGCTATGCAGAGCAAAACGGTATTCAGGAATTAACAATTTACTATGATTATATAGGAATTGAAAACTGGCCAACAGGGAAATGGAATGCAAACCAAAAGGGCACACAGTTATATAGAGATTATGTAAGAAATGCCAAAATAAAAATATATTTCAAAAAGGTAAAAGGACATTCAGGTGTCCGTGGCAATGAGAAAGCTGATATGTTGGCAAAAAGAGCTGTTGGAGTTGTATAAAAGGAGAAAATATGTACACAGAAAGTAAAGAAAAACGAAGATGTCTTAACGAAATGACAGACAGGCATACATATGTGTCGAAACATCAAAACTCTGATGCGTTGAGAAAATTCAAAGAGAAACCATATCAGTTAAAAAATAAGGAGAAAAATAAAGATGATTGAATGCATGAAAAAAATAGCACGAAAACAAAATATGGTGGGTGATGAAAAAGTAACAGTTTGCATGTCCTCGAATGAGAGAGATATGTGCAAAAAAAGAGATACAGAGTTAATGAAAGAAAAGGAGAAAAAATAAAGACGTGAAGTTTATATAGGATACGGTTTTTCGGACGAAACGATATGTAGATAAAAAAAGGAGAGAGAGGAATAGCATGAACAGAGCGGAAACAACAAGGTTTCTCGGAGAACTGCTTGTAAGTAGCCGATTTAGCGGCATGGGTAAATACTGGGCGAGTGAGGTTAGCATTGACGCGTTCACAACTGCCGGGAAGGGTGGAAGAGTAGATTTCATGCAGTTTGAACCGCCAAACCAATACGCAGTGTCATCGTTGGAAAAGGGAATTTTTATATGCTACGAAATCAAGAGTTGCAAAGAGGACGTATACAGCGGGAATGGTCTAAACTTCTATGGTGAGAAAAACTACATAGTAACCACGATGCAGTGTTATAAAGATATTCTTTCAGACTTGAATGATAGAACTTTTGAAAAACATCTTATTAAAACAAATCCAGAATCTTCCAAGAATTTTGGAATTATAGTGGCTATTCCGTGGATGCAGGATAAATATCAGGAGTTTGAAGAACCGACACGGGTATCGGATGCTGTATCATGGAAACTGGAAATAATAAAGCCCTGCATCGTGGGAAGCAGAAAAAAGTCTATGACGGAAATGCTGTTTTGTATGATGCGGAGCGGACATTAAATTTGAGAAAACGAGGAGTGGTATGGAAAAGATGACAGACGGAACATGCAGTATCTTAAATGATACTTGTCCGGAAAAGAATATTATGGACTGCCGGTATTGTCAGTTGCATAGCGTTGTTGAAGATTACAGAGACCGGGTATACAGGAAGCAAGGAGAACGATGGAGAGATGGTAATTGGAAAGGAATTTGTCCGTGTATTCCTGATACTGTCTGCCAGTGTACAGGATATGAGGGAATCTATGAGAAAGATATCTTCCGGTATGAAGATGAATATTACGTTATCGAATGGTCAGATAATTCGTTGAGTTGGGAAGCCGTACCCCTGTTTACTGGCGTAAGTGTTTCCTGAGCAGAGTTCAATCCGTATTATATAGATGTCATTGGAAACGAGATTGATAATCCGGAGCTGTTGGAGGTGTAGTTATGACGGAGAATGAAGTACTTGAATATTTAAAAAGCTCAAAAAGAAAAAATGATATGTTGGGAATCCTTCCGGGGTCGGATATTGGAAATACGATCATCAAGGCCTTGGAAGAGTTAAAACAGTACCGCACGATCGGAACAGTGGAAGAATGCCAGAAAGCGATGACTGTAAGAAGAGAGGTACAGGAGATTGTTGATCAACAGCTTATTGCTGGGGAAGACAGTTACGAAGAGATATATGCTTGCTTTTGGGAAATAGTAAAAGTAGTTCAGGCGAATTATTAGACAGGAGGGCGAACGATGAGATTGATTGATGCAGACAATTTGCAGTTCAATGGGCGAAATTACAATAAAAGTCAGATGAACGCAATTCTTGATTTTGTGGATGTACAGCCGACCGTCTACGACCCGGACAAGATTGTGGAGCAGTTGGAAAATGAGAGAAAGTTTTGGGAGAATGCATACAACAGGAATTTGGGAAAAGAGAAAGCAAGAAGTTATGAGCACGCAATCGAGATTGTGAAAGGCGGTGGAGTAGATGGCAATTAAACCGATTTTATTCAATACAGAAATGGTTCAGGCAATTTTGGACGGACGGAAGACTTGCACAAGGCGAATTTGCAAAGATGCCAATGAGTGTACTGTGCCGGATATGGATTTTTACAATGCTGACAGGCGGACTTATGCAGTACATAACTTTGTTGATAAGGAGCATACGGAGCAGTTAAGCATAGCAGAAAGAACTTGCCCTATTTGTCCGGGCGATATCCTGTATGTTCGTGAAACATGGAAAGAGGCACCGAAAGGATACTATTACTACGAAGATTGGCAGAAAGATGATATTGCCGATGTTACAAAGTGGAAACCATCCATCCACATGCCGAAAGAAGCGGCGCGTATCTGGCTTAAGGTTACGGATGTCAGGGTGGGGCGGTTGCAGGACATGGATAAGATGGATGCGGTAAAAGAAGGAATAGACACAAGATTATGCATTAATTTAAACCATGCATTGGCAAAGTTTAAAAAATTGTGGAACTCCACCATCAAGAAATCCGACCTTGACCGCTACGGCTGGGATGCATCACCGTGGGTATGGGTTATCGAATTTGAGCGGTGCGAGAAGCCGAAAACATAGTGGAGGTGTTGAATTATGAGGATATTAAAAATTCACAAACGTATTGAAGTGGATAAATCCATTGGTAATATGCGGATAACATCATTGCATTATAGCAGACCTATTGAAAATTCAAGCAAATGGGAGAATTACACGGAAATAAGCTGTTGGTATGACAATGATTGTGAAAACTGCCCTATGGGGTGGGAAACAAGAAGCTACGAGGGAGAATGTGACGATTGTGGTTGTCTATTTGATTACGATTTTAGAGTTCCTATATGGAAATGCATGTTGCCAAGATGGATAAAAAATATAATTGCTAAGTCAGCATTAAGGAGGAAAGCAAGTCTATGAATAGTACAGATGCAGCGTATAGAAGAGATAATTTTATGCTGGAATTTCTTGATTCTGCATGCGTGCCAAAACAGTCAAACTATACGCAGCAGGACATTGATGATTGCAATGATGCAATTTGCGAATATGAATGTTTGATACAACACGCAATTGACAGTGGAGATAAACAGGAGATTGCAACGCTGAGAACAGAAATACAGCACGTAAAGGCTGAAAAACGAAATATCAAGAGAGTGATGAAAAACAGAATGGAGCTTGTACTTACATAATTTTCACATGATAGAGAGTTTGCGATTGTTAAGACCGAAGCACTTGGGGAACACATAATGTTCTAATCGTAGTCGAGAGGTCAGGAGTTATGCTAGTGCGTAATTCTGTTTGGTTGCCGAGAATGCTCGAAACCAAAACACAGCACATTCTCTTGATGAATTACTTAATGATGTTCCAAAGAACCAAACAATCGGAGATAATCTGATCCGGGCATGGAGCATTATAAACAATGATAAATATGAAACGATCGTTTGTTCTGTTTCTGGCGGTTCAGACAGCGACATAATGGTTGATATATGCGTGAGAGTAGATATGCACCATAAGATCAGATATGTGTGCTTCAATACCGGATTGGAATATAGGGCAACGAAAGATCACATTAAATACTTAGAGAAGAAATATAGAATAAAGATTGAAGTTTTCGAAGCATGGAAACACGGAATGACGATACCGAAAAGCTGCAAGACATATGGACAACCATTCTGTAATAAGACGGCAAGTGAGTTTATTCACAGGCTGCAAATGCATGATTTCAAATGGAAAGATAAGCCTTTTAAAGAATTGTATGCAGAATATCCACGATGCAAGTCAGCTTTGCTATGGTGGTGCAATATGAAACCGGGCATAAGAAATAATATCAGTTGGAATAAGTGGCTTAAGGAATTTCTTATTGCAAATCCACCTACTTTCCCAATATCAAACATGTGTTGCAAGAAGTCGAAGAAAGATTTATCTCACAAAATCAAATGCGATTTAATGATTATCGGTGTGCGAAAAGCAGAAGGCGGAGCAAGGTCAACATCCTATAAAAATTGCTTTAGCGAGAAGTCTGACGATTATGACGAATATAGACCTCTATTTTGGTACACGAATAATGATAAACAATGCTATGAACAACATTATGGGATTGAGCATAGTAAATGCTATACAGAGTATGGATTAAAGCGTACAGGCTGTTGCGGATGTCCTTACGGACAGAATCTTGAATTTGAGCTTGAGGTTTTAAAGGAATATGAGCCGAAACTTTACAAAGCTGTCTGTAATGTATTTAAGGATAGTTATGAGTATACAAGACAATACAGGGCATTTTGCGAGGAGATGAATAAGAAACAGAAGAAATACTATCAAATGTCACTTGATGAATTTATAACATGATTAAAGAAAGGAGCCGGAACCTATCCGGATAAAAGGCGCGCCGGGTTCCTTTTAAAGAAAATGAGAACAGTATTGAAATATCCGGGAAGTAAATGGAACATTGCTCCCCGACTGGTGGAACTGATACCGGAACATCACAGCTATGTAGAGCCGTTCTTCGGCAGCGGGGCCGTGTTATTTAATAAGCCGGTATCTGATATCGAAACGATCAATGATCTGGATCATGATGTCGTGAATCTCTTCCGGTGCATACAGGGAGATGCGGAACGTCTGTCCAGAATGGTAATGACTACACCATTCAGCCGTGAAAAATATGAGGATACATATAAGCTGGATGCATGGGAGTTGATGATGATGCCGGATGAACCGTATCATAAAGCATTACGATTTTTAATCCAGTGTTGGCAAGGACACGGCTTCCGAACCAATGGTTACAAGGTTGGTTGGAAAAATGACGTGCAGGGCAGGGAGAAAGCGTATGCATTATGGAACTGGTACCGTCTGCCGGAATGGATCATTGACATAGCGGAACGGTTGCGCATGGTACAGATCGAGAACCGCCCGGCGGTGGAAGTGATTGAGAGATTTAATTACAGCAATGTTTTTATGTACATTGACCCACCGTATGTTTTGGGTACCAGAGCAGGAAAACAATATAAACATGAGATGACGGATGCGGATCACGAGGAATTATTACAAACGTTACTGCAGAGTAAAGCAAAGATTATGATTTCTGGTTACGAGTCAGAAATGTATAACGACTATCTGAACGGATGGGAGAAAAAACAGTTTTCAAGCTGTGCGGAGCACGGAAAGCCACGGATGGAAACGGTGTGGATGAACTATGAGCCGGATCCACAGATGAAACTTAATTTTTCGGAGGTGTTGCCATGATACACGGAGAATTGATAGTTGACAATTTTGCCGGTGGGGGCGGCGCTTCCACTGGTATAGAAATGGCAACCGGCTATAGTGTAGATATAGCCATCAACCATGACCCAGAAGCTATCAAGATGCACAAGGCGAACCATCCGAACACGAAGCATTACTGTGAAAACGTGTGGGCGGTCGATCCGGTAAAGGCATGTAACGGACATCCTGTAGCACTGGCTTGGTTTTCGCCTGATTGCAAACATTTTTCAAAAGCAAAAGGCGGGTTGGAGCATACACACAGTTGGATTTTTCATTGCCCTGCCCGAGTATCTTCGATACTTCAGAAGAGATTAAAGAGAAATACGGCATCCGAGCAGTAAGACCACTGGCACAAAAGACGATGGATAGAATCGCCAGGGGATTTATAAAATTCGTTTTGAATAATCCAAAGCCTTTTATCATTCAGTGTAATCATGGCGGTGAGCGTAGACCGAACGACATCCGAGAGCCGATGCCGACTATAACCGGAAAGCACGGATATGGGATAGTAGAGCCATATATGGTACAGATCGGGCAGACAGGATTTGCAAAAGACCGAAGTAAGGATGTTAGAGAGCCGCTTACAACGATTGTGAGCAAAAATGAGCATTGTCTGATTGAACCAACGCTTGCACCATACATGGGAACGAATACGACAAATCATCCGGGCGGAAATTGCAAAGATCCGATACACACAATTACAACTGGCAATCAGCAATGTCTTATTAGTCCTACGTTGATTCAGTACCATTCAGAAACTTCAAAAGATGGAGTAAGAGGGCAGACTATAAAAGATCCGATCATGACAGTTGACAGCTCAAATAGATATGGGCTGGTCGCATCGTTTCTGCATAAGTACTATGACGGAGGATATAAAGGTGCTGGGGAAACAGTAGAAAATCCGCTTCCGACAGTGACCGCATGGGATCATAACAGCGTTGTTACTGCGAATCTGATTCAGATGAACAATCATTGTGACGGAAAAGATATCAGACAGCCATTACCAACGATCACGGCTGGTGACGGACACTTTGGAGAGGTCAGAGCGTTTCTGATTAAATACTATGGACAGGGAACAGGGCAGGATATAGAACAGCCGCTTGATACTGTGACAGCCAGGGATAGATTCGGATTGGTTACGATAGAGGGTGTCGATTATCAAATCGTGGATATCGGACTGCGGATGCTAGAGCCAAGGGAGTTATATGGATGTCAAGGATTCCCGGATGATTACATAATCGACCATGATTACACCGGAAAGACGTATCCAAGAAGTGAACAGGTGCGCAGATGTGGCAATGCAGTATGCCCACCGATACCTGCGGCACTGGTCAGAGCAAATCTTTCGGAATTGTGCGTAGCGGAACGTATGCCAAACATGCAGATAGAAGCAGAGCAGACCGGACAGCTTCGGTTTGCGTAAACCTTAAATTTTTCGGAGGTGCTGCCATGATTAACGGTGAGTTAAAGAAGTTAAATTAGAAATTTAATGAAAGAAGGTGACGAATTGAAAAGTGTTTTAAAGTATCCAGGAGCAAAAAATCGTCTGGCAACATGGATATGCGGATATATACCAAAGCATGATGTCTACTTAGAACCATTTGCAGGTAGTTTGGCTGTTCTTCTTAACAAACAAAGAAGTCATATAGAGACAGTGAATGACATCGATGAAGAAATCGTAAATTTCTTTCGAATATTGCGAGACCGGAGTGGAGAACTGGAACGGGTGATAGAGTTTACACCATTTTCCAGGTCAGAGTATAAAGCAGCCTACGAAAAATCAGAAGATGAGTTGGAACGGGCAAGAAGGTTTGCTGTTAAATGCTGGATGGGATTCGGATGTGGAAATTTGTATCAAAACGGGTTTAAATCCGGACAGCAGACAAAATCTCCAAATCCAGCCAGAGCGTGGAGTGAACTTCCTGAAACGTTGAAAATGGCAACTGAGAGATTAAAGGGTGTTCAGATTGAGAATTTGCCGGCCGTAGAATTGATAAAAAG
>ERZ834382.1657-NODE-1657-length-18347-cov-7.092171_pt1 | contig 18347 bp, 6 predicted proteins | sample MGYA00519692_ERZ834382 | MGnify/ENA primary metagenome ERZ834382 (study PRJEB31850, sample SAMEA3708751) | human gut metagenome | biome: human gut; feature: human-associated habitat; material: faeces | place: China | collected 2014 ...
AAGAGCAGAAACATCCCATTACAAAGGCGGTGCTTGCACCTATGAAAGCAGTGAAAAAGATGCTTGTATCAATGAAACTTCATCTGGATGCATCTATTGATAAGCTGGATAATCTGGCTATGAATGTGCAGCTTGATAAGGAAAAGCATATGGAGAATGAGAAGAAGCAGGAACAGACAGAGGCGGAGCGGGCAGAAGCTGAGCGAGTGGAAGCAGAGGTTGTATACTCTCCAATGGTCGCTGAGCCACAGGAGTATCAGTATAATGCAGATGCATTTGAGGCTAGAGGTGTTGATGATGTGAAGCAGGAAGTGGCACATAAGGAAACAGCAAAGGTAAGAGAAGATAAAGCCAGATAGATGTGAGGACGTGGGAGAGATTCTGCGTCCTTTTTTAATGTATGAAAAGGATGGAGAATATTAAGTTGATGAAATTGGAAAATGCAAATTGAAGGTAGTGGTTAGATTCAAAAATTCACATTACGGTGGTTAGATGAAAATTATTTATGGATTAATCAGAAAAAAACTTTGATAAATCGAAAATTATATTTGAAAATATAAAAGCATTAGATTATAATGTAAATTAAGAATATTTATGAGGACTTTCGAGTCTTTCGACAAGATGGGCAATCCCCATAAGAGAGGAATTGTATGGCTGTATCTTATAACGGATTATGGAAATTATTAATCGACAAGAGTATGAAAAAGATGGATCTCGTTGAGAACGAAAACATTGGAATAAGTAGTAGCACACTAGCAAAAATGAGCAGGGGTGAGACTGTGTCCATGAGTGTCTTGGAGAAGATTTGCATGGAGTTGGATTGTGATTTTGGGGATTTGATTCATTTTGAAAAAGATGAAAGTCAGAAATGATACAGGAGAAGATACTTATGGACCAGGTTGAAGTGAAATATGCTCCAGGAATGAGAATCATTGTTCGTGGTGAAGAATGGATGGTAAAAAAAGTTGAGACAAATAGTTTAGGAAATCAGACCCTACATGTAATTGGTATTTCTCAGCTTGTAAAAGATTATGAGTCAATGTTCCTTGTAGATGTTGAAGATGATATAGAGATTGTTGATCCGGCTAAGGTTACTCTTGTGCCGGATAACTCTGCGTTCTTTAGAAAATCTAAAGTATATATAGAAAGCCAGTGGAGAGGAAAGATTCCAACTGACAATAAGATTCATATTGGTAATAAGGCTGCAATGGATTTAATGTCTTATCAGCTCGAACCAGCGCAGATGGCTTTAAATAAAACAAGACAGAGAATTCTTATCGCGGATACTGTAGGTCTTGGTAAGACACTTGAAGCAGGAATACTTATGTCCGAACTTATTGCACGCGGAAAAGGAAAGAGAATACTTGTTGTAACAGTAAAGAGTATGATGACACAGTTCCAAAAAGAAATGTGGAACCGTTTTACTATTCCGCTTGTGCGCTTAGATTCATCAAGAATTCAAAGTGTAAGAGCGAAGCTTCCAACGAACTATAATCCGTTTTTCTACTATGACAAAACGATTATTTCTGTTGATACATTAAAAAATGATTTGGATTATCGTACTCATCTTGAAAACGCATGGTGGGATATTATCGTCATTGATGAAGCACATAATGTTGCAAAAAGGGGAGATAGAAGTTCTCAGAGAAGTAAGCTTGCTTCTCTACTTGCTAATCGTTCAGATACACTCATTATGCTTACTGCGACACCTCATGATGGAAAGGGGCAGTCAGTTGCTTCTCTTATGAATATGTTGGATCCGACTGCAATTGCTGATGAGGAAAACTATACAAAGGATGATATAGAAGGTCTTCTTATCAGACGTTTTAAGAAAGATATTCAGGATCAGGTATCAGGAGCATTTAAAGAACGTGTAATTACGATTGAAAGATGTGCGGCTTCTGCACGAGAAGAGGCAGCTTACGATATTTTTGCAGATATGAAATTACAGATGGACGAGTCAAGGACTAGAGGAAAAGGAATCTTGTTTAAGACTAGTCTTGAAAAGTCACTTTTCTCTTCGCCAGCTGCTTGTATCAAAAGTATTGATGCGAGAATTAGAAAACTTGAAAAAAAATATCCGGATGGTGATATGCCAGACATAGTAACACTGAAAGAATTAAAGGCGGCTCTTGAATTAATCAGCCCTGCGGATTTTTCGAGATATGCTAAGTTATTAAAACTTTTGAATAGTACTGAATATGGATGGTCTCCATCGAAGAATAATGACCGTCTCGTAATCTTTACAGAGCGAATCGAAACCATGAGATATCTTGCTGAGAATCTTAAGAAAGATCTTGGGTTAAAGGATAATCAGCTTGAGGTTATGCATGGCGGAATGAGTGATAAGGAGCTTCAGAGAATAGTAGATGAATTCGGTAGAGCAGAATCACCAATTAGAGTTATTGTTGCTTCTGATGTTGCTTCTGAAGGTATCAATTTACATTATCTATCACATAGATTGATTCATTTTGATATTCCGTGGTCATTAATGGTATTCCAGCAGAGAAATGGTCGTGTTGATAGATACGGTCAGACTGAGCAACCGGATATCAGATATATGCTCATTGATAGTGATAATCCGAGAATTAAGGGTGATGCTCGAATCATGGAAATTCTTGTAAAGAAAGAGGAGCAGGCTCTTAAAAATATCGGAGATCCTGCTATGCTCTTTGGAAAGTTCAATCAGGAAGAAGAGGAAGAGGAAACTGCAAAAGTAATTGAAAGCGGAGCAGGAGCAGCGGCTTTCGAAAAGCTTTTGGATTCTGATGAAGAAGAGTTTGATCCATTGGAATTATTAATGGGTCTTGGTGATGAGAAAGAAGTTAAAGTTGAATATAGCGATGAAGAAACTCTCTTTTCAGATATTGACTATCTAAAGAATGCACTGGATATTTTTACTGATACAGAAGAAATAAAATATTCTGATTTATCGAGAACACAGGGGGTGGAAATTAAGCTTACGGATAATGTGAAAAAACGTATTAAAAAGTTTATTCCACCGGAAGCAATGCCATCCGATGACTATTTGAGATTATCTCCAGATAGGGAGTATTGCTTAAATGATATGAAACGCTGCATGCAGAATGATTTAGCTGAAACTGCATGGCCAGCAACTCAATATTTGTGGAAACTACATCCTATCTTTAATTGGATAGAGGATAAAGCAGGAGTTTTTTACAAAAGAAGTGAAGTACCAGTCTTAGGTTTGACAAATAGTATAGGTGCAGAAGAAATACTGTTTATTGTGGCTGGTCTTATACCAAACAGAAAGTCAACAACTGTTGTTGATGAATGGTTTGGTGTGCTTTATAAAAATGATCAGTTTGATAGCATCCTTTCGATGAGTGAGGTATTACAAAAAACACATTTGAATGTAAAGGTACCAAATACACAGAATGTTTCTGAAGAACAAATAGCAAGAGGACAGAAACTTCTTGGAGATGTGGTTAATCGTGCTAAAAAGATAATGGCGGACAAATGTGCTGAATATAAAGAGAAGACAGATCCGTACATTTATGAAGAGATGGAAAGATTAGAGCAGTTAGAGCAAAGACATAAAGATGCACAGCTTTCATTCTTTGATTTGGGAATTCCGGGAATGGAACGTAAAAAGTCAGAGAAAGAGCGTGAAATAGAAGCAATATTTACGAACTTTATGGATTGGGAAAAGGATACTCTGGAAATTGAAGAAAACCCATACATTAGAATTATCGCAGTTGTAACAGGAGTGAGATAACATGGAAATGATTCTAACAGGAATTGAAAATAAAAATGAATATTATACAAACCATTACTTCACTTCTATTTTTCAGGATAATGCTGAAGACACTATAAAGAAGTGGAAGCAAAAAGAGAAGCAAGAAGAAATCCAGTTACCATGGAAAAAGCTTCGCGATGTAAGAACACAGTACTATAACATTCGTGACAGATATCTACGTTCTAAAAATGAAGAAGCGAGCAAACCAATGATTCAGGAGCTTGCGACTCTGTATTTAAAGGCACTGGGATATGAATCTATAAATAGTGTTTCAGAAGAAGTTGCGGATGGATTAAATGTTCCTATCTTTCATGAAGTAACGAAAGCAAATGGAGCACCTTTATTGTGGGCTTTTTTATCAGTTGTAGTAGAACGTGATGACGATATCCTTCAGGGGTATATTTTTGAAAAGAGTGATGATGAGGATGAAAATGGTGCATCTGTTGATATTGTGAATGATGAGATTCTTGCAAAGCTATTCTTCGCGGGCGAGGAGGCTCCTAGATTCATCTTGTTATTTGGAATCAATCAGATTGCGTTAATCGATAGAAACAAATGGAATGAAAAGAGATATCTCCAGTTCATGATGGAAGATATTTATAGCAGACATGAGGAGTCAACATTTATGGCAATGACTGTTCTGCTTCATAAGGAGAGCCTGTGTCCGGCTGATGGTGCAATTGTATTAGATAGTTTGGATGAAAATTCACATAAACATAGTGCCGGTGTTTCTGATGCGCTTAAGTATGCTTTAAGAGAAAGTATAGAGATACTTGGCAATGAAGTTATCTTCGATATGAAAACAAGACAGGGAATTAATCTGGAAGAAAATCCGGTAGATGCATCTGAACTTACTTTGGAATGTCTTAGATATATGTATCGTTTTCTCTTTATGCTTTTTATCGAGGCAAGATCGGAACTTGGTTATGCACCTATGAAGTCTCAGACATATGTGAAGGGATATTCTCTAGAAGGATTGCGTGATGTGTGTGATCAAGTAAAGGAAGACAGCGAAGTATTATCAGAGGGATATTACATTGATGATACTCTTAAAAAGCTTTTTCATATGACTTATTTTGGTTATCCGGAAAATTTGGAAGAGTATAAGAAAGCAATTGAAATTGAGAAAACTTCAATGCATGATGCTTTTACTATTGAAGCATTAAAGGCACACATATTTGATCCAGAATACACAAAGCTTATTACGAAAGCCAGACTTAGAAACTGTGCAATGCTTCAGATTGTTGATCTGATGAGTATCTCAAGACCAAGAAATTCTAAAGAGAGAAAAGGAAGAATTTCTTATTCTGCACTTGGAATTAACCAGATGGGTGCAGTGTACGAGGCACTTCTTAGTTACAGAGGATTTATTGCAAAGGAAGATTTGTATGAAGTAAAGAGAGCTGGGGATAAATTCAACGAATTAGATGTTGGATATTTTGTAAAAGAAAATGAATTAGTTAATTATGATGAAAAGACCGAACGTGTTCGTTATGAGTCGGGAGAGAAAAAAGGGCAGCTTCGAATGTATGAGAAGGGAACCTTTATTTATCGACTCGCTGGAAGAGAACGTGAGAAGTCGGCATCATACTATACTCCTGAGGTGCTTACTAAGTGCCTTGTTAAGTATGCTCTAAAGGAGCTTTTGAAAGATAAGACTGCGGATGAAATTCTACATTTAACAGTTTGTGAGCCTGCGATGGGAAGTGCGGCATTCTTGAATGAAGCAATTAACCAACTTGCAGAAGCATACCTTATAAAGAAACAGGAAGAACTTGGGGAGACCATAAGTTACGATAAACGTTTTGAAGAACTGCAGAAAGTAAAAATGTTTATTGCTGACAGAAATGTATATGGTTGTGATTTGAATCCGGTAGCTGTTGAGTTAGCGGAAGTTTCGTTATGGCTAAATACCATTTATAAAGGTGCTTATGTACCTTGGTTTGGTACTCAGCTTGTAAATGGTAATTCATTAATTGGAGCAAGAAGACAGGTATATTCACAGTCAGCATTAGAGACTGGTAAATGGTACGACAAAGCTCCAAGAAGAATCATGCCGGGAGAAGAGCGTACTAAGAAGGGACAGCATGAGCATACAAAGGAGATATACCATTTCCTTCTTGGAGATCCAGGAATGGCAAACTATTCAGATAAAGTTATAAAAAGTCTGGAACCTGAGAATATAAAAAAGCTTAAATCTTGGAATAAGGACTTTACATCAAAATTTGACGATGATGAATTAAAGACTGTTCTAAGGTTGTCAGAAAGTATTGATAAATTGTGGAAGCTTACTGCAGATGAACGAAAAAAGATTGAAGAAGCAACATATGAGCCTCTAAGTGTTTATGGTCATGAAGAATCAGGTGAGGAATCACATAAATCAATTAGGGAAAAGGATGAGATTTATAAAAAACTATTTAAGTCTGAAAAAGCTAAGAATGCAGGCCCATATGCACGTTTAAAAGCTGCTATGGATTATTGGTGCGCTCTTTGGTTTTGGCCAATTGATAAAGCTGATTTATTACCGTCAAGGCAAGAGTTTTTCTTTGATATGTCTTTGATACTTGAAGGTGATATTCGTGCTGTGAATGTAAATTCAAGCGGTCAAATGATTTTTAAATTTGAAGAAGACGGTTCCGAACTTAGCTATGTAACGGAAGGTGATCAGTTAGCTCTTGAATTTAAGGCTCAATATGCAGACTTGGGTGAAGTTTGCCTTGATAATCTGAGAGAACGAAGTGAGAGATTAGCAATTGCCAATAAAATAGCAAATGAACAAAGATTCCAGCATTGGGAGTTGGAATTCGCGGATGTATTTGCTGAGAATGGAGGCTTTGATTTAATACTAGGTAATCCACCTTGGATAAATATAACATGGGAAATTAAGAATGTAGTATCTGATTATTATCCTGAGGTAATGGTAAAGAATAAAACGGCAGCTGAAGTAAACGATATGTTACTTTGTGATTACATAGATGACAAAGTATGCATGCATTCAGTACTCAAAGAGTATGTGGAAGTATCTGCGATACAGAATTTTAGTAACACAAGCATGAATTTTGATCTCTTGAAAGGAATGCAGACTGATCTATATAAATGCTTTATTGCAAAAAGTTTTAATTTAACAAATGAGCGAGGCGTTGTTGGATTTGTTCATCCGGATAGTATATATAATGATCCTAAAGGGGAGCGTATAAGAACAAAGTTAATTGATAAACTGGTTTATCACTTCCATTTTATCAATGAATTAAAACTGTTCCATGAAGTTGACCATCATATGGAATTTAGCTTAAATGTTTATTCTAATAAGAGCGATAATTCGTTTGAAGCAATTTACAATTTGTTTTCTCCTGATACAGTAGAATTCTGTTTTGAAGAAAACGAAAGTAATGAATTGGGAATAAAAACAATCAATGGAGAATGGAATACTACTGGTGATGTTAGACGCATTATTAATGTTGGAGAAGAAGAAATAAGAGTTTTTGCAGATGTGTTTGATGGTCAAAAGACATGTGGTCCAAGACTCCCAGCATTACAGACAAATGAATTAATGTCTGTGTTGATAAAAATATCAAATTGCAAAAAAACAATAGCAGACATTGGGGATGATATAGCTGTTTCTGGTATGTGGCATGAAACTAACGATCAGAAAAAAGGCTATATTGCCTTGGCTAAAGAAGACCCAATTGATCAAGAAAGTATGATTTGTACCGGACCTAATATTGGAATTTGTAATCCGAGTGCAAAAAAAGCAAGAAAAATCTGCGAAAAGAATAGTGATTATGACTGCATAAATCTTTGTGAATTAAACGAATCTGGGTTGTATAGAACTAAATATACAGTAGGTGCATTAGCTGAAGAATATACAAAGAATATGGTCAGGGTCTTTGATAATAGCTTATGGTATTCGGATTATAGAATTGTTGCCAGAATGATGCTTAATCTTTCAGGAGAAAGGAGTTTAATTGCCTCTATAATACCTCCGCATAGAGGACATGTTAATGGCCTTATGGGATTTAGGTTTAAAAATCATAAGGATATGGTTTTGGTCTGCGGTTTGTGGGGAACAATTCCATTTGATTTCTTTGTAAGAATAATGAAAAAATCAAATTTCAATTATGATACGGCAACAAAATTACCGTTCGGTGACGATAAGTATAACAATTTGATAATTCTCAGAACGCTATGCTTAAATGCCGTTGGAAAAGCTTATAAGACTCTTATAGAAGAATGCTATGATGAAAGCTGGTCTAGAGATGAATGGGCGAGTAATAGGATAAATTCACGAAAGCTATATTCGAAGGACTTATTAGTTACAAATGAATATTTGAGAAGACAATTACTTATTGAGCTTGATGTTTTATCAGCGATGTCGCTAGGATTATCACTGGAAGAATTGATTCAGATTTATGAAGTTCAGTTCGCAGTTCTAAGGTCATATGATGAAGACACATGGTTTGATCAAGAAGGAAAAATTGTGTTTACAAATAATAGAAGTTTGATAGGTGTAGGCTTGAATAGAAACGATTTCGAAGAAATCAAAGAGGCTAAGGATGGGAAATACACATTTTCAATACCTAGTGATGATTCTGAACAACAAAGTATTTGTTATATTGCGCCTTTTTATAAGTGTAATCGTATTGATGATTATAAAAATGTGTGGAATATTTTTGAAGGAAGATTTTTTAAAGAATAGGTGATTAGGAGGAAGGCAAGATGTTACCATCAATTCTTGCAAGACAATATCAGGAAGGCCTGATTGATTATATTGATACATCATTTCCGATAACAAACTCGATATTTAAAGGGTCTATTAGAAATATGTTAAATGCGAAAGATGCAGTGTTTCATGAACCATATGTAGCAGTGCGTCTGCCTTTCCGTATTTACGAAGGTGATAAAAACTTATTTGAGGCGATTCATCAGCCATTTAGTCCGTATGTTCATCAGCAAAGAGCCTTTGAACGTCTTACGGGTGAAGATGGTAGATCTACGTTAATTGCTACAGGAACAGGTTCAGGTAAAACAGAGTGTTTCCTGTATCCTATTCTTGAGTATTGCTATAAGCATCGTGGTGAAAAGGGAATCAAAGCTTTGATCATTTACCCAATGAACGCTTTAGCTTCAGATCAGGCTAAGCGTATTGCGGAGTTGGTTGATGGTAGCGAAGAACTTAAGTCTGCTGGAATTCGTGTAGGAATGTATGTTGGAGGCCAGGAGCATTCATCTGTAAAGATGATGCTTCCGGACAAAGTAATCACGGATCATGAGACACTTCTTGCTGCACCACCAGATATTCTTATGACTAACTATAAGATGTTGGATTATCTTTTGGTTAGACCTAAAGATGCAGAGTTGTGGAAGAATAATCTTCCGGACACATTGAAATATATTGCTGTTGATGAACTTCATACTTTTGATGGGGCTCAGGGAACAGATTTGGCGTGCCTTCTTAGAAGATTAAAAGCGCGTCTTAATGTGTTGCCTGGACAGATTTGTTGTATCGGAACTTCTGCGACAATGGGCGCGAAAGACAGTGCAAAGAGTATTCGAGAATATGCTTCAGATGTATTTGGAGAAATATTTGATGAGGATGCAGTTGTTACTGAAGAGCGTTTGTCTTCGGAAGAGTTCTTTGCGGGATATGATGTAACTGATTATAAATTACCATCAAGAGAGGAAGCTCTTCGAGTAAAGGAATTATCTTCTGGAGAAGATGAGAAAGAGTATCTTTATGCTGCGGTAGAGTGCTGGCTAGAAGAGGGTATCGCAATCGCTAATATCATGAGTGATGATGCAAGGGTTGAACTTGGAAAGAAGCTTATGCATCACAATTTTACGCAGAGTATTATTGCGGAAGCTAAGGGATCATATATGCAGAATTCTTTTGCATATGAAAACTTAATAAAGAGATTTCCACTACTGGGTGAGCTGGGAGAAGATCTTGCTTGCATTGTTATTGATGCTTTATATGCTTTGATTTCTCATGCCAGAACTAAAACATCATCGGGCAAACTTCGTCCGTTTTTAAATGTTCAAGTTCAGGTATGGATGCGAGAGTTAAGAAGACTTGTTGGTGAAGTGGCACAGAAGGATATTAAATATGCACTTTCAACAGATCTTAATGAACATCAGGCCAAACATTATTTGCCAGTAATCAATTGTCGCGAGTGCGGACAGACCGCTTGGGCATCTGTAGAGGATAATGGCAGTGTAGAAGTAAGAGATATTAGGACATTTTACAATGCATTTTTCTCTGGCGATTCCAAGGTGAGAATAATGTTCCCACATAGGGAAGGAGAAGAAGCATTTAATCTTAATAATCGCATGAGGTTATGCCCAGAATGTATGGAGATTATGTTTGATGAGCCAAACAGAACTCTTTGTTCGAATGGACATAAAACAATTCCTATTTGGGTACCAGATTTAAAGACGGAAGGTAGAAATAATTCTAAGGCTTATAAGTGTCCGTTCTGTAATGGTAAAGGAACAATGTCTCTTATTGGTTTAAGAAGTGCGACCGCTATAAGTGCAGGAATATCGGAACTGTATGCGTCAAAGTTCAATGATGATAAGAAACTTTTAGCGTTTACTGACAATGTTCAGGATGCTGCTCATCATGCAGGATTCTACAATTCAAGAACTTGGAAGTTTGGGCTCAGAACCGCAATAACTCAGTTTATTAACATTGATTCTGAAGAATACTCTTTTGATGAATTTATTCAGAGAGTTGTTTCTTACTGGAAGAATTATCTTGGTGACGATTATTTTGTTGCCAATTTTATACCTGCAAATCTTACATGGATGCGTGCATACGAGAGAATGTGCAATGAAGGTACACTTCGTAAAGATGAAGATGCAGCAACTCTGTTAAGCTTTGTAGAGCAGAGATTTAAATACGAAATCCTCATGGAGTACGGAATCCTTTCAAGAATCGGTAGAACTCTTGAAAAGGCTGGATGTTCGGTGCTTTCTTTTGAGTACGAAAAAGCGATTCCGGGAATAATGGAAAGAGTTGCGAACGAAGTAGGTAGACTACAGAGCGCAGATGTAGAAACATTTACAAGGATGGTACTAGGCGTTTTATATCAGATGAAAACCAATGGTGCCTTTACTTACTATGCTTTTGAGCAATTTATTAATAATGGAGCCAACTATTATCATCTTTCTAATGAACGTAAAAAATGGCTTCCTGGAGTAAACAGAGGTCTTAATGTTCCTAAGTTTGTTGCCATCAATCGTGGATCTAAGAAACTAAAGGGATTTGATGGTATTGAGAGCAAGTCATGGTATTCAAAGTGGATTAATAAGTATCTTCCAATGTTTTCATTAGAATCAGATTCTGCTGATATCATGAAGATTATTCTTGAGGAACTGACTAAAGCAGGCGTTTTGGATAAGGTAGAAACTCCGGATAACATAGATGTTTGGTCAATTAATACTGAAAAATGTAAGGTAACTAGCAAAGTGAAACAGCTTGTATGTGATGAGTGTGGTACACAAATTTCTATGTCAGAATCAGACGCAGAGCTGTTTGAGGGTGCTTGTTGTACAAGAAATGATTGCAATGGACACATGCATATCGCAGAAGATAAAGGGTTGGATTTTTACGGCAAATTATATAGTCAGGGTGAGCTTGTTCGTATTGTGGCAAAGGAGCATACAGGTTTGCTTGAACGAGATGATCGTGAGAATTTAGAGCGAGAATTCAAAAAATCCAAAGACAAACAAAAGCCATGGGATCCCAATCTTCTGTCTTGTACACCTACTCTTGAAATGGGTATTGATATTGGAGACTTGTCTACGGTTATCCTTAGTTCTATACCACCAGCACAGGCAAATTATGCCCAAAGAGCAGGGCGTGGTGGACGTAAAGATGGTAATGCACTTACAGTTGCAATTGCGAATGCAAGACCTCATGATCTTTACTTCTATCAGGATCCGATGGAAATGATAGCAGGTGCTGTTGAACCACCAAAGGTTTTCCTAAAAGCATCAGCAGTTCTAGCAAGACAGTTTACTGCTTATTGTATGGACTGCTGGGTTAAATCTGGAACTGCGGTGGTTCCGGACAAAGTAAGTCAATGTTTGGCTAAATTGGATGAGACTTCAAAAGATCGATTCCCGAATAACTTCCTTTACTATGTTCAGAATAACATGTCAAGGCTTGTTAGAATGTTTATTCAGACATTCTCTGTAAATCCGGGAAATCAAGATGGTCTTGATGAGAACTCAATTAAGGATATTAAAGCATTTGCTATGGGAGAAGGAACAACTAACAGCCCTATGCATATAAAGATTTACAATGAATTTTATGATTTAAAGAAACAGCGAGATGGCATCCAGAGCAGTATAAAAGAACTTAACAAGATGATTAAAGCTCTTGAAGACAAGCCACAGGATTCATCTTATGATGAACAGATTAAAGAATTGAAAGCAGAACGTGCTGCTTGGACAAGCGTTGTTGCAAAGATTAATGAGAAGAATGTTTTCAACTTCCTTTCTGATGCGGGATTATTGCCAAACTATGCATTCCCAGAAGCTGGAATAGTATTAAAGGCAGTTCTCACCAGGGTTGAAAAAGACGAGAACGATAGAGATAAGAATAAATATGAGAGTACGACCTATGAATACAATAGGTCTGCTTCGTCTGCAATCAGCGAGTTTGCGCCTTTAAATAGTTTTTATGCAGGCGGACACAAGCTTACGATTGATCAGGTGGATATTAATACTGCTAAAGTTGAACCATGGAGATTATGCCCAAACTGCTCTCATGCTTCAATTGAGGACTCTAGTACTCCTGCGCATGTATGCCCTAAATGTGGAAATCCGGGGTGGGCAGATGCAGGGCAGGTTCGCTCAATGTTTAAGGTGCAGATGGTGTATTCCAATATGAAGGAGGAAGAAAGTCAAATCGGTGATGACAGCGAAGATCGTGCATCTATGTTCTATGATAAGGAACTTCTGGTAGATGTAGATGAAGATAAGGATGTTATTCAGGCTTTTGAAATGGATAACAAAGAGTTTAAGTGGGGCTATGAGTTTCTTCAAAAGGCAACGATGCGTGAGATTAATTTCGGTGAACAATCAATTACTGGAGACAAATTACTTGTTGCCGGACATGAAGGTGTTAGAAAAGGGTTCACCATCTGTAAGTATTGTGGAAAGATTCAGGTGCAGGGGGAAAAACCTAAGCACTCCCGTTTTTGCAAGATGGTAAAAGATAATACCATTGTTACAGATCCATTTGAAGAGTGTCTTTTCTTGTATAGAGAGTTTGAGACGGAAGCATTACGTCTCTTAATTCCTGCTACAACAATGGATGCTACAAATGTGAGAGTAGAATCGTTTGTTGCCGCATTTATGCTTGGAATGAAGAAGAAATTTGGCAATGTGGATCACTTAAGAGCAACTATAAGTGAGGTTCCAGTTCCTGAGGCTGATTATAGGAAGCAGTACCTAGTAATATATGATTCTGTACCTGGTGGAACAGGCTATCTGAAGCAACTTATGAATGAGGAGAATGGCATTATAGATGTTTTTGAAGGTGCATTGGAGACGATGGAGCATTGTAGCTGTAATGACGACCCGCAGAAAGATGGATGCTATAAGTGTTTATATGCCTATAGACAGAGCCAGCATATTGGTGAAATCTCAAGAAATTCGGCAATAACACTTTTGAAGACAATTTTAAGTGGAAAAGAGAATAGAACTGAGATTAAAAAACTTGCACAAGTAGATACAAACCATTTGTTTGACAGCGAACTAGAAAGAGAATTTGTTGGTGCTTTTGAAAAGCTGAGTACCGCGGAACGACCAATTAGAATTCATAAGACATTGGTTAATGAGAAAGAAGGGTATTCTCTTCAAGTTGGTGAAAGCTTATGGACAATTGAACCACAGGTTGACTTCGATGAATCTATGGGTATTTCGGTAAAGTCTCGACCTGACTTTGTAATCAGGCCAAAGAGAACGACGGGCAATCAGAAACCTATAGCTGTCTTTACAGATGGTTATTACTATCACAAGGATATCGTAGAGGAAGACACCCTAAAGCGTATGGCTATTATGTTTTCTCGAAAGTATAGAGTTTGGTCACTTACATATAAGGATGTACATAATGTATTTAAAAGTCAGGGAGACTATCGAACTGAAACGTTGAATTCTGTGAAAATGCCATCTGGAAAGGTATATAAGCCGGCAGTAAAAAGTGCAAATGCTGAATCCATTAATCCTGAAAAAGAAAATGGATTTGAACTATTAATTGACTATTTATCTATTCCAAATGCAGAAGATTTATTTGTTACACACGCAAGATCATTTGCGATGTCAATAGTCGAAGCGGCTCAGATGACAAATCAGGTTTTATACAGTGAGTGGAGTAGTAAATGGAAGTCAGTGCTTAATGCAATCGGTTCTTTGGATGATGTGGATGATTTTGGACAAGCTATTTTCGGAACATGGCGTCCTAGACAGGAGATGGGAAATATAGATGTACTGGCGGAAGTTTCTCTGGCTGAAATGACAGGCATGAGAATGGGAGCTCCATTGAAAATAGTTGCAATCATTGATGATGTTCCTGATTCAAGAACGGATAAATATGAATCGGATTGGAATGGATTCTGGCATTTTGTAAATGTTATGCAATTTAATAGTACTGCAATTTTCTTGTCTAAGCTCGGAATAAGCAAGGCTATATACAGTAATCTTGGAACAATTATTGCAGAGGAAGATGCACCAGAGGTAGCGTTAGGTACGGATGTTGTAGTTGATGAGAAGTGGAATGATATCATGGATGAGTTCATAGATGATATCGCAATAACATGCGCTACAGAGATGTATCATAATGGAGTCCCTGCTCCAAGCGTTGTAGGCTTTGAGTTATCAGATGAATCATCTGGAGCAACTATAGCGGAAGCCGAAATGGTCTGGGAATATAAAAAAATTGTCTGGCTTTTACCGGAGCAGGAAGATTACATGAATGTATTTAAGGGTAAAGGCTGGACAGTACTGCTAAGTAGTGAAGAAATTAACATCAATGTATTTGGAGGAACTGTAAATGAATAATAAGCCAACTGTAGCTATTTCGACTGATTTTTTAACTGCATACGCAGCACTACCAAGACAGAAGCAGGGAAAAGTAACTGAGTTTTTCAATAAATTTAGAAATGATCCTATGCATCCGGGAATTAACTTTGAAAAGATTAATGAAGGGATTGACAAGAACATTTGCTCTGTGAGGATTGATGATACTTACAGGGGAATTGTTGTGCGTGAACCGGAAAGCAATGTTTATATTTTGCTTTGGGTGGATCATCATGATGAGGCATATGCTTGGGCGAAGAGAAAAAAATGCTCAATAAACAAGCTTACAGGTAGTGTACAGATTTTTGATGTGCAGGAAGTTATTGAGGAACAAAAGGCAATTGATGAGCCGGCATTATTTGCAAATATCTCAGATGAAGTGTTTGAAAAAATAGGTCTTCCGGAAGAACAACTTCCTATGATTAAAGCAATCAAGACATTAGAAGGTCTTCATTCACTGAAAGCTGCGATTCCGGAAGAAGCTTTTGAAGGGCTTGAATGGCTTGGAAACGGATTTTCGGTTGAAGAAGTATTGGACACACTATATCCAGAGACAGAGAAAGTTGAAGTCAAAGAAAATGATTTTGCAGCAGCTCTACAAACTGATACAAGTAGGAAAAGCTTTGTTATTGTCGAGGGAGAGGAAGAACTTCAGGCAATTATGCAAGAACCACTTGAAAAATGGAGAATCTTTCTCCATCCAACACAGCGTAAGGTTGTGGAAAAAAACTTTAATGGACCTGCGAGAGTATTAGGCGGAGCTGGTACTGGTAAAACTGTTGTTGCGATGCATAGAGCAAAAATGCTTGCATCCAATCTAGAATCGAATGAAAAGATTCTTTTTACAACTTACACCAAGAATTTGGCGGAAGATATAAAAGATAACCTTAGAAAAATATGCACTGCTGAGGAAATGAAGAGAATAGATATTATTAATCTTGATGCGTGGGTTTCTAATTTTTTGCGTAGACAAGGATATGAGTATCAGATTGTTTATGACGAAGAAGTGGACAAGGCATGGAGAGATGCTATTGCTATAGCAGGTGGCGACTTAAACTTTGTAGAAAACTTCTATAAGGATGAGTGGGTTAAGGTTGTCCAGGCACAGGAAGTATATGACAAAGTATCTTACTGCAAAGCTTCAAGAATTGGTAGAGGAGTACGCCTTGATAGAAAAGTTCGTATGCAAATATGGGATGTGTTTGATGAATATCAAAATATAATGAACGAAAAACTACAGCGAGATGTTGAGACAGCTATGTATGAATGCCGTAAGATCCTTGAAAATAAGAAGCTTACAGGTCAATACACATCAATTATCGTTGATGAAGCTCAGGATCTAAGCCCAAGTGCATATAGGTTACTTAGATCACTTGCAGGTGATGAGCACCGGAATGATATTTTTATTGTGGGTGATTCACATCAGAGAATATATAGAAATAAGGCAGTACTTTCAAAATGTGCAATTAATGTCCGCGGAAGAAGCAGCTACTTGAGAATTAATTACAGAACAACTGAGGAAATCCGCAAGTTTGCATTTGGATTGCTTAATGGGGTATCTTTTGATGATTTAGATGATGATTATGACAATGGTAAAGGCTGTCAGTCACTTACTCATGGGGATAAGCCTGAAATTAAGGAATTTGCTACTCCGGAGGAAGAACTTGATTATCTGGTTAGTAAAATTCATGAACTGGAAACAGCAGGCGTAGAGCAGAAAAATATCTGTATTGTGGCAAGAACACATAAGCTGCTAGATAGCTATATTGCTGGATTACAGAGGGCAGGAATTAAGTCCTTTGAAATCAAAGCAAACAAGACGGATGACCGAACTTTTGAAGGTGTAAGAATAGCGACTATGCATAGAGTAAAAGGTCTTGAGTTTGATTATGTATTTGCAGTAGCAGTAAATAAAAAGGTTCTCCCTTTTGGAACAAGGGCTGATTTTGAGGATGATATTTCTCTGGAAGAATTTAGAACAGGTGAGAAATGTTTGCTTTATGTTGCACTTACGAGAGCAAGAAAGAGCGCCTGTGTGACTTGTTATGGCGGATTGAGTGAATTGATTGTGTAGGATTATCTTTTTATAACATTTAAGATTGGAGACTGGAAATGGGATATGTAAAGACATTATATATTGATGGGTTAAAGCGTTTTGAACACTTTAAGATAGAGTTTAATGAGCACTTGAGTATTTTGGTGGGCGAAAATGAAGCAGGAAAAAGTACAATATTAGAGGCTATTAGAATAGTACTAAATCAACTGTACTGGAATGCAGACAAGTCTGTTTTGCAAGATTTGTTTAATTTGGAAAACGTTAGAGCTTTTCAAAATAATCCTAACGTAGCTACATTACCGAGGATAATTATCGAAGTTGATTTGGAACTTGATAATACACCGCGATTTATTGATTTTTATGGAGAAAATCACGTAAATGGTAATCGTAGTGAAGAGAAGTATGGAATAAGATTTGAATGTAAATTTGATGAAGATTTTTCTGAGGAATTAGCAGATTCTATTAACGATGGGAAAATACCATATGAGTATTATTCTTTGACATGGCAAACGTATGCCAATTTACCATATAAGGTAGCTAAGAGACCAATAAAGAATTTGTTTATTGATACGTCAGAAACATCAAAGTCGTCTGCATTTAACTATTTTAATAGAGCACTATTTTCAAATCTTTACAGTAATGATACTAAACTAAAAGCTAAGAATGCATTTAGAGAAAAACTGAGTACATCTTTCGAAGACGTAAATCTTCCTGATATAGATGATAGGAGACGATTTGGAATAGATAATAAGAAAGTGGTATTAGAAAGTGTCGTGTCTGTGTATGAGGATTCTATTCCGTTGGAAAACAAGGGAAGTGGAATGGAAAGTTTAGTGAAAACGCAAATAGCGCTTAATCGTGAGGATAATCTCGATACGATTTTGATTGAAGAGCCTGAAAATCATTTATGTTTTACGAATTTAAAGCAGATGCTTCAGCAAATAATGGACCATGAAGAAGATTCCCAGATTATTCTAACCACGCATAGTAATATGATTGCTAGTAGGCTTAACCTTCGAAATGTAATTTGGATTGCAGAAAATCACTATTTATCGTTAAAAAACGTTGAACCACAAACCTCTATATTTTTTGAAAAAGCAGATGATAATGAATTTTTGCAACTGTTATTATCAAAAAAGGTAATACTTGTAGAAGGAGCTACAGAATATTTGCTGTTACCTAAGTTCTATGAAAAGAAAACTGGTAGGACTGTTGAAAATGACGGAATTTCGATAATTTCGTGCAATGGTATTTCTTATAAGAGATATTTAGAGATAGCAGAAGAAACTGGTAAAAGAATAGCTGTAATAACAGACAATGATCATGAGCAGACTAAAATTGATGATGCAAATGAGTTTAATCAGCATAATGAAAAACAACATGTTTTTATGGGAGACCAGCTATGAAAAGTCAACCATAGATTAGTAAAAAATTTCTTTTTCATAT
>ERZ834382.1679-NODE-1679-length-18193-cov-7.301742_pt1 | contig 18193 bp, 15 predicted proteins | sample MGYA00519692_ERZ834382 | MGnify/ENA primary metagenome ERZ834382 (study PRJEB31850, sample SAMEA3708751) | human gut metagenome | biome: human gut; feature: human-associated habitat; material: faeces | place: China | collected 2014 ...
CTGATTCTTCGCCGTCCGTCCGGTCGTGAGGCTTATCCGGGTGATATCTTCTATCTGCACTCCCGTCTGTTGGAACGTGCTGCCAAGATTATCAGTCAGGAAGAAGTGGCACGCGAAATGAACGATCTCCCAGAAAGTCTAAAGGGGATTGTGAAAGGTGGCGGCTCGCTCACAGCATTGCCTATCATCGAAACGCAAGCAGGTGACGTATCGGCTTATATCCCGACGAACGTGATTTCTATCACCGACGGACAGATATTCCTTGAGACTGACTTGTTCAACCAGGGTACGCGTCCGGCTATCAACGTCGGTATCTCCGTATCCCGTGTAGGTGGTAACGCGCAGATTAAGGCTATGAAGAAGGTGGCCGGAACATTGAAGATTGACCAGGCGCAATATCGCGAGTTGGAAGCCTTCTCTAAGTTCAGCAGCGACATGGACCCGATTACTGCCCTGACTATTGATAAAGGACGTAAGAACGGACAATTATTGATTCAACCGCAATACAGCCCGATGCCCGTAGAGCAGCAGATTGCTATCCTCTACTGTGGTACGCACGGACTTCTACATGATGTCCCATTGGATAAGGTGCAAGACTTTGAACGCAGTTTCATCGAATCTCTGCAACTGAATCATCAGGAGGATGTATTGGACATACTGAAAACGGGCGTGATCGACGATAACGTGATTAAAGCTATCGAAGAGACTGCCGCTATGGTGGCGAAACAGTACTTATAATAGTGATTAGTTGGTTAGTGATAAGTGATTAGCTTACTGTCACCAACCACTAACCGCCAACTATTAATCACTATCACCAACTATTAATAATTAACCACTAACCAATAAAAAAATGGCTTCACTGAAAGAAGTAAAAACCAGAATAAATTCGGTAAAAAGTACCCGAAAAATCACTTCAGCAATGAAGATGGTGGCTTCTGCCAAATTACACAAGGCACAAGGAGCCATTGAGAATATGCTGCCTTATCAGAAGAAGTTGAACAAGATTCTGACTAACTTCCTAAGCGCGGACCTGCCCATCGAATCTCCTTATGTGCAGGAGCGTGAAGTGAAGCGTGTAGCAATCGTCGTCTTTTCTTCAAACACTTCTCTTTGTGGTGCTTTCAACGCCAACGTCATCAAAATGATGATGCAAACGATCGGGGAGTTCCGCACCCTGGGACAGGATAATATCTTGATATTCCCAATTGGCAAGAAGGTGGATGAAGCGGTCAAACGAATGGGATTCAAACCGCAGGAGACTTCTCCGACGCTCTCCGACAAACCGACGTATCAGGAGGCTGCCGAATTGGCTCACCGACTGATGGATATGTATGTGGCAGGAGAAGTGGACCGCGTGGAAATAATCTATCATCACTTCAAATCAATGGGGGTACAGATTCTTCTCCGGGAGACGTATCTCCCCATTGATATGACGAATGTGGTAAGTGAAGAGGACAGAATGAATAAGGAGGAGGTAGAGGAGCATGAAATTGCCAATGATTATATCATCGAACCGAACGCGGAAGAATTGATCGCCAGCTTAATACCAACAGTATTGAGCCAGAAGATTTTTACCGCTGCCGTTGACTCTAATGCATCGGAACATGCTGCACGTACCCTGGCTATGCAAGTGGCTACGGACAATGCAAATGAACTGATTCAGGATTTGACGAAGCAGTATAATAAGAGTCGCCAGCAGGCGATTACAAATGAGTTGCTGGATATTGTAGGGGGGACAATGAAATAGATTCCAAGGATTAATAACAATATTTTTTGATTCGGTATCCCATTTTTAAGATAAGCCTTAAAAATGGGATATTTGTATATATATTTGTGGCATAATTAGGCTTGATTATGGGTTTATGCCTAGACAAAACAAACTTAAAAATATATATAGATTATGAGAATTAAGCATTTATTGAACTTTTTCGTTGCAACGGTATTTATCGGTGTGGCAGTAGGATGTGCAGAAAAGGATTTGTATGATCCTAATTATGGGAAAGAACCTGTAAAAGGTCCTGAAGAATATTTTGGATTCGAAACATGTGGAGATGTGTCGCTTGATGTGAATTATGCATTACCCGGATTTGCGGCTCTTATTGAAGTCTATGACATTGATCCGATGGAAATTGTGGATAATACACCTGTAAAAAAACAAGGAGTGGAAGCTTTATTCAAGATTTACACAGATGAAAGCGGAAAGTTTAATGGAAAGATGAATATTCCCACTTCTGTAAAATCGATATACCTATATACGGAAAGTTGGGGATTGCCAAGGTGTATGCCATTGGAAATAAAGGATGGTATGGTTAGTTTTGATATGTCAAATATAGGAGCTTCTACTGTAAAAGCAAAAAATAATACACGGTCTTATGGTTTTCAAGGGACGGTTCCTTATGTCTTGAATGGAAATAATAAACTATATTCCTTATGTAAATGGGGAGAGGGAGGAAGTCTTGACAGTAAATATATGTCATTTGAAGAGAACGTTGGTGATGAAACGGTTGGAAGTTTGACGCAACGTTTGAAGAATTTCTTTAATCCTGATGGAATAGCGAATGTTGATAATATGAATTTAGTCACCCAATCCAGAACTACAAATATTACGGTAACACAAGATGGGACTGCATTGGATGTTATTTTCCTGAATCGGGATGCCATGTATAATAATTCGTTCGGGTATTATTATTATAAAACATCTAAGGAACCTGATATGCGCGGAATGTCAGATATGAAGAAGTATATCATATTTCCAAATGTTTCTTTCTCTGTATATGGAGGTCAGTTGCCTATTTTGAAATGTGGCAGTAAAGTACGTTTGCTCTATTTTGATGAACAAGGTAATGCTAAAGAGGAATTTCCAGCCGGTTATACGGTAGGATGGTTTATGTATGCTGATGGATATAATCAGAGTGAGAATGAAATTGATATAACAAAACAAGTTGCATCAGGTTTCTCTAATTTATTAGCTTCTAATCAGGTGTTGGGACAGCAGCGACAGAATTTTGTATCTGTAAAGGACGAGACAAGCGGCAAGGTTATTATCGGAGTAGAAGATGGGGCAAATAATAGTTATTGTGATCTTTTATTCTATGTAAATGCATCAAAAACTATTGAGGAACCCAATGACAGACCTGTTATAACTCCGGATGATGGAAATGAACCAGAAAAACCGGATGTAACTGAAACGAAGATCGGTACATTAGCTTTTGAAGATATATGGCCTGGCGGTGGAGATTATGATATGAATGACGTAATCGTAGAATATAATCGTGCCGTATCTTTTGATAAAAAGAACCAGGTAACTAAAATTGTAGATACATTTACTCCTGTACATGATGGTGCAGTGTTTGCGAATGCTTTTGCTTATCAGGTAGATAAGGGACAATTCGGTAAAATGACTTTTTCCGCTACTACGGAAGGGATACATACGGAATCTGCAACATCTTCTATTATTGTTTGTCCGAATGTGAAGCAAGCTATTCAAAAGGTATATACTATAACCCGTGAATTTACAGGCGGTTCTTTCAATAAGAAAGATTTAAAGTCATATAATCCTTATATCATAGTGAAGTATGCCGAAGGGCAAAAAGGTCGTACAGAAGTGCATCTGCCTAAGCATGAGGCAACATCTCTTGCGGACTTGTCTTTAGCAGGTACTCAAAAGGATGCTTATTACATAGATAAAGAAGGAGCTTATCCGTTTGCTATTGATATTCCTATCTTGAACTTTATTTCAGTAACTGAAAAAAAGAGTATTGATACCGAATATCCTAACTTTAAAGCTTGGGCAGATTCTAAAGGAGAAAAATATACGGATTGGTATAACAATCATGTAAATTAACTCTCAAAGCATATAACACAACATTTGGTGTTTTTATTGTTCTCTCGTCCCGGTCGTTATTTAATGAAAACGACCGGGACTTTCTTTTATCCGATTGCTTCTCATCTCTACCAGAAAAAGTTTGCTACTTTTATTTCAATCTCTATATAGTTTTCTGTACCTTTGCACAAAACAATATAACTTTCATGGAAAATAACCCGGAACTGCAGCTAGCTTGGCAGTTCATAGAAAATACAGGCACACATTTATTTCTTACCGGAAAAGCCGGAACCGGAAAAACGACATTTCTTAGACGATTGAAAGAACATACGCCCAAACGCATGGTCGTATTGGCTCCGACAGGGATTGCAGCTATCAATGCGGGAGGAGTAACGATTCATTCTTTCTTTCAGTTGTCTTTTGCCCCTTTCGTGCCGGAAACTACCTTTAATTCTTCCCAAACGCATTACCGTTACAGTAAAGAAAAGCGGAACATAATTCGTAGTATGGATTTGCTCGTTATTGATGAGATCAGTATGGTGCGTGCCGATTTGTTGGATGCGGTGGATGCAACTTTGCGGCGGTATCGCGATAGAGAGAAACCATTTGGCGGGGTGCAGCTGTTGATGATTGGAGATTTGCAGCAATTGGCTCCCGTCGTGAAAGATAATGAGTGGGAACTGTTGAGGAAGCATTACGAAACCCCTTATTTCTTTGCGAGCCATGCGTTGAAAGAAACGGTATATATGACCATTGAGCTTAAAAAAGTCTACCGGCAGAGTGACACATTCTTCCTGTCTTTATTAAATAAAATCCGGGAAAATAAGGCTGATGATGAAGTGTTGAATGAACTGAACCGTCGTTATCAGCCTGGTTTCCAGCCACAAAAAGAAGAAGGATATATTCGGCTGACGACACATAATTATCAGGCACAGAAAGTAAATGACCGTGAACTGGCATCTTTATCCGGCAAGGCGTATCATTTTCGTGCCGAGATAGAAGGAGACTTCCCCGAATATTCGTACCCTGCGGATGAACTCCTGACAATAAAGGAAGGGGCACAAATTATGTTCCTGAAGAATGATCCATCGTCCGAGAAACGATATTATAACGGTATGATTGGTGAGGTGGTCACTGTTAATGATGCAGGCATTATCGTGCGGGGGAAGGGGAATAAATCAGAATTTCAGTTGTTGCCGGAAGAGTGGGGAAATTATAAGTACGTGCTGAATGAGGAAACAAAGGAAATCACGGAAGTGATAGAAGGAACGTTCCGTCAATATCCTATCCGTCTGGCATGGGCTATTACGATACATAAAAGTCAGGGGTTGACGTTTGAGCGTGCCATTATTGATGCGCGTAACTCTTTTGCGCACGGACAGACTTATGTAGCGTTGAGCCGTTGCAAGACTTTGGAAGGGATGGTGTTGGAGTCTCCTTTGCGGAGGGAAGCCATTATTAGTGATGCTACGGTGGATAATTTCACCAAAGCGGTAGAGCAGAATAAGCCGGGCAGTCAGCAGTTGAACGATATGCAAAAGGCGTATTTCTTTGATTTGTTGAGTGATTTGTTTAATTTCTATTCGATCGATCAGGCTTATAAACGATTGCTTCGTTTGATAGATGAAGATTTGTATAAGCTCTTTCCGAAGCAGTTGGCAGAATATAAGGCATTGGAACCTCGCATCAAAGAGAAAATAGTGGAAGTGTCCCAGCGTTTTCGTAACCAGTATACCCGGTTGATACATGAGAGTGAAGACTATGCGACGAATCAGGAGTTACAGGAGCGGATTCGTTCCGGGGCCAGATATTTTCATAAAGAGTTGGCGCCGGTTCGGGCTTTGTATAATAAGACTAATATGCCTCTTGATAATAAAGAGTTGAGAAAGCTGTTGGCGGAACGTATGCAGGCGTTGGATGATGCGTTGTGGATTAAAGAGTCTTTGTTGGAGGCTGTGTCTGCAAGAGAGAGATTCGCTATTACGGATTATTTGAAGTTGAAGGCTAAAGTAATGTTGAGTCTTGAGGATGATTCTTCTTCTTCCGGTTCTTCGAAAGCGTTGAAAGAAAAGAAAGAGCGGAAGGAACGGAAAGAGCGTACACGTAGCGGTGCTGAAAAGGTGAAAGTGGAAGTGCCTACGGATATTTTGCATCCGGAGCTTTATCGCGCCCTGTCTGAATGGAGGACAGCCAAAACACGTGAGGTGAATCTTCCTGCGTATGTTATTATGCAGCAGAAAGCGTTGATGGGAATTGTGAATCTGCTACCGGATAATCCAAGAGCTCTGGAAGCGATACCCTATTTCGGAGCAAAAGGGGTGGAAAGGTATGGACTTGAAATATTAGGCATTGTCCGTAAGTATATGGCGGAAAATCAATTGGAAAGACCGGAAATAATGGATATGCTCATCTCTGATAATAGGGAAGCCGCAAGCCGACGGGAAGAGCTGAAGCAACGGAAAGAAGAACAGAAGCAACGGAAAGAGGAAGAAAAACAGAAGAAGGAAGCAGAGAAACAGAAAAAAGAAGCGGAGAAGGAGAAGAAAAAAGATACAAAATTAGTCAGCTATGAAATGTTCTGCCAGGGAATGAGCATAGATGAAATAGCCAAAGCTCGCGAATTGGTATCGGGAACCATTGCCGGTCATTTGGAATATTATGTCCGTTTAGGAAAGATTAAAGTGGAGAAAGTAGTGAAAGCTGAAAATCTGGCGAAGATTCGTAAGCATCTGGAAGAACATGAATACATGGGAATATTTGCCATTAAGGCAGCATTAGGAGACGATGTCTCCTATGCTGATATAAAGTTTGTATTGGCTGTTTCCGGGCATTAACTAATTATCTCTGGACCTAGCCCCAAACATAAAAATATCTCTGTCTTTCGTTCACAATGCTCATTCTTGCTCTTGTCAAACCATCGCAAGCAATATCAGAGATTACAGAAAAATGAAACGAAAACAGGAACACTGATATCAATCAGAATACCGTGTAAGATAGCGATGGGAATCATTTCTTTTCCCGAATATCTGCTGATGGAGGGCAGGAGTACATCCATCGAATTGACTCCTGCCGCTGAAATAGGAGCCAGTTTCCCGAAATACTTCTTGATGATTGGAGTACCGAGAAGTGCCATCATCTCACGGAAAATATTAGTCAACAGTGCGATAGTTCCTAATTCCGTAGCCAGTTGCAGCCCGATAGAAGGCTCTTTGAACTGGGTGATAAGGATAGAAGAGAGCGAATAGTATGCGAATCCGCTTCCCACTGCCATACAGTCGAACACGCTCCACTGGCGCAATAGCAGGCTTGCTAAAGCAGAAAACAGCAACGTACCGATAATCGTTCCCAACGGAATCAACAGCATTTTAGGATGCAAATGTGAAACAATCGCTTTCAGGTTCTTATTAGAACCGATACTGATTCCCACTTGCAGCATTAACGCATAAAGTATATACATTGAAACTGTGTGCGTATCAAACTGGAACTTGTTGAAAGCTCCCATGACACAACCTACACAAAAGAATAATATAACGATCAAACTTCCTTTCATTGTTCACCTCCTTCTTGAATAAACGCGTCTTTTTTCCTCTTAAAAGAAATCAGACTCCTTTTTTTATTATTCGCCTCCTTTTCTAAAAAACAATTGCAGTACCAAACGGGCAGCGATCAGGCTTCCCAATACACCGGACACGGCAAGAACAATTGCCTGCCATCCGAATTTACCGAGATTGTTTACAATCAGGCTATTAGAACCGATAGACACACCGAGAATGAAGAGCAACAAGAATATTGTAAGAGAAATTGTCTTTTCTGTCTTTTGCAAGATACTCCAGTTACGCAATACATAACCGATGCCGATTCCTAAAAACATAGTAGATATAATAGAGAACATAATGTATATATTTTTGGTTAGGTTAAACTGATTATTGACAACGCACAAGAGAATTTTCAAAGAAGATGATACATCTGCTTGAAAATCGGAAAGGAATACTGCTGTGAATAGTGAAACAAGTCAGCAGATAGTTCCTGTTAAGAAATAATAGGGTAATTTAGATGAATCCACTGAACCAATGTACATGCACGCAGCAAGACTTACAGAAAGTCGGTATTCCTGCAAAAAAAAGATTAGCGTTATGTAGTTGTAATGTTTGATTCATCATTGGTCTTTTTTGATTTTGGTGCAAAGATAATAACTTATTGCATATTTTCAAAATAAATATGCAATAAATAAAGCGAAAGAATTATTCGGAATGAAATAGATTGTTGTAAAAAGTAGTATTGTCTTCAATTCTACCACTGTTTTCAATTTGGGCACTATCCCGCATTTTGTGTAAATAGCCACTGTTCATCATTTGGGGACTCTCTTATTATATAAATAGAAACCACAGAATTCCTCTTGTAGTTTTCTGCTTACGTAAAATGATGGATAGTCTTTGAAATTGCTATCTGTCTCTTCCTTATAAATGTTCCCAGTTCGCAAGAACCTCTTTTAGCTTCTGTGGCTTGTATCCAAGCATTGTTCGTGCTTTATCGATACTCATTCCACTAAAACGGGGACGGGGAGTGGTTTCATTCATTTCCTCTGTCGTGACAGGATGGATAAGAGAGTGATCCAGTCCCATATAATCTGCTACCTGATAAGCAATTTCCGCAATGCTCATGCACTCAACGCCACAAATGTGAAAGATACCGTTCGTTGGATGTGCTATCAAACGCTGTACACCATCCGATACGTCTCCAACATAAGTCGGTGTCCGCCATTGATCGGATACGACACGGATTTCTTGTCCGGCTTTCAAACGGTTCATTACCAACTGGACGATATTACCGTGTTGTTCCGGCAGCGCTCTGCCATAAACGATTGCTACACGGACAATAGCATAACTGCTGCAAGTTTCTGCCACTTTCTCTTCTCCTTTCCACTTGGTATATCCGTAATAGTTGACGGGAGCGGGGATGTCTTCTTCTGTGTACAACAGTCCGGCATCTTCATTTATCTTTTCATCGAAAACAAACATCTTTCCATCGAAAACAAAATCCGTCGATAGATGAATGAACCGGCTTTTATATTCTTCGCAAAAAACAGCCAGTTGGCTTACTGCGGTCACATTGGTAAGATAAGCCTCTTCATGATGCGTCTCGCAATAATCTGGCACGGACAGGGCGGAACAATTAATGACCACATCAGGCTGAACCTCCTCAAAAAGACACTTAATGTCCGCTTCATTTCGTATATCTGTTTCAATGAAACGATATTTCCCCGCATCATTCGGAGAAATATCCGGATGCAGAGAGCACCCCGTTACCTTATATTGTGCATGAACAGACAAATCATTCAATATTTGGCGTCCGGTGAATCCATTGGCGCCGATAATCAATATCTTCTTCATTAGGTTCTATTTATATATAGTGTTATAGATATCAAGGCGCCATATCCGGACTTTTTGATGATACAATCATTGCGGAGACACGACTTTTTTGCACATATTTCTACAAAAATAGAAAATAATATCCATTGCGCAAATAGATTTCGTACTTCCCATCTTACTTTGCTCCCGATAACGAGATTTATATGAATGGATAAAAGAAAAGAAGTATGGAAAAAGTAATTATGGGAACACGTTTGCCCGCTAAGCTTTGGTTGAATGAAGTAGAAGACTCTTGTATGTCGCAGATTATGGATTTGACTTCACTTCCTTTTGCATTTAAACATATCGCCATCATGCCTGATGCCCATGCAGGAAAAGGAATGCCAATTGGCGGTGTGTTGGCAACGAAGGGTGTGATTGTTCCCAATGCTGTGGGAGTGGATATCGGTTGTGGAATGTGTGCGATTAAGACCAATCGAAAAGCGGAAGATTTTAGTTATACGGATTTGACTTCCATCATGTCGAAGATTCGTGCAGCCATTCCCTTGGGATTCGATCATCATACTAAAAAGCAAGATCAGGAATTACTTCCACAAGGATTCGACCTTGAGGAGATGCCTATATTGAAGAATCAGTACGAGGCTTGTTTGAAGCAGATAGGAACCTTGGGAGGAGGAAACCACTTTATTGAGATTCAGAAAGATACCGAAACGTCTGATGTGTGGGTGATGATTCACTCCGGAAGCCGTAATATTGGTTTGAAGGTTGCCAATCACTATAATAAGATTGCGCAATATTGGAATGAGAAATGGTATTCTGAAATGGTATCGGGACTGGCTTACCTGCCAATGGAGACGCAGATGGCAAAGGATTATTTCCGTGAAATGAACTACTGTGTGGCCTTTGCCTTTGCCAACCGTCAGTTGATGATGACCCGTATTTGTGAAGCCATCCAGGCAGTGAAACCTGAAGCGGACTTTGAGCCTATGATTAATATTGCCCACAACTATGCAGCCTGGGAGAACCATTTCGATCAGGATGTGATTGTGCACCGAAAAGGAGCTACGCGTGCCTATGAAGGTGAGATTGGTATTATCCCCGGATCTATGGGTACTAAATCCTATATCGTTGAAGGACTGGGTAATCCGGAGAGCTTCAAAAGCTGTTCGCATGGTGCCGGCCGATTGATGGGACGAAAGGATGCTTGTCGCCGTTTGTCACTGGATGAAGAGAAAGAGCGAATGAACCAGCAAGGAATCATTCACGGACTTCGTTCGCAGGATGAATTGGATGAAGCGCCGGGAGCTTATAAAGATATTGCGCAAGTGATAGCGAATGAGCGGGATTTGGTGAAACCATTGGTGGAACTTGCTCCAATGGCAGTTATTAAAGGGTGATTGACACATGTACTGGGAAGAGAAAAACAAAGGCAATTTGGAGTATAGGCATAAAAAAAGGAGCAACGCCTTGCTCCAACCTTTGTTAACCTTAAATCTAATACTATGAAAAACACATTGCAAAGATACGGACTATTGCGAAATTAGCAAATAATCCAAGAAAAAAAGTATGTTTTATAACATTGATTAAGAATTTGTATTCTCGAATCTATTTTTATTAAGAGATTTGACCGATTACAGACAAGAGTAAAGCTCCATTATCGTACTATTTCTTTTAGTAGCCTTAATGAGTGGCAACATACCACGCTGTTTCGTTCTTTTTCAAAGCAGCTGCACTAGTGCTTGGATCAGAAATAGTGATACCGGAGAAAGTATTGATTTTTTTTCGTTCTCCATAATAGGAGGATATTGCTGTAAAATAATACTCCGTATTCCTTTTATATGGAACTGTGCGTTTCAGTTGTTCGTTGAATTGCTCCAATAAATCAGGATCGGAGCATAGCTTTGCAACATAATCACCACAATCAAAGAATATGGAAGGTTTATATCCGTCTAAACTCTGCAAAGAAGAAATTAATTCTTCGTTAAACGTATAACGTTGATTTATTTCTTTCATAATGGCCGCCAGATTATCTATTTCCGAGCAATCTGTGACACTGATTGTTCCGCAGGGAGTGACATAATTTGAATAAAAAGAATAGAAACCATCACAAATCTTTTCATAATCTATGTTTCCGATTAAGTACTGGCCGATCTTGTCGTATGGCATACCATAAGCCATAATTTCACTAGTGGATGCTATCAGGTGACTTGTTACGTTTTTAAGGTCATAAGCAACCTCTACTGTCGACATATAGCAGTCGTCGAAAAGGATATACTCCATCTTCAATCCTGCGCTCGATATTCCTTCGGCAAGTGTAGTAATATCCGTCTGATACTTGGATTCTCTGCCTCCGAAGAGACGTGTCATAGGTGTATTCCCATATTCCCAATGTTTTTTGACTGTTTGCAGGCTACTGCGTGATTGCGTTCTTGATACGGGGATCCATCCCATCCCGTGGCATCCGATAATCATTGCATATCGTTTGGCGGGAGAGTAGGTCTGTACATCATTCAGGATAGAAGTGATACCCTCGGCCGTTGTATAGCTGGGAGTCGGATAATTATAGCTTTTTAAAGCCTTCTGCACAGCTGCGCCTTTTTCGTAAGAAAGCTCATAGAGAGTGGCTTTTGTAGCCGTTGTGCACATAAATACGAGAACCCGTTCGTTTTTCAATATGTTCTGTCCGATAATACTTTTCAGATCAGCAATATTTTGATAGAAAAAGGAAGTCAGGTCAGTCGACCAGGGCAGATACATAAATACAGTTTGTTCATTATCCGAACGAACCACCGGGTCGGTAGGATCAGGATCTGTCGGATCAGTGTTGTCCGTCTGCCTTGTGTCCGGAGATGTAGAAACCGGATCTTCTTTCTCACACGAAATCATGCCGAAAGAAAGAAATAATACGAAGAGGATTGATTTCATCAGACGATAATATTGTTGCATTGTTTCCATTATTCTACTAAGGATTAAATTTTCTTTTTATATATAACGTAAAAAGAGAACTTTTTGATTTGCTTTACCGGGACATAATTGATACATCTCTCTTTGCAAAGTTACTGAAAAATAGCGTAATTCCAATACCGTCATTCATAAGAAAGAACAGCTGTTCGGGAAATGGTAACTTAGGAAGTTAAAGAGGAGAGTTGACGTATGGACATAAAAAAAGGAGCAACGCCTTGCTCCAACCTTTGTTAACCTTAAATCTAATACTATGAAAAACACATTGCAAAGATACGGACTCTTGGGAAATTAGCAAATAATCCAAGCAAAAAAGTATGTTTCATAACATAGATTAAGAATTGGATATTTCAATTCAAATTTTATTAAGACTTTTTTGTTGCTTTATCGTCCTCCAATCCTTTTAGATTTCATTTCTAGTTAGGTACTCTGAAATCATTCGGAGAGCAACCGGTAACTTTCTTGAATAGCCGGCTGAAATACTGCGGATTCTGGAAACCCAGTTCTTGTGTTATCTGATTAACTGTTTTATCAGTATTCAGCAACCAGTCTTTGGCAATCTCGAAACGTTTGAACTCGATGTATTCTTTAAAAGATTTCCCCGTTTCGTGCTTCAGCAAGTCGTTGAAATATTCAGGAGATAAATGAAGCACGTTAGCGCAATACTCATTTGAAAGCACATCGACAGCCGGTACCGGCTTCGTTTCGAAATGGTTATTTATCATTTTATCAAATTGTTTGATAATCGTTTTATTCACTTCGTTACGTGTAATGAATTGGCGTTCGTAGAAACGGACACAGTAATCCAGCAATAGCTCTATATATTTGGAAACTATTTTTTTGCTGTGGCGATCAATACAACGTTCGAGTTCCTGGTTGATTCTGTCCATAAATTCCAGAATGATCTGTTTCTCGCGCAATGATATATGCAGTGCCTCTTCAGGCTGATAAGAGAAGAAAGTATAGTTATCTATATTAAGCCCGAGCGGAGTACCACAAATCAGATCGGGATGAAAAGCCAATATCCATCCTTTGGAAGGAAATCTTTTATTCTTTTCTTTCATGCTGATAGACTCTCCGGGAGCCAGGCAGATCAAAGTACCGTCCGAGAAATCATAATACTGGTGACCATACACATAGGCCTCACATTTACACTCACTCAATAGAATCGTATAAAAGTCGAACTTGATGTCCGTATGAGGCGACAAGTCAGCCTTTGAGAGATCAATGACACTCACCAGCGGATGTCGTGTTTTGCTTCCCAGACAACAATTGCATTGATGCACAGTTCCTATTTTGAGTACTTTATCTCCCATGATGTTGAGACTCCTGTAGCTAAAAAATGCTTAGTTTCTTTGTTTATATTCGTTCGGGGTGCAACCGACATGCTTTTTAAACAATCGGCTGAAGTGCTGTGGATATTGAAATCCCAGTTCATAAGCCACCTGGCTGACAGTTTGAACACCTTCCAGTATTCTTTCTTTTGCCAGTTCGATAATCCGGCACTGGATATATTCCTGTGCAGTTTTTCCTGTTTCCTTCTTTATCAAGTCTCCGAAATAATTAGGAGAGAGACATGCCTTGTCTGCAAAATATTTCACGGATGGCAGTCCTTCGGTTATTGCCACCTGATTCTGGAAGTATTCGTCCAGCAATTGCTCGAATTTTACGATAATATCTTTGTTCGCCTGATTACGTGTGATAAACTGCCGTTCGTAGAAACGCATACAGTAATCCAGCAGCAGTTCGATGTTTCGCACGATGAGTTGCTTGCTGTGTTTGTCAATAGGATGTTCCAGCTCGATCCTGATTTTATGTATGCAATCAGTTACGATTTCTCTTTCCTGGTCTGAAAGATGCAATGCTTCATTTACCTCGTAAGAGAAAAAAGTATAGTTCTTGATATGCTGTCCTAATGAAGTTCCGCGGATTAAATCGGGATGAAACAAAACGCCGATTGACTTGGTGCGGGGAGCAGGCCTGTTGCGGTTGTCTATTCCGCTCACTTGTCCCGGTGCCATACAAACAACCGTTCCTTCCTGATAATCGTAATTCTTACGTCCATAAGTGAGGTCGCCACATTTTGCATCCTTCAGGAACAAGCAGTAGAATCCGATATTCATACGGATATATTCAACTGACCTGGTGGCTTTTGAGAAGTCGATTACATTCACCAAAGGGTGCAATGTTTCCAGTCCAAACAATTGGTCATACTGATCGACGGTTTCAATTTTTGTTATTTCATCCATATGCTTCTGTTATTAATCTGATACAAAGATAAAACATTTGAAGGTATCTTTTTAATTTCATTCAGTAAATCAGTAATATGGGTATAAGAATCAGTAATCTGTATACTACATAAACTTTCGGGCAGAAAAATAAATGGCAATGATTGCTGGAAGTAAATGATGGAATTGATATATTTGTTCCGGAGAATATAAAAAACAGGTTTTATGAAAGCATTATTTATTGGAGGTACAGGTACGATCAGTACAGATGTAGTGGCATTGGCGCAACAAAAAGGGTGGGAGATTACTCTCCTAAATCGTGGTTCGAAAAAGATGCCGGAGGGAATTCACAGTATCATTGCGGATATTAATGATGAAGAAGCTGTGGCAAAAGCCATCGTGTCCGAACATTACGATGTGGTTGCACAGTTCATTGGCTATACGGCAGAAGACGTGAAGCGTGATATCCGCCTGTTCCAGAATAAAACGCGGCAATATATCTTTATCAGCAGTGCCTCTGCCTACCAAAAGCCATTGGCCGATTACCACATAACCGAAAGCACCCCTTTGGTCAATCCCTATTGGCAGTATTCCCGTAACAAGATAGAAGCGGAAGAAGTGCTGATGGCAGCCTATCGCACAAACGGTTTCCCCGTTACAATCGTTCGTCCCAGCCATACCTACAACGGAACAAAACCTCCCGTATCTGTACATGGCGATAAGGGAAACTGGCAGATCCTAAAACGAATCCTTGAAGGTAACCCCGTTATTATCCCCGGCGACGGTTCTTCTTTGTGGACATTGACTCACTCTAAAGATTTTGCCAAAGGTTATGTAGGACTGATGGCGAACCCTCATGCCATTGGGAACGCTTTTCATATCACTACCGATGAAAGCATGACCTGGAATCAGATTTATCAAACCATTGCCGACGCGTTGGGTAAACCTCTGAATGCATTACACGTAGCTTCCGATTTCCTTGCCAAGCATAGCGATCATTATGATTTCAGAGGTGAACTGTTAGGAGATAAAGCAGCTACGGTAGTCTTTGATAACTCGAAGATAAAGCGGTTGGTTCCTGATTTTATATGCAATACTTCCATGGCAGACGGATTACGACAAGCCGTACACTATATGCTTTCCCATCCGGAATCACAAATACCCGATCCGGAATTTGATTCATGGTGTGATCGTATTGCCAACGCAATAAATGCGGCAGATAAGGCCTTCGAGCTTTCCTAATTCTGTGCCGAACTTACTTAATTTAATTCCGGTCTGTCTGATCTAATCTATAGGACTACTTGATTTTATTTCAGACTTCCGGGGTTTTATATTGAAGTACCTTATTTAATAAGGCGCATTTCGTCCTTGTTGTACTTCGATTCGTATTCCGAAATTACCATTTGCCGATTTCAGTTCGAATGCTCCCCGGAAATTATTTCTTTCCCAAGGCATAGCGCTGCGGTTAGGCACCCGCCAGCCATCCTTATCATAATCTCCATAGGTATTGATTCTCATTCCGTTTTTCAGTTTGAAAGACCCCATCTGCATAAACTGTGGAGAAGAGGATAGTCCCCAACCATATCCAAAGCCGGAAAAGCCGGAAAAAGAAGATGAAGAAAAAGAATCAGTGAATCCTTGCGAATAAGTAACGTCTGTATTTAAACGAAAGAGCTGATTATAATCTTTCGTCATATTAGGCATCTCTAAATTAAACTTGGGAAGTTCGGGAGTTGCTACATTCATTAACCCCATATCCAGCAGAAAGCCACCAAACTCTTTAATATTGGTGGATGGAGCACGACGAATACTATCGGAAGGAATTTCCGACTGTGCGGATGCAAAACCGACCGATAATATCAGCGAAAGAAATAGAATCAGTTTTTTCATCTTCGTAAAGGTTGATTTACCACAAAGATAGAGATTTTCAACCTGACTATTCGCTTCCGTTATGTTTTCTTAGAAAAAAACTATCTTTTCAGTTTAATAACCGGATAAAGGACAGGGCTCGTTTCCCACTTCCTTTTCATCGGGTTGTACGAACGTTCCATTCCACCATGAAGTTCGATATAATCATTGAACTTAATTTCAAGAACCATGCCATAACCACTTTGCGGATATATAGGTGTGAGATAGCCCTGTGACGCATTCCGCTCACCATTCACAGAATATTCGCCGAAAGCCCGGATGCGTAGAAAGTCATTGATGCGATAAGCAGCCGAACCGGTAAAACCAAAATCGTTTCTGGCACCATGCTGGAAAGAAGGCATTGTATATTTGGCACCGAACACCCCACCCGAAAACTCCCATCGGTCATTGGGAGCATACGTATAAATGGCACCCGCCTGAATATGCGTTCCCATGGTAGGATAAGTGTTATATAAACTATATGTACTTAAATAGCTGTTTGCATTAATCCCGAATATATCCGAACGATTATAGTCACGACTGAAAGGATCGAAAGAAGTTCCCAGTCTGGGAGCCGGCCAGGGAACATCAATAAATTCGGGAGGAGATATATGAAGCGTCATGCTATCCGCTTGAATGGTTGCCGTCCTTTCGTTCGGCGCTACATTCATATCGGGTAAGACAAAACCATCCTTATCCATATTTAATAGCTGCTTTTGCTCCGGTGGCAGATGAACCGCGCGGCCGATGCTATCCTTTTTCACTTCCACCTGTTGCGCAAATGCGGTATAGGTACAAAGTAAAAACATAAATCCTGTGAGAAAATGTCTTTTATTCATGGCACTTTGCGGTTTTAAGGGTTTAGTTGACAATCAGTTTATAGCCGATTCCACGCACGTTCACAATACGTATCTGTTCATCTTGCGAGAGTTTATGCCGTAATTTGGTAATGAACACATGCAGGCTTCGGGAGTTGAAAAAACTGTCATCACCCCAAAGCTCGAGCAAGACATCTTGCGTGTTGACTACCTGGTTCCGGTTCTGGCAAAGCCGTTTCAGGATTTCCGCTTCACGATGGGAGAGTTCCTGTTTCACTCCTGCGTGCAATAAAGTCTGTGCCACAGGATCAAACAGATAACTCCCTATCTCAAAACGGTTTCCTACCTTATTCTCTGTAAAGAGATAAGCTTTTCCCACCAATGCTTTGATACGGATAATCAGTTCCTGTATGCCGAACGGTTTTTTCAGATAATCATTCGCTCCGAGTTCAAACCCCTCTACCACATCATTGATGGCCGAGCGGGCAGTCAGGAATAAGACAGGAGTTTGTTTATCCGTTTGGCGGATGCGGCGTACCATTTCAAAGCCATCCATTTTCGGCATCATCACATCAGCCACAAGTACATCCGGGTGAAGTTCGAAGAAGAGATTTAATCCCTCTTCGCCGTCACTTGCCGTATGAATGATAAAATCATTTTCTTCAAGTGTATCTTTGATAATCATGGCGAGCGTCTGTTCGTCTTCTACCAGTAATACTGTGATTTTGTTTTTACTCATGATTTTACAGGTTTATAAAGTAATGGTAAAAGTACTTCCTTTGTCCGGTTCACTTTTTACGGTGATAGTCCCTCCATGTTTCTCGACCATACTCTTGACATAAAAAAGCCCTAGTCCGTACCCTTTTATATTATGAAGGTTTCCCGTCGGGACCCGGTAGAATTTATCAAATATATGCTTTTGCTTATCAAGCGGAATCCCGATTCCCCGGTCAGTAACGCTGATCGTCACTGTTTCCCCAGTCTGCCGGCAATAAATAGACAGTTCGGCTTCCTCCTTCGAGTACTTCACCGCATTATCTATCAGGTTACTGATGATGTTGCTGAAATGCGTACGGTCGGCTACAA